>JFJP01003338.1_pt1 | contig 15814 bp, 16 predicted proteins | sample 431651 | NCBI WGS metagenome assembly JFJP01 (sample SAMN02602958, study PRJNA72255) | Microbial mat metagenome, whole genome shotgun sequencing project. | biome: fresh water; feature: sink hole; material: water; isolation source: purple microbial (photo- and chemosynthetic) mats found in... | reverse complement strand
CGGCCCAGGATTGCATCACGCTCTTGGCGTTGGCCGCACCGGGTCCATTCGTGGATTTTGCTTTCTCGGCGACGTCATGGAAGAAGTCGAACATCAGCAGCGTACCCTTGAGCGCCCTGGCAGAGTCGGCGCCGACTGCGGCATCGTCGAGCAAATCGATCAGCGGCTTGACGTTGTAGCCGCCCAGCATGGTACCGAGCAGTTCGACCGCCTTTGCGCGCGAAATCAATGGGCATGCCGTATCGCTAGCGCCGACTTTTTGCAGGAATTCGGCCTTAACCTGGGCGGCGTCGTCGACGCCAGCAGGCACGCGGTGGGTGATGAGGTCGACGAGAAATTGCTCCTCGCCCTTGGGGGGACTCTTTAGCAGTTCGATCAGTTCGACCGTCTGCTGTTTGGTCAGGGGCAGGGGCGGAATGCCCAGCGCGGCGCGCTCGGCGACATGGGCACGGTAGGCTGCGAGCATGGCGGTGTCCTTCGAGTAATCAGTTGTGGGTTGGGGAGAAAAAACGTTCTTGCGCTTCGATCGGGAGGTCGCGGCCCGTCGAATGTGCTTGGCACAGCAGGTTCCAGTAATGGCGGTAGGCGGCGCGATCGTGCAGGCGGCCGGCATGGCGGATCGGTCCCCAGGCGGCGTCTTGCGCGGCGACGAGAATGTCGGTGGCTGCGGCCACCTCCGAAAAATCCGCCTGCATGGCTTCGACGATGGGTTTGATCTGCGCCGGATGAATGCTCCACATGCGCAGAAAGCCGAACGCTTGTCGCGCGCGACGGGCGTCGGCGCGAACGGCGTCCATGTCGGTCAATTCGGTGCTGACGTTGTGGGTCGGCACGACGCCGTTGCCCAGCGCGGCGGCGGCAATCTCAAGTTTGGCGCGGGCGACCAGCAGATGATCGAACTGCCCGGGGGATTTCATGGCGGCGCCGGGAATGGCGCCGTGGTGGGCCGAGACAAAGTCCATCAGGCCGAAGTCAATGGATTCGACGTGGGGCAGGGCGGCGATTTGCCAGGCTTCCCTGAGCGCGCCGTGGGTTTCGATCAGCACATGCACGGGAATTTCGCGGGTGACGCCATGGCGCTCGCGTAGCTGGTCGAGCGTGGTGATCTGGGTCAGCGCATCGTCGGCGCATTCAGACTTGGGGATGACGATATAGGCGACGCGTTCGCCGGCCTGGCCGACGATGGTTTCAAGTTCGGCGCGCCAGTGCGGGTGGCGGATGTCATTCACGCGCGCGCCGAGACGGTTGTGGCGGTTGGCGGCGTCGTTGATGAGCGCGGCGATCATCGCCGCATGGTCAAGCTCGCCACCGGCCGGCGCGCCATCCTCGCAATCGGCGGTAATGTCGAAGATGGGGCCCAGTTCCTGTTGCAGGTCGAGCGACTTGCGGATCAGCTTTTCCGAGCCGGCGTAGTGCTCGCAGGCGGCGAGCACGGGAAAGGGCTTGCCGCCGGCGTAAAGCACGTCGGCGGGATGGATGCGCTCCGTCGTTACCTGGGCCACGATCCTGCCGACAGATTATGGCGATCAGGTGAACAGATGTTTGACGGCGTCACGTTCTTCGATGATTTCCTTTAGTGTGAAGTCCAGTTTCTCGCGAGAGTAGGTGTCGATATCGAGGCCCTTGACCACTTCCCATTTGCCGCCGGCGCAGGTGCAGGGCATCCCGAAGATCACACCATCGGGAATGCCGTAGTTGCCGTCAGAGACGACGCCCATGGTGACCCAGGCGCCGTTGGTGCCCTTGTTCCAGTCGCGCATGTGGCTGATGGCGGCGTTGGCGGCCGAGGCGGCCGACGACATGCCGCGCGCTTCGATGATGGCGGCGCCGCGCTTGCCGACTTTGGGGATGTATTCGTTTCTGTACCAGGCTTCGTCATTGACCAGCGCGGGAGCGGGCTTGCCGGCGACGGTGGTGAAGCGGATGTCAGGATACATCGTCGGCGAATGGTTGCCCCACACGACGATTTTATCGATGTCGTTGACGGCTGCCCGGGTGCGGCTGGCAAGTTGCGCGATGGCGCGGTTGTGGTCGAGCCGCATCATTGCCGTAAAGGCTGACCGTGGCAGGCTCTTCGCGTTGTTCATGGTGATCAGCGCATTGGTATTGGCAGGGTTGCCAACGACAATCAACTTCAAATCACGGGCGGCCACCGCGTCAAGGGCCTTGCCCTGCTCGGAGAAAATCTTGGCGTTTTCCAGCAGCAGATCCTTGCGCTCCATGCCAGGGCCACGCGGCTTGGCGCCTACCAGCAGCGCCTGCTGTACATCCTTGAAGGCGACCATGGGGTCGGCGGTGCCGACCATGCCGGCCAGCAGCGGGAAGGCGCAGTCTTCCAGTTCCATCATTACGCCCTTCAATGCCTGCTGGGCCTTTTCAATCGGCAACTCAAGCATGTGCAGGATCACCGGTTGGTCAGGGCCGAGCATTTCGCCGCTAGCGATGCGGAACAATACGGCGTAACCAATCTGGCCGGCTGCGCCGGTGACTGCGACTCTAACGGGGGCTTTGGCCATGAGGAACTCCTAGGTAAGGGGTGTAATGGATGCAATGAATGCAATGGAAGCTAATGGGGTAACGGTGAAACGGGTGCCGAATCATAGTCGGCGATCATGTGGCGTGTCAATGCGTGTAATATGTCTAATATAAGACAATATACCGCCTATAGACGATCTGCGGAATTTTGTGCTTCAATGCCGGCATGAGCCGTCAGTCACCCACCTACAGCCCGCTCTACCGTCAGATTAAGAGCCTGATCCTTGGCGCACTTCAGGACGGCGAGTGGCGTCCTGGCGAACTGATTCCCAGCGAGATGGAATTGGCTACCCGTTTCGGTGTAAGTCAGGGTACCGTGCGCAAGGCTATCGACGAAATGGCCGCCGAAAATTTGTTACTGCGGCGTCAGGGCAGGGGTACTTTTGTTGCAACACATAACGATCCCCGCGCCTTCTTTCGCTTTCTGCGGTTGGTGCCGCTCTCCGGCGCCATCGAGTCGGCGAAAAGCGTGCCGCTGGAATGTTGGCGCGCCAAGGCGGGTCCCGAGGCCGCTCATGTGCTGGGCCTGAAGGGCGGCGATGCCATCGTGATCGTGCGCCGCTTGCTGGAGTTTGCCGACAAACCCGTGGTGGCGGACGAAATCTATCTGCCGGGCGATATCTTTGCGGCTTTGACGCTGGAAATGATGCGCGATGCCAGTGAATCGCTTTACACGCTGTTCGAGTCGCGTTTTGGCGTGCGCATGATCCGTGCGACGGAAAGAATCCGCGCCATCGCGGCTGATCGGACCAACGCGGAACTGCTGCATGTGGCGGAAGGCACGCCATTGTTGTCGGTCGAGCGTATCAGTTACACCTATGGCGACAAGCCCGTCGAGTGGCGGCGCGGCATTTACGCTACGCAGGAACACTGTTATCAAAATGAGTTGTGTTGAATGCCGGATGCTGTATTTTGTTGCAGTGCAAGAAGGCGGTAAGCTATTCTCGCTAGAGTTTTTGAAACAAACAGGGAGCCAAGCGCAATGACCGGACTGGCCAAACGAAGACCGAAGTATCTCAATCTGTTTCAGATCAAGCTGCCGCTGGCCGGCTTTGCCTCCATTCTCCATCGGGTCAGTGGTGTTGGCCTGTTTCTGCTGCTGCCCGTGCTGATCGGCCTGTTCGAGCTTTCGCTCGCCACCCCCGCTAGTTTTGCGCAATTCAAGGCTATTGTCGGTCACCCGTTGGTGAAGTTGATTCTGCTGGGTTTGCTGTGGGCTTTCCTGCATCATTTTTGCATGGGCATCCGTATTTTGCTGCTTGATATTCATGTCGGCATCGACAAACTCTCCGCGCACAGAAGCGCTCAGGTGGTCATGGTGGTCAGTTTGCTGCTGACCGCCATTCTGGGAGCGCGGCTATGCTGAATCGCGTGGTGGTCGGCGCTCATTACGGGCTCAAGGACTGGTTGGCGCAGCGCATCACGGCGCTGGTCATGATGCTCTACACCCTGTTCATCGCGGTGGCCGTACTGGGCGGCGTGCATGATTTCGAAAGCTGGCGTGGATTGATGGCGCATGGCTTTGTCCGCTTTTTCAGCTTCCTGTTCATAGTCAGCCTGTGCTGGCATGCCTGGATCGGCGTGCGCGACATCTGGATGGATTACATCAAGCCGGTGGGCATCCGCCTCGCGCTGCATTCCCTGACGGCGCTTGCCCTGGTCGGCTACGCCGGTTGGGCCATTCAGGTCATCTGGAGACTTTGAGCCGTGAAATATTCCGTTAGCGTTAGAAAATTCGACGCGGTCATCGTTGGCGCCGGTGGCGCGGGGCTGCGCGCGGCTATCCAGTTGTCCGAGTCCGGCTACAAGGCTGCCGTGTTGACCAAGGTGTTTCCGACCCGCTCGCATACCGTTGCGGCGCAGGGCGGGGTAGCCGCCAGTCTCGGTAATTCCGAAGAAGACCACTGGCACTGGCACATGTACGACACCGTCAAGGGCTCCGACTGGCTGGGCGACCAGGACGCCATCGAATTCATGTGCAAGAAGGCCAACGAGTGCGTAATCGAGCTTGAGCACTACGGCATGCCCTTCGACCGCACCGACAGCGGCCGCATTTATCAGCGTCCCTTCGGCGGTCACATGTCCAACTTTGGCGAGAAGCCGGTTCGTCGCTCCTGCGCGGCGGCCGACCGCACCGGCCATGCCATGCTGCACGCGATGTACCAGCGCAACGTCAAGGCCAACACCCAGTTTTTCATCGAGTGGATGGCGCTCGACCTGATTCGCGATAGCGAAGGCGAGGTACTCGGTGTCACCGCGATGGACATGGAAACCGGCGAGATCGTCGCCTTCCACGCCAAGGCCACCATCTTTGCCACCGGTGGCGGCGGCCGCATCTATTATTCGTCGACCAATGCCTTCATCAACACGGGTGACGGTCTCGGCATCGCGGCGCGCGCCGGCATTCCGCTGGAGGATATGGAGTTCTGGCAATTTCATCCGACCGGCGTGGCCGGCGCTGGCGTGCTAATTACCGAAGGCGTGCGCGGCGAGGGCGGCATCCTGCTCAACGCCCAGGGTGAGCGTTTCATGGAGCGTTACGCACCCAACGCCAAGGATTTGGCTTCGCGCGACGTGGTTTCACGCGCCATGACCACCGAGATCAACGAAGGTCGCGGCTGCGGTCCCAACAAGGATTTCGTGTTGCTCGACATCAGTCACCTTGATCCGGCGACCATCATGAAGCGTCTGCCGGGCATCCGCGAAATCGCCATCCAGTTCGCCGGCGTCGATTGCATCAAGGAACCGATTCCGGTGGTGCCCACCGCGCATTACCAAATGGGCGGTATTCCCACCAACTACAGTGGCCAGGTGGTGGTGCCGGGCCGGCGCAGCCAGAACGAGATCGTGCCGGGTTTCTATGCCGCCGGCGAGTGCGCCTGCGCCTCGGTGCATGGCGCCAACCGTCTGGGCACCAATTCGCTGCTCGATCTGCTGGTGTTCGGCAAGTCGGCCGGCGAATCGGCCGTCGATCAACTCAAGCAATCGCCCAAGGCCCACAAGGAAATGCCGCAGGGAGAAATCGACCGCGCCCTGACCCGAATCGATCGGCTCAATAACCAGAAAGACGGCGCCAGCGTGCATGAGACGCAACTTGAAATGCGCCGCACGATGCAAAAGCACGCCGGCGTGTTCCGCTTCGCCGATCTGCTGACGCAGGGCGTCGACAAAATATTGCAGGTGCGGGAAAACGTGCAACGCACGGAGATCAAGGACAAATCGGCGGTGTTCAATACCGCCCGCGTCGAGGCGCTGGAACTCGATAACCTGATCGAAGTGGCCGTGGCGACGATGGTGTCAGCCGAAGCCCGCAAGGAAAGCCGCGGCGCCCGCCTCTGGTACAAGGAATGCAACCGGCTGGATTATAAGTCGGTGAAGTTGACGCCGCTGACAGTGGAAACCATTGAACTCAAGACGCGTGCTTACTGAGCCCCGAGACCGGAACACAGCCATGACAACCCGCACCCTCCAGTTCAATATCTACCGCTATGACCCCGACCAGGACAAGAAACCCTGGATGCAGGACATTGCCGTCGAGGTGGATAGCACCGACCGCAAGTTGCTCGACGCGCTGGTGAAGCTCAAGGCCAAGGACGACGCCATTGCCTTCCGCCGCTCCTGTCGCGAAGGGGTTTGCGGTTCCGACGCGATGAATATCAATGGCAAGAATGGCCTGGCCTGCCTCACCGACCTGAGCGTGTTCCCCGCGGGTAAGCCCATCGTACTGCGCCCCTTGCCCGGACTGCCGGTGATTCGCGACCTGATCGTGGACATGACGCAGTTCTTCAAGCAATACCACTCGATCACGCCCTACCTCATCAACAACGAGCCGCCGCCGGAGCGCGAGCGGCTGCAAAGTCCCGAAGACCGCGAGGAACTTGACGGACTTTACGAGTGCATTCTTTGCGGTTGTTGTTCGACTGCCTGCCCGTCGTTCTGGTGGAATCCGGACAAGTTTGTGGGGCCGGCCGGACTGCTCGCCGCCTACCGTTTCATCGCCGACACCCGCGATCAGGCGACCAGCGCTCGGCTCGATAATCTCGAAGATCCGTATCGGTTGTTCCGCTGCCACACGATCATGAACTGCGTCGATGCGTGTCCGCGGGGCTTGAATCCGACACTGGCCATCGGCAAGATCAAGGCGATGCTGGTGCAGCGTGCTATCTGATCGAATGGGCATGGATGAAACTCGCCGCGTTCGCATTGAAAAGTTGCGCTGGCACTGCCGGCGGGCGTTACTTGAGCTCGACCTTGTCTTTCAACGTTTCTGGCGGGATGCCGGGAACGAGCTTGACGAGGCGACCCTGAGTACGATGGAAAAGTTGCTGGAGCTGGAAGACCACGATTTGTGGGAATTGATAAGCGGGCGTCGGAACAACGTAGACCCGCAATTGCAGGATTTGCTGGCGCGCTTGCAGGCGCCACGGACAATTTGACACTTTGACCACTTGATCATTTCACCCTATCGCACCAGAGAGGCAAACCCATGAGCTCAAATCGCATCGCCACCCTCACCATCGATGGCATTACCACCGAATTCCCCATGGTCGATGGCAATATCGGCCCGAGTGTCATCGACATTCGGGCCCTCTACGCAAAGACTGGCGCCTTCACTTTCGATCCTGGCTTCATGTCGACGGCGAGCTGCAAGTCGTCGATTACCTATATCGATGGCGACAAGGGCGAGTTGCTGTACCGCGGCTATCCGATCGAACAACTGGCGGAACACTGCGATTTCATGGAGGTCTGCTACCTGCTGAAGAAAGGCGAATTGCCCAATGCCGCGCAGAAGGGCGCATGGGTCAAGTCGATCAAGGAACAAACCATGGTGCATGAGCAGATTACCCGCTTCATGCAGGGTTTTCGGCGTGACTCCCATCCGATGGCGGTTTTGGTTGGTCTGGTCGGCGCGCTTTCGGCGTTTTATCACGACTCGCTGGACATCAATGATCCGGAGCATCGTCTGTTGGCCGCTACCCGCCTGATTGGCAAGATGCCGACCATCGTGGCCATGTCCTACAAGTATTCGATGGGCGAGCCGCAGATGTACCCGCGCAATAGTCTCGATTACTCATCCAACTTCATGCACATGATGTTCGGCACGCCGTGTGAAAACTACGAGCCCAACCCGGTGCTGGCGCGCGCGCTTGATCGCATCCTGATCCTGCACGCCGATCACGAACAGAATGCCTCGACCTCGACCGTGCGACTGGCTGGCTCGTCTGGCGCCAATCCCTTCGCCTGTATCGCCGCCGGCATCGCCTGCCTGTGGGGCCCGGCCCACGGCGGCGCCAACGAAGCCTGCCTGAAGATGCTGGAAGAGATCGGCGACGTTTCACGCGTGCCCGAATTCATCAAGCGCGCCAAGGACAAGAGCGACCCCTTCAAACTGATGGGCTTTGGTCATCGCGTGTACAAGAATTTCGATCCGCGCGCCAAATTGATGCGCGTGACCTGCCATGAGGTTCTGAACGAGCTGGGATTGAACAATGACCCCTTGTTCAAGCTGGCGCTGGAACTGGAGCGCATCGCGCTGGAAGACGAGTACTTCATCGAGAAGAAACTCTATCCGAACGTCGATTTCTATTCCGGCATCGTGCAGAAGGCGCTGGGCATTCCGACGCAACTATTCACCGGTATCTTCGCCATGGCCCGCACCATCGGCTGGATCGCCCAGTGGCACGAGATGATCGGCGATCCGGATCAGAAGATCGGGCGGCCGCGTCAGCTCTATACCGGTTCGATGCGTCGCGATGTGCCGTCGATGGATCAGCGCAAGTAACCACCGGGGGGTGGCTGGCGCCGCCCCTTTTCTCCCCGCCCACTGGCTAATGGTGATGGCATGATGAAGCAAATGTTGACCAACTCATACCTGTTTGGCTCGAACGCGCCGTTCATCGAGGAGCTTTACGAGAATTATCTCGAAAACCCCGGTGCGGTCGAACCGGCCTGGCGCGACTATTTCGACAAGCTGCAAAACCTGCCGGGCGCGGGCTCTTACACCGGGCCGGATGTCGCCCATGCTCCGGTGGTCGAGTCGTTTGCCCAGCGCGCCAAGGATGGCAGCCTGCATGTCAGCCAGCGCGCGAGCGAGTGCAACGAAAAGCAGGTCAAGGTGTTGCAGATGATCAACGCCTACCGGTTTCTGGGCAACCGCTGGGCCCAGCTCGATCCGCTCAAGCGCCAGGAGCGGCCGGTCGTGGCCGAACTCGATCCGGCCCATTACGGATTCACCGAAGCCGATCTCGGCGCCACCTTCAGCACCGGTTCTTTCGGCGTGGGCGCCGAGCAGGTTTCCTTGCGGGAAATACTGGAAGCCTTGCGTCAGTCTTATTGCGGAACGATCGGTTCCGAGTATATGTATATCGCCGATGTCCACCAGAAACGCTGGATTCAGTCGCGCATCGAGCCGATTCGCTCGCAGCCGAAATTTCCGGCGGACGACAAGCGGCGTTTCCTCGAACGCATCACCGCCGCCGAGACCCTTGAACGCTATCTGCACACCCGCTATGTCGGCCAGAAACGCTTTTCGCTCGAAGGCGGCGAATCGATGATTGTTGCGCTCGATCAGGCCATCCGTGTCGCTGGCGGCCATGGCGTCAAGGAAATCGTCATCGGCATGGCTCATCGCGGGCGGCTCAACGTGCTGGTCAATACCCTGGGCAAGCAGCCGGCCATGCTTTTTGCCGAATTCGAGGGCAAAAAGAAGTCCGACCTTGCCGCCGGCGACGTCAAATATCACATGGGTTATTCATCCGATGTCGCCTCGCCGGGCGATCCGGTGCATCTGACGCTGGCGTTCAACCCGTCGCACCTCGAGATCGTCAATCCCGTCGTCGAAGGTTCCGTCTATGCCCGCCAGGCGCGGCGCGGCGCCCGGGGCAGGGTGTCAACCAGGAAATGCTCAATTTTTCGCAAACGCGTGGCTACGGCACCGGCGGTACGCTGCATATCGTCATCAACAACCAGATTGGTTTCACCACGTCCGACCCCCGCGACATGCGTTCGTCGCTCTACTGCACCGACATCTTCAAGATGATCGAAGCGCCGATCTTCCATGTCAATGGCGACGACCCCGAGGCGGTGGCCTATGTCACCCAGATCGCCGTCAATTATCGCCAGGAGTTCCGCAAAGACGTAGTGGTCGACATCGTCTGTTTCCGCAAGCACGGTCACAACGAGGCGGACGAACCGATGGTCACCCAGCCGCTGATGTATAAAAAGGTCAATGCACATCCCGGCACGCGCAAGCTCTACGCCGACAGGCTGCTGGCGCAGGGCATGGTCAAGCCGGGCGAGGACGAGCGGATGATCCGCGACTACCGCGCCGCGCTCGACGAAGGTCGCCATCTGGTCGACCCGGTGCTGACCGACTACAAGAGCGCCATTACCGACGAATGGACGTCGCGTGTCAGCGCGGTCTACACCGAGAAATGCGACACCACCGTGCCGGCGAAAGAGCTCAAGCGCATGGCCGAACAGCTCACCGCGGCCCTGCCGAATTTCACCCTGCATTCCCGCGTGCAGAAAATCATCGACGACCGCCGCTTGATGGGGCAGGGCAAGTTGCCGGTCGATTGGGGCATGGCCGAAAATCTTGCCTACGCCACGCTGCTGGCGGCAGGCTACGCCGTGCGTATTTCGGGCGAGGATGTTGGTCGCGGCACCTTCTTTCACCGTCACGCAGCCCTGCACGACCAGAACCGCGAGAAGTGGGACGAGGGTTTGTACTGGCCGCTTGCCAACCTGCAAGAAAACCAGGGCTGGTTTCACTGCTTCGACTCGGTGCTGTCGGAAGAAGCCGTGCTGGCCTTCGAATACGGCTTCGCCACCGCTTCGCCCAAGGAACTCGTTGTCTGGGAAGCGCAATTCGGCGATTTCGCCAATGGCGCCCAGGTGGTGATCGACCAATTTCTCGCGGCGGGCGAGGCCAAGTGGGGTCGCGCCTGTGGCCTTGTCATGCTGCTGCCGCATGGCTATGAGGGGCAGGGGCCCGAGCATTCGTCGGCTCGAATCGAGCGCTACATGCAACTTTCCGCCGGTTTCAACTGGGAAGTCTGCTTGCCATCGAACGCTGCGCAGATATTCCATCTGCTACGGCGCCAGATGTTGCGTCTCCAGCGCAGGCCGCTGGTGGTTTTTACACCGAAGTCGCTGCTGCGCCACAAGGATGCTGGCAGCCCGCTCGAAGACCTGAGCAAAGGAACTTTCCAGACGGTGATCGGCGAGATCGACGACCTCAACGCCAAGAAAGTCACCCGCGTGGTCGCTTGCGCCGGCAAGGTGTATTACGACCTGCTGGCCATGCGGCGCGAGCAGAAGATTGAAAACGTGGCCTTGCTGCGTGTCGAGCAGTTGTATCCATTCGACGACCGCCGTTTCATCGAGGAACTGAAGAAATTCCCTGTGGCCAAGGAAGTCGTCTGGTGCCAGGAAGAACCCGAGAACCAGGGAGCCTGGTACGCCAAGGCCCACCGCTTGACTACATCGTTGCAAAAGGGCCAGACGCTGTCGGTGGTGGCTCGTCCGGCCAGCCCGTCGCCGGCGGTCGGTTCGGCGGCGCGGCACTCGGCTGAACATAAAGATGTAATCGAGCGCGCGTTAACCAAAACGGAGAGATCATGATCATCGAAGTCAAAGTCCCCCAACTGTCAGAGTCCGTTGCCGAGGCGACGCTGGTTTCGTGGCACAAGCACGAGGGCGATGTTGTCGCGCGCGACGAAAACCTGATCGATGTCGAGACCGATAAGGTGGTACTGGAACTGCCTGCGCCCGCTGCGGGCGTGCTGGTGAGCGTGCTCAAGGGCAACGGCGAGCCGGTTGTCGCTGGCGAGGTCATCGCTCGCATCGACACCGAAGCCAGTGCCGCCGTAGTTGTTTCCACGGACGTTCCCGCCGGGATGCCAGCGGCGGCCCCGTCCGCCAGTGAATCCGCCGCCGCGGCTACCACGATGCCGGCCGCGCGCAAGGCCATGGCCGAGAAGGGATTGCCGCCGGGATCGGTTGCTGGCACGGGTCGGGGTGGCCGCGTCACGAAAGAGGATGTTCTGGGGGCGACCGGCAAGCCAGCCGCCGCGCCGTCACCGGCATTCTTGCCGCCAGCCTCTGCCCTAGCCCCCGCGGTGCCCGCGGCCCCCGTAGCCACCGTTGCTGCCGTACCGCTACCGCCGACTTTTTCAGCCCGGCCCGCCTTGGCGCAACCGCACGTGGTCGATGCCGAAGCCATCGTGGCCGAGCGCACCGAACAGCGCGTGCCGATGTCGCGCCTGCGCGCCCGCGTGGCCGAGCGCCTGCTGCAATCGCAAGCGCAGAACGCCATCCTCACCACCTTTAACGAGGTGAACATGGCGCCGGTGATGGAACTGCGCAAGAAATATCAGGACAGGTTCGAGAAGGAACACGGCGTGCGGCTGGGTTTCATGAGCTTTTTCGTCAAGGCGGCGGTGGCGGCGCTGAAGAAATTCCCGGTGCTCAACGCCTCGATCGATGGCGCCGACATCGTTTATCACGGCTATTTCGACATCGGCATCGCCGTCGGTAGCCCGCGTGGCCTGGTGGTGCCCATCCTGCGCGACGCCGACCAGATGAGCGTTGCCCAGATCGAGAAGAAGATCGCCCAGTTTGGCCAGAAGGCCAAGGATGGCAAGCTTTCCATCGAAGAACTGACGGGGGGTACTTTCTCCATTTCCAATGGCGGCGTCTTCGGTTCGATGTTGTCTACGCCCATCATCAACCCGCCGCAGGCGGCCATCCTCGGCATCCACGCCACCAAGGATCGGCCGGTGGTCGAGAACGGCCAGATCGTGATCCGTCCGATCAACTATCTGGCGATGTCCTACGATCACCGCATCATCGACGGTCGCGAGGCCGTGCTGGGGCTGGTGACGATGAAGGAAGCGCTGGAAGACCCGGCGCGTTTGATCCTGGAAATCTGAGAATCCGAGGAGATCGTCATGGCCAAGCAATTCGACCTTGTCGTCATCGGCGCCGGCCCCGGCGGCTACATTGCCGCGATCCGCGCCGCCCAACTGGGCTTATCGACCGCCTGCATCGAATCCGAACCTTATGCCGATCCCAAGGGCGCGGTGCGGCTGGGCGGCACCTGTCTCAACGTCGGCTGCATTCCGTCCAAGGCACTGCTGCGCTCAAGCGAACTGTTCGACGAGGCCAGCCGCGGTTTCGCCATGCACGGCATCGCCGTCGAGGGCCTCAAGGTCGATGTGCCCACCATGATTCGACGCAAGGACAACATCGTCACCCAACTGACCACAGGCATTCGCGGCCTGTTCAAGAAAAATAAGGTCACGCTGCTGGCCGGGCGTGGCCGCTTTGTCGGGCGCGAGGATGATTTGTGGCAACTGGAAGTGACTGGCGGTGTCGGCAAGGATAGCGCCGAGATGGTCGCGGCGCGGCATGTCATCGTCGCCACCGGTTCCAGCGCCCGCCACCTCGATGGCATCCCCGTCGACAACAAGATGATCTGCGACAGCAGCGGCGCCCTGAGCTTCGATGCCGTGCCCAAGCGTCTCGGCGTTATCGGCGCCGGCGTCATCGGCCTCGAACTCGGCTCGGTGTGGCAGCGGCTTGGCGCGGATGTCACCGTTCTCGAAGCGCTGCCGGACTTCCTTGCCGCCGCCGACCCCGCCGTGGCCAAGGAAGCATGGAAGACCTTCACCCGGAAGCAGGGGCTGCGCATCCACCTGGGCGTCAAAATCGGTGAAGTGACACAGAGCAAGAAGGGCCGGGAGAGTGTCATAAGGATTGAGTATGAAAATAACGAAGGTGCTTCGACCCTCGAATGCGATCGCCTGATCGTCTCGGTTGGCCGTATTCCCAACACCACCGGCCTGGGTGCTGAAATTGTCGGTTTGAAACTCGACGACCGCGGCCGTGTCGAGGTCAATCAAAATTGCCAGACCAATCTGGAAAACGTCTGGGCGGTTGGCGACGTCGTGCGTGGCCCCATGCTTGCCCACAAGGGCATGGAAGAGGGCGTGATGGTGGCCGAACGGATCGCGGGTCAGGCCGGTCATGTCAATTACGACGCGATTCCCTGGGTCATCTACACGCATCCCGAAATCGCCTGGGTCGGCAAGACAGAGACGGAACTGAAGAACGCAGGCGTGGACTTCCGTAGCGGACAAATTCCCTTCCTCGCCAACGGCCGCGCGCTGGGGCAGGGCGACACCACCGGTTTCGTCAAGATGCTGGCCGACGCCAAAACCGACCGCATCCTCGGCGTGCATGTCATCGGCGCCAATGCCTCCGAACTGATCGCCGAAGCCGTCGTCGCGATGGAATTCGGCGCCAGTGCCGAAGACATCGCCCGCATCTGCCATGCCCATCCGAGCTTGTCCGAGACGATGCACGAGGCCGCTTTGGCGGTGGATAAACGAGCGTTGCATTTCTGACAAATAGGGGCCGGGCGCCCGGCTCTTTTCTGCCTTCATGTCTATAATAGTCATTAAATATAGACATAACGAGGTGTGCCATGCCCTGGAATATCGCCCAAGCCAAGCAACAGTTTTCGGAAGTGGTCCGTTTGTCTGTCGAAGAGCCGCAACTGATCTACAACCGTGATCGTTGCGTGGCTGCGGTGATCGATGCGGAATCCTTCAAGGCCTTCGACGCGTGGCGAAAACAGGCCGCGCGCAAATCGTTGGGCGAAGAGTTTGCCGAGCTGCGACAGATTGCCGCCGAGGAAAGTTACGAACTGCCAATGCTGCCGCGTTCGACGGTCGGTCGCCCCAATGCATTTGTAGCGATGCTGGAAGAAATTGAGGCGTCGGCCGCGCATGCACGTGCTGCTTGACACCAATATCGTTAGCGAGCTTGGGCGTCCACGCCCGGATGGGGGTGTGTTGGCGTGGGCAGCGCAAGAAACCGATCATGCACTTTCCGCGGTGAGTATTGATGAAATCATGTTCGGCCTTGCCTGGCATCCCAACGCACGCATTGCCGCGTGGTTTGAAGCCTACATTCTTCGTCATCCGGTATTACCGGTCACGCTTGAAATCACCCGCCGTGCCGGTGAGTTGCGCGGCGCTTTTGCCGCCCGTGGCATTACCCGCAGCCAACCCGACATGCTCATCGCTGCCACCGCACAAGTGCACGCGCTGACGCTGGTCACGCACAACACGGTGGATTTCGCCGGTTGCGGCATTCCGGTGCTTAACCCGTTTTCTGTCTGATGCCTACCCTCACCAGCTCGGTACGCTAGAATTTTCCATTATTCGCCGGAGGCAACCATGAACGACCGTATCACGATTGACGCCACTATCTGTCATGGCAAGCCGTGTATCCGTGGCTTGCGCTATCCCGTCGAGACCTTGCTCGAATGGTTGGCTGGTGGCATGAGCATCGAAGACATCCTGGCCGATTATGAGGATTTGGAGCGCGAGGACATCCTGGCAGCCTTGTCCTTTGCCGCACAGCTTGCGCATGTCAAGCGTTATGAGTCGTTTGCCCTTGTGGCAAGCCCGTATTTCCACCATTGAGACTGCATTTGATTCAGCCCGGTTTGTCGAGATCAATCGCAGCGCCCTGATCGTTCACGCGTAACCTCCATCAATGCCCACCCTCAACTGGATCGGCAAGGAAGCCGTCGTTCGCCATCACAAGGACGTGCCTTTTCGTCTGCTGGAGCCCGACACGGCGCTGTCCTCCGAAAAAGTCGGCGGTAGCGGTACGGCAAGTGGCAACCTCATCGTCCAGGGTGACAACCTCGACGCCTTGAAGGCGCTGTTGCCGCGCTACGCCGGGCAGGTCAAGTGCATCTACATCGACCCGCCCTACAACACCGGCAACGAAGGCTGGGCCTACAACGACAACGTGAACAGCCCGGAAATCCGCAAGTGGCTGGGCCAGGTCGTCGGCAAAGAAGGCGAAACCCTCGACCGCCACGACCGCTGGCTGTGCATGATGTATCCGCGCCTCGTCCTGTTACGCCAGTTCCTGCGCGAGGATGGGGCGATTTTTGTCTCCATCGACGACAACGAGGTAGCGCAGTTGCGGTTGTTGATGGATGAGGTATTTGGAGCGAAGAACTTTGTTGCTTCAGCAATCTGGAACATGATGGACAGCCCCAAGAACACTGCGCGTCATCTAAGTGAAGATCACGAATACGTTGTCCTTTATGCGATAAATAAGGACAAATGGAAGCCAAGCCCTTTGCCACGCAACGAGGCAATGATCGCTCGTTACAAGAACCCGGATAACGATCCCCGAGGTCCATGGTTGCTCAGCGACTTGGCTGCAAGAAACTTTTACGCTCAAGGAC
>JFJP01005621.1_pt1 | contig 15816 bp, 13 predicted proteins | sample 431651 | NCBI WGS metagenome assembly JFJP01 (sample SAMN02602958, study PRJNA72255) | Microbial mat metagenome, whole genome shotgun sequencing project. | biome: fresh water; feature: sink hole; material: water; isolation source: purple microbial (photo- and chemosynthetic) mats found in... | reverse complement strand
GCTGCGCTATCCGGCGCGCGTGGCCCACGCAGTGGTCGTGGCCAGTGCGCCCAACCTCACGGCCGAGAACATTGCCTTTAACGAAGTGGCCCGCCGCGCCATCGTGACCGACCCGGACTTTCATGGCGGCCATTTTTACCAACACGGTGTGGTGCCCAAGCGCGGTCTGCGCATTGCCCGCATGATTGGGCACATCACTTACCTGAGTGACGATGTGATGAACGAGAAGTTTGGCCGACAGCTGCGTGATGCCGTCAAGTCGTTGGGTGCAGTTGCCGGTGCTATGCAGGACTTCGGAGCTTACAAATACAGCACGCAGGAAGTGGAGTTTCAGATTGAGAGCTACCTGCGCTACCAGGGCGACAAGTTCGCTGAGTACTTTGATGCCAACACCTACCTGCTGATCACCCGGGCGCTGGATTACTTTGACCCCGCGCGACACTGCGGCGGCAACCTCACGCAGGCGCTGGCCCAGGCGACGGCAAAGTTTTTGCTGGTGAGCTTCACCACCGACTGGCGCTTCAGCCCCAAACGCAGCCGCGAAATCGTCAAGGCGCTGCTGGACAACAAGCGCGATGTCAGTTACGCCGAGATCGATGCGCCGCACGGGCATGATGCCTTTTTGCTCGATGACCCACGTTATATGAGCGTGGTTAGCTCTTATTTTGATAGCATTCATCAATCCGTGGAGGCAGCAAGATGAGTGATGCATCCATTCAGCATGCCATTGCAGAACTGGTGCCTCACGGCGCGCGCGTGCTCGACCTGGGCTGTGGCGACGGTGCCATGCTGGATTACCTGCAGCGCACCCGCGGCTGCACCGGCTATGGGGTGGAGCTTGCCGATGCCAACGTGCTGGCCTGTGTGAAACGCGGCGTCAATGTTATCCAGCTCAACCTGGATGAGGGGCTGGCTATGTTTGACGATGCATCGTTTGATGTGGTGCTGCAAATCGACACCCTGCAGCACTTGCGCAATGCCGAAATCATGCTGCGCGAGACCGCGCGCGTGGGCCGCGTGGGCGTGGTGGCCTTCCCCAACTTTGCGCATTGGCCCAACCGCCTGAGCGTGCTGCAAGGCCGCATGCCAGTGACCCGGCGTCTGCCCTACCAGTGGTATGACACCCCCAACATCCGCGTGGGTACCCACGCGGATCTGGCCGCCTTGGCCCAGCGCACCGGCCTGCGCGTGCTTGACAGCTTCGGCCTGCAAAACGGCCGCACCGTGCGCTTTGCCCCCAACCTGCTGGCAGGGACTTCGGTTTACAAGCTGGCGCGCTAAACTGGACGGTATGAACGCACGCATACCACCCCATACCCTGCTCCAGGCCGAACAAGCCCTGGCCCAAGTTAGCCAAGCCTGGGACCGCAGCATCGTGCCGCAGCTGCAAGACTACATTGCCATCCCGGCCAAGTCCCCCATGTTCGATGCCGACTGGGCAGCCAATGGCTATATCGACACGGTGGTGCGAAACACAGCCAGCTGGATCGAGGCTCAAAAAGTTCAGGGCCTGTCGCTGGAGGTGGTCCGTTTGCCGGGGCGCACACCTGTGCTGTTTTTTGAGGTGGCTGCCACCAAGGCCGAGTCCACCCAGACGGTGCTGATGTATGGCCACCTAGACAAGCAGCCCGAGTTTTCCGGCTGGCGCTCTGATCTGGGACCGTGGACCCCCAAGCTCGATGACGGAAAGCTCTATGGCCGGGGCGGTGCAGACGATGGCTACGCAGCCTATGCCGCCATTGCCGCCATTCAGGCACTCCAGACCCAGCAGGTGGCGCACCCGCGCATCGTGGGCCTGATCGAGAGTTGCGAAGAAAGCGGCTCTTACGACCTGTTGCCTTATATCGACGCCCTCAAAACCCGCATGGGGGATGTAGCCTTGGTAGTGTGTCTGGACTCAGGTGCGGGCAATTACGACCAGCTGTGGCTGACCAACAGCCTGCGCGGTATGGCCAGTGGTGTGCTGAAGGTGGAAATTCTCACCGAGGGCGTGCACTCGGGCGACGCCAGCGGCTTGGTGCCCTCGAGCTTTCGCATCATGCGCCAGGTGCTCGACCGTCTTGAAGACAGTGCCACCGGCCGTTTGCTGCCCGCGAGCTTTCACTGCGAAGTGCCGGCGGAGCGTTTGGCACAAGCGCAGGCCACCGCGGCGATTCTGGGTGACGAGATTTACAAACGGTTCCCCTGGGCACATTACGACTGTGGCGGATCCACAGCCTTTGCCCTGCCCACCACCACCGATCCGCTCGAAGCCCTGCTTAACCGCACCTGGAAGCCCACACTGAGCGTGACCGGGGCCGATGGATTCCCGGAAATGAAAAATGCGGGCAATGTGCTGCGACCGTACACCGCGTTCAAGCTATCACTGCGACTGCCACCCTTGGTGGAAGCCGCCGATGCGGTGCAGCAGCTCAAGGCGCTGCTCGAAGACAACGCGCCCTACCAGGCCAAGGTGACGTTTGAAGGCGGTGCGGGCGCTACCGGATGGAATGCGCCGGACACGGCTCCCTGGTTTGAGCGGGCGCTCAACGCCGCCTCGCAGGCCCACTTCGGCGCGCCTTGCGGATACATCGGACAGGGCGGGACCATACCGCTGATGAACATGCTCTCCAAAGGTTTTCCCAAAGCGCAGATGATGGTTTGCGGTGTGCTCGGCCCCAAAAGCAACGCCCATGGACCTAACGAGTTTTTGCATGTGCCGTATGCCAAGAAGCTGACTGCAGCTGTGGCCCAGGTGATTGCGCAGTTCCCATGAGCGGCGCAGAAACGACCCTTGCCACCTTTGTGGCCAGCGATGGCGAAAACGTCGTGGTGCAGGACTGGCCGCTGGAGTCGGGTGTGGCCATGCGCGGTATGGTCATCATCGTGCATGGCCTGGGCGAACACGCCGGCCGCTACGACCATGTGGCCCGCAAGCTCAATGCATGGGGTTTTGCCGTGCGGGGTTACGACCAGTGCGGCCATGGCGAGTCGGGCGGGCTGCCGGGCAGCCTGCCCACCGATACCCGGCTGCTTGATGACCTGGCCGACATTGTGGACAGCACCCGCGCACGCGTACCCAAAAATACGCCCCTGATTCTGCTGGGCCACAGCATGGGCGGTCTGGTGGTGGGGCGCTTTGTGTCACTGCGCATCCGGCCGGTGGATGCACTCATCATGTCGTCTCCCGCGCTGGACCCTGGCTTAAGCGCGTTTCAGAAGTTTCTCGTGTCGGTACTACCACGCATTGCGCCTGGCTTGCGTGTGGGCAATGGCGTCAAGCCGCAGTTTATTTCGCACGACCCTGCGGTGGTGGCGGCTTACAAATCCGACCGGTTGGTGCATGACCGCATCTCGGCGCGGCTGGCACGCTTCATTGCCACGCAAGGCCCACTGACACTGGCCGCAGCGCCGCAATGGCACGTGCCCACGCTGTTGATGTACGCCGGTGACGACCGGCTGCTCAATGCTGGTGGCAGCCGTGCATTCGCAGCTGCAGCGCCCAAAGAAATAGTCACGGCGGTGTGCTTTGAGTCGCTGTACCACGAGATCTTTAATGAGCTCGATGCGACGGACGTGTTTCTCACGCTTGAGCGTTGGCTGGATCAGCGTTTCCAGAAGTAGCCTCACATGAACGGGTTGCGCGCCCTGTTGGATCGGTTGCACTTGCGCTGGCGCGGTGGCTTACCTCTGCGCTATACCTTGGTTGCCGTAATGGTGTTGGGGGTAACTACCCCCGGATTCCTCTTATTTGCCATTGAGCACCAGCTTGCGGAGCGTTCGCAAAATGCCTTGCTGGAAAGCAGTGAGTCTGCCTTTATGGCGGTAGCCACGCTTACCGTGGCGGAACCTTTGTGGGCGGTGGACCGCAGCTCCCTGGACACTGCGTTGCAGCGGCTGATGGACCATCCGCAGGTGGTTGCCGTGCGCCTGGACGATGCCCTGTCCAAGGGGCCACCGGTGACGCTGAGCAGGCCCGGTTTTGCCAGCGCACTGGAGGATGAGTCCACCTCAAAACGCCTGCGCCGTTACCAACAGCGGGTGGTGCGTTCTGGAGAACCGTTGGGCATGATTACGGTCTGGTTTGACATGTCCTACGGCCAGAGTCTGCTGTCCGAGCGGCGCGCGGAGATGCTGGTGCTGGTGGCCCTGCAGGTGCTTGCCAGTCTGGTGGTGCTGATTCCACTGCTGGTGACCCGCGTACTTAAACCGATTGACAGGCTCAAGTCCCAAGCCACAGCCTTGCTGGAACAGTCCGGCGACGACAATGCCCGCCCGAATTTTGTCTGGCGACGTAATGATGAGCTAGGTATGCTGGGGCGCCACCTGGGTGAGGTGAGGGCGCAGCTGCAGCAGCTGTTCCAGCAATTGGAGTCCAAAAACGACCAGCTGCAGCAGCTCGCTTTGTATGACCACCTGACTGGCCTGCCCAACCGCGCCCTGTTCACCGATCTGGTGCAGCGGGAAATTTTGCTCGCGCGGCGCATGGAGCAGCACTTCGGCGTGCTGTTCATTGATCTGGACCGTTTCAAGGCGGTCAATGACACCATGGGCCACTCGGCTGGAGACGAGTTGCTGGTGGAGCTGTCGCGTCGTATGCGCGATATGTTGCGTGAGGCCGATGTGGTGTGCCGACAAAGTGGCGACGAGTTCCTGGTGCTGGCCCGCGACGTGGACCATTGGGAGTCCCTGGGGGAAATGGCGGACCGCCTGCTGCGCGCGGTGGAAACCCCTGTGGTGGTGGCCAACGGCACGGCGCGTGTCTCGGCCAGTATCGGCATTGCGATGTTCCCCGACGACGCGCAGGATTTTGAAAACCTGGTCAAGTGCGCCGACATTGCCATGTACCGGGCCAAATCCCTCGGGCGTGCGCGGTACAGCTTTTTCCACAGTGCGCTCAATGACCAGCTGGTGGCCAACCTGGACCTCGAAGAGCAGCTGGGCAAAGGCATCCGCGAGGGCGAGTTGCTGTTGCACTACCAGCCGCAGGTGGACGCCGTGACAGGTGCGCTGGTGGGGCTGGAGGCGCTGGTGCGGTGGCAGCATCCAGTGCGCGGCTTGTTGTACCCTGGCCAGTTCATTGCCGTGGCCGAAGAATCCGGACTGATTGCCGACATGGGGGCTTGGACCCTGCATGAGGCGTGTCGCCAGCTGCGGGAGTGGAAAGAGCGCGGGCTGCGGGTGGGCCATATGGCGGTAAACGTGTCCGCGCTGGAATTTCGCGACCACCGGCTGCTCGACAGCCTGCAGGCCGCATTGCAAGACAGCGGCATCAGCCCGGCGGAGCTGGAGATTGAAATCACCGAGAGCGTGCTGATGGCAGAGACCGAGACCAGCCTGCGCATCATGGCCCGTCTGCATGAGATCGGGGTTGGCATTGCGATTGACGATTTCGGTACCGGTTACTCCTCCCTCTCTTACCTGAAACGCCTGCGGCCTACACAGCTCAAGATCGACCGCTCTTTTGTGCGCGATGCCGATGCCGATGCAGATTCGCGCGCCATCGTCAAAGGGGTGATCAGTCTGGCTGAGGCGCTGGGTCTCAATATCGTGGCCGAAGGTGTGGAAACCCGCCAGCAAATGGACTTCCTGCGGGAGGCTGGCTGCCACACCCTGCAGGGCTACCTTATTGCTCGCCCGCTGCCGGTGATGGAGCTGGAGGCCTGGATTGCTGCCATGCCAGCCACCCCAGCGCCAGTGCTGCCAGAATCACCGGCGCCAGTGAACCCCAGTTAAGCAAGGTCCATCCCTGGGTCGTGACCAGGGCGCCAGAGGCGAATGATGTCAGGGCCATCACTCCAAACACGCAAAAATTGATGGCCGCCTGTGCTTTGTCTTTCTCTTCTGGCCTGTATGCACCCAATGAGAGTGTGGTGCTGCCCGTAAACAGAAAGTTCCAACCCACGCCCAGGAAGAACAGGGCAAGTACAAACTGGTGCAATTCCACGCCCGTCAGCGCAATGGCGATGCATAGCAAGTTGAGTAGTACACCCACTCCCATGATTTGCAAGGTGCCGAACCGTTTGATCAGGTGGCCGGTAAAAAACCCGGGCGCAAACATGCCGATCACGTGCCACTCCAGGACCAGCGCCGCATCGTCAAAGCCCAGGCCACACTGCTGCATAGCCAGCGGGGTGGCGGCCATCAGCAGGTTCATGACGCCATAACTCAGTGCGGCACTGATGCAGGCCACTGCAAACACCGGTTGGCGCATGATGGTCCACAAGCTGCGTCCGCCGGTGGTCTTATTCTGAGCGCGGTTTTCTGCGGGGAACTGAACGAATGCCATCAGGACCATGGCTAGCAACGCAACGATGGCCAACGCGATATAGGCACCGGTAAAAGGCACCTCCATCAGGGTGCGTGTGCGTGCAGCCAGATTGGGTCCAGCCACGGCGCCTATCAGACCCCCTGCCAGCACCAGAGACACGGCTTTTTCGCGGAACGCGGGCAAGGCCAACTCGGCTGCCGCAAAGCGGTACAACTGGCCATTGGCGCTGTAGTAGCCGGCCACCACCGTGGCGACCACCAGCCACCAGAACTGTTTTTCCGCCACCGCCCACGCGCCCAGCATGGCAGACGCCACAGCGACGGCCAGGCCGATTTGAAAAGAGATGCGTCGCCCAAAGCGCGATTGCGTTTTGGCAACCAAAGGTGTGGCCAGTGCGCCACCCACCACGTAGCCCATCACTGGTAGCGTGGCCATCCAGCCAAAGGGCGCCAGGCTCAAGCCCACCAGGCCGTTGATGGCAATGAAGGTGACGTTGTTGGTGAGAAAAAGCCCCTGGCACAGTGCCAGAAGCCATAGGTTGCGGTTCATGGGAAATTACTCCTTGGGGAATTCATTCGAGCTGCGGGTTTCATGGGTGCCATTGGCGGCACGGCAACGCGCAATATCGCAGGCGGTGGGCAGGGTGGAACGGTACTCTACCCCTGCAGGCAGTGCGCGGCCGTCCCGGATGCGGCAGCTGTCACCCTTGCCGTTGGTGTAGTACGAGGTCACGTCCACGCAGCGCCTGGAGTGCGCCATCAGGCCGAAGAAGTGCCCCATCTCGTGGGAAATCACCATCTGCAGCGTCTGGCGCGAATCAAATGCCGGGTTTCGGGTCTGTAGCAATTGGAATGCGGAAGGACCCAGCGAAAGCGTGGCCTCCGCCAGGTTGGCCAGGCCGAAGTTGCGGCGGCTGCCCTCTTCGCTCCACTGCACCTGCACGGCATTTGAATTTGCGGGGGCAACGGCAATCACTTGCGCTGCAATGCCGCAAGCTGACCAGGCCGTGGCCGCCCTCTGAATACTCGCGCGAACCAGCCCCTCGTCAAACCAGGCCGGTGCGCCACTGTGCCGGTAAACAAACACCAGCGGGTTCCGCAACGCAGGGCGGTCCTGGCCATCGCCCCAGGTGCTGATTTCGCCGGGGAGGCACTGGGCAATTTCCAGGTCTCTGGTGGATGGCTGTGCCAATGCGCATGGTGTTCCTGCGGCCCAGAGCAAGCAGCCCAGCGCAGCTGCGGTGAATGCGGCCCGACTCAGCACACGGTGAGCGTCGTCAGGGCGGCCAATGCGGCGGTTTCCGAGCGCAGCACCCGCCGCCCTAACGACACTGGGGCAAATCCGCAGGCTATGGCATTGTCTTCTTCGGAGTTGCTTAAGCCCCCCTCCGGGCCACTGAGAAACACAGCGTCTTCGGTCGTGCGCTGCAACTTAGCCAGCGCCTGGCCGCCCGTACGCAGTGACAGCAGCCATCGCACTTGCGGGCCAGATCCGAGGGACGAGTTTTCGGATTTAAGCCATTGAGCCAGTGTTTGTACTGGGTGGATGGCTGGGACGCGGTTGCCGCCACATTGCTCACAGGAGGCAATGGCCACGCTTTGCCAGTGGGCGACTTTTTTCTCGGCCCGCTCGCCGCTCAGGCGCAGCACACTGCGCTCGGTCATCAGTGGTTGGATGCTGGCCACGCCCAGCTCGGTGGCTTTTTCCACCAACCAGTCCATGCGGTCGTTGGCGGGCATGCCCACAGCCAGGTGCACGGCGCGCAGGGGCTCGCATTCGCGGGCCAGGTGGGGCCCAACCTGGACCTGCACGTCGCTTCGCCCCATGCGCGTGACGGTGGCCTCAAACTCGCCGCCCGGGTAGGGGCCCGCCCACCCCGGTCCATGGTTGAACAGGGTGATGGTGTCACCCGGCTGCAGGCGCAGCACCTGGACATGGCGCGCCGCCCCGGCGGGCAACTCCAGCAGGGCGCCGGGGGCCAGTGCAGCAGGACAAAAGAAACGGGGCATGCGTAGGGGTGGATGTGTGCTACAAAATAAATAGCTGTTTGCGCATATATGGCAAGGGCTAGAGGGCTATTTGGCTTGAGGCTTGTTGTAGGCCAGGATGTTGGAGGACGCAATGCCCTCCACGGACTCAATCAGCCTAAGCAGGGGTTTGAGCTCACGGTATCGGCTGCAGGTGGAACGCAGGTAGCCAATGAAACGTGGCGTATCGGCCAGGTAATGGGGTTTGCCATCGCGCAGGGTCAGGCGGGCAAAGATGCCTGCGATCTTGAGGTGGCGCTGCAGCCCCATCCACTCCACCCCGCGGTAAAACTCGCCGAAGTCGTTACCCACAGGCAAACCGGCCTTGCGCGCTTTTTCCCAGTAGCGGATGGTCACGTCCAGGCAGAAGTCTTCTTCCCAGCTGAGGAAGGCATCGCGCATCAGGCTGGCAATGTCATAGGTGATGGGGCCATACACGGCGTCCTGAAAGTCCAGGACGCCAAGACGGGGTTCTACGCTGGTGGCAGCGCCATCCACCGGAACCATCAAGTTCCGGGGCATGAAGTCGCGGTGCACGTACACGCTGGGCCAGGCCAGGTTGTTCCGGACGATGTGGGCAAAGGCTTCATCCAGCGTTTTGCGCATGGCAGCGTCGATGTTTACCTTGCGGTGCGCGGTGAGGTACCACTGGGGGAACAGCTCCAGTTCCCGGCGCAGCAAGGCTTCATCGTAGGGTGGCAACTGGCCAGGGCGCGAGGCGAGTTGCCACTGCACCAGGGCGTCCGTGGCCTGCAGGTACAGGTCCAATGGCGGCGGGGCGGCGGGGTCAATCACCTGCATCATCGTCTGGCGACCCAGGTCGCTAAGCAGCATGAAGCCATGCGCCTCATCCCAGGCCAGCACCTGCGGCACCAACAGACCCGCGGCCTGCATCAGGTTGGCGACGTGCACAAACGGATGGCAGTTTTCCTTGTCCGGCGGCGCGTCCATGATGATGCCGCTGCCCTGCGGGCTCTGTACGCGCAAGTAGCGGCGAAAGCTGGCGTCTGCCGAGGCAAGCCGCAGTGTTTCAGCTTGCAAGCCGTGCGCCTCTTGCAAGGCGGCAAACCAGGTTTCGAAGCGGGATTGGCGTTCGGGGTCGGACCAGATGACGGCAGATGGTGCGGGTGTGTGGCTCATGGATAATCTATTCTACAAACCCTGTTCATTGCTTCCATGCGCTTGCTACTGCGTGCGGCTTTTGCTGCACCGTCTTACCCCCGGCATTCCCTGATCCCCATCGCTCTGGTGGTGGGCTTGGGCGTGGGAGCCGTTGCGCATGCCCAGGACACTGCAGTCCCTGCCGCAACGATATCTGAGCCCGCGCTGTCGCTGCGGCCGACGGGCTTGCTTAGCGAAAGCATTTCTGCACAGCAGAAGGCGCAGGCCCCCATGTTTTTGCTGGGTGACCGCATCTCCGGACGCCCGGACTTGGAAACCGTGATCGAAGGCGATGCGCTATTGCGCAAGCCGGACATCACCATCCGTGCGGACCGGCTGGAATATGACCAACCTACCGACCAGGCCAGGGCTACCGGCAATGTGCGCATCAACCGGGGCGGCAATGTGTACAGCGGCCCGGAGATGGAACTCAAGATCGACGCGGCAGAGGGCTTTTTCAGGCAGCCCAGCTACGAGTTTTTGCAAAACGATGCCCACGGCCAGGCGGACCGTGTGGACTTTGTGGACGAGAGCCACACCGTTATTCACAACGCCACTTACACCACCTGCAGGCGATTGCCCGGCCCCGGCTGGCTGCCAGACTGGATATTGCGTGCCAGCACCATCAGCCTGGACAACGACGAAGATGTGGGCCTTGCTACCGGTGCGGTGCTAAGCTTTAAAGGGGTGCCGGTACTCCCGGTTCCTATCATCAGTTTTCCTTTGTCCGGCAACCGCAAATCCGGTGTGCTGCCGCCAACTTTCGGGTTCGATAACGTCAATGGCACGGAGTTGGTGCTGCCGTATTACTGGAACATTGCGCCTAATCGCGATGCGTCGATTACGCCGACGTTGATGACTACCCGTGGTGTGGACATGGGCCTGGAATTTCGCTATCTGGAGCCGACCTACAGCGGCACGTTGCGTGGAAATTACATGTCGGCTGACAAGCTGCGCAGCGCAGACAGGTGGGGGTTCAATGTTCTGCACGCAGGCAATGTCAATACCGGCGTCAAGGAGGTCGGCAATATAGGTGTGGCCGTCAACCTCAACCGGGTGAGTGATGACAACTACTGGCGTGACTTCACCCGCACCAGCACGTCGCTGACCCAACGGCTGCTGCCCAGTGATGTCACAGCGTCCTGGGGCCGAGGCTATGTGAGCACCACGGCCAAGGTGCTGCAATGGCAAACCCTGCAGGATCCGCTGGCCCCTATTGTTCCGCCCTACGATCGGGTGCCGCAGTTGACTGCGCGGTATGCGCGCTCCAACGTGATGGGGCTGGATTTTTCCGTGGACGGCGATTTCACACAGTTCGAAGCGGACCGCTACAAGACGCTGCAGCCCAATACCCAGCGGGCTTTTACGCAGATGCAGCTGAGCCGGCCATGGCTGGGCGCGGCCGGATATTTCATACCCAAAGTGCAGCTGCACGCCACCACCTACCAGTTTGACGCGCTGTTAACCAATGGCAGCAATACGGCCAGCAGCACCGTCCCCACGTTCAGCCTGGACAGCGGCCTGGTGTTTGAGCGGGAAACCAATCTGCTGGGGCGGGATATGTTGCAGACGCTGGAACCCCGGGCGTTTTATGTGAACACCCCCTACCGAAACCAGAGTGCCCTACCCAATTACGACACGGGTGTTAACGACTTCAACTTTGCCACCATCTTTACGGAAAACGCCTTTGGTGGACATGACAAAATCTCCGACAACAACCTGCTCACATTGGGCTTGACCACCCGCTACCTGGATGCCCAGGACGGCTCCCAGATTGCCCGCTTTCTGGTGGCGCAGCGGCTGCGGTTTGAAGACCAATTGGTGACCATCAACAGCGCCACCGCACCGGCGCTGGCGGGCCTGAGCGATGTCTTGCTGGGTGCCTCAGTCAACGTCAACGACCGTTGGGCAGTGGACTCTACGGTGCAGTACAACGGTAAGACCGAACAGTCGGTGCGTTCCACCCTCGGCGCACGCTACAACCCGGGGAGCTACCGTGTCATCAACACAGCCTACCGGTTTCAACGCGACGTGAGCGAACAAATCGATGTGAGCTGGCAGTGGCCGCTCAACGACCTGTGGGGTGACAAGGGCAAAGACCTGGGTCCCGGCCGCGGGCAGGGCGAGGGCCGCTATTACGCTGTCGGGCGCATGAACTACAGCCTCAAGGAAAGCCGCTTGGTCGATACCGTGCTGGGCGTCGAGTACGATGCAGGTTGCTGGCTGGGGCGCGTGGTGGTGGCGCGTACGCAGACCAGCACATCGACTGCCACCGAGAGTGTGATGTTCCAGCTGGAGTTTGTGGGCTTCACCCGGCTTGGTACCGATCCACGCAAGACCTTGTCCCAGAACATTTCGCGCTACCAGAATTTGCGGGACTCCGGCACCGGTAACAGCCGCTTCAGTAACTACGACTAATCTGACCATGCGTTTTTCAAAACCTGCCTTTGTGTTTGCCATCCTGCTGTGTTGGGGCACGTTCGCTGTGCAGGCGCAAACGCCTCTGCAAGCTGACTACATCGTGGCGGTGGTGAATTCCGAGCCCATTACCAACAGCGAAGTGCGTGCGCAAATGCGGCGTGTGGCCGAACAAATGGCCCAACAAAACCAGAAAGTGCCTGCCATGGAGGAATTGCAACGCACAGTGCTGGAGCGCCTGATCAACGACCGCGCGCAGTTGCAGTTTGCGCGTGAAACCGGTATCCGCATCGACGATGCTGCAGTGGACCAGGCAGAACAGACTGTTGCGTCGCAGAACCAGGTGGATGTCGCTGAGCTGCGCCGCCGCCTTGCCAAGGACGGTATCGATGTCAGCATTTTTCGCAGCCAGCTGCGGGACCAGCTGGCGCTCACCCGATTGCATGAGCGGGAGGTGGAGTCGCGCGTACGCGTGACGGACCAGGACGTCGACCGCTTCATTCAGGATCGCCAGGCCAACAATACCGACCCGTTTACCCAGGAGATCAACCTCGCCCAATTGCTGGTGGCAGTGCCCGAAAAAGCGTCGGCAGAGCAGGCGGCCGCGTTGTTTGTGCAGGCACAGAAAATTTTGGAGCGCATCCGCGCCGGTGAGGATTTTGACCGTCTGGTGCAAACGCTGTCGTCCGCGGACCGCGGCAATGGTGGGCAACTCGGTCTGCGCCGCGCAGACCGCTACCCACCTTCGTTTGTGCTGGCAACCCAAAGCCTGGCGGTGGGGGGAGTGTCGGACATCGTGCGCTCTGGCGCAGGTTTTCACATTCTGAAGGTGGTTGAGCGGCGCGCCCCTGCTGCCCTGGTGCAGACAGTGGTGCAAAGCCGTGCACGGCATATCTTGTTGCGCACCAGCCCACAGCTGACGCAGGCCGCTGCGTTGGCCAGACTGGCCGAATACAAGCAGCGAATCCAGTCCGGCAAGGCGGATTTCCAGAGCCTGGCGCGGGAATTTTCCCAGGATGGCAGCGCCCAGCAGGGCGGCGATCTGGGCTGGGTGAATCCGGGAGCCTTTGTGCCAGAGTTTGAAGAGGCCATGAACCGGCTCAATGAGGCTGAAATCAGCAACCCCGTTGTCTCACGGTTTGGCGTGCACCTCATCCAGTTGGTGGAGCGCCGCCGGGTTGACATGAATCCACGGGAGGTGCGTGAGTCGGTGCGGGCCCGCCTGCGCGAAACCAAGGCGGAAGAAGCCTACACCGCATGGGCCCGCGACGTGCGCGAGCGCGCCTTTGTCGAAATGCGCGAAGCGCCTCAATGAAGCACATTGCCCGCAAACGGTTCGGACAGCATTTTCTGTCCGATGGCGGCATCATCGACTCCATCGTCAGGAGCATCCAGCCGAAACCGGGTGACGTAATGGTGGAGATTGGTCCCGGACTTGCCGCGCTGACGCAACCTCTGGTGGAACGCCTGGGGCACCTGACCGTGATTGAGCTGGACCGGGACCTGGCGCAGCGCCTGCGCGGGCACAGCCAACTCACGGTGATTGAGTCTGATGTATTAAAAGTGGACTTTTCCCTTATTCCGCATGCGTCAACAGCTATAAATTCAGGAGCATTTCAGAAACTCCGTGTGGTGGGCAATCTGCCGTACAACATTTCTACTCCCATCCTTTTTCATTTGCTGGAACACGTAAACGCCATCGAAGACCAGCACTTCATGCTGCAAAAAGAGGTGGTGGACCGCATGGTGGCACGACCGGCCACATCAGATTACAGCCGCCTGAGTGTCATGCTGCAGTGGCGCTATGCGATGGAGAACGTGCTGTTTGTTCCACCTGAGAGTTTTGATCCGCCACCGCGTGTGGACAGTGCGGTAGTGCGCATGTTGCCACTTGCGCAGCCCCCTGCGGTGGACCCACGGCTATTGGGAGAGTTGGTTCAGGTTGCCTTCAGCCAGCGGCGCAAGCTGTTGCGCCATACTCTGGGCCGATGGTTGGAAGCGCGCGCATTCGCAGGCACCTTTGATGTGCAGCGTAGAGCCGAGGAAGTGCCCGTTCACGAGTACGTCGTGCTTGCCCAGCAGGTCGCTTTGCTTGCTGGCGATGCTTAGCAGCACATGCAGCAATAAAAAACCCCGCCATTGAGGCGGGTTTTGCAAGTTGGCACGGTAGCTTCAGGCAGCTGCCAGCCAGTACCCCGCGTTGAAAGGACTGCTCATGCGCAGCGCCAAGGGCGATACATCCAACAGCTTGTCGGTAGGCATTTTTTCGCCACCATCGTTGTTAAGCTCAATACCCGCAACAGCGTCTGTGCCTGCGGTTTCGCTGCTTGCCTCGTTCGCCCGTTCTGCTTGGCTGGTAGATGCAGAACGGGCTACAGAAAAGAATAGAAGCATCGGAATGGAATTTTCCGGTCCCCCCAATAGTCCGCCGTGTCGCGGAAGATGTCCAGTAGCTGCTCGCGCGCTTCCTTGTCAAACTTGACGTTGGCAGGAATGTGCTCCAGCACAACAATAAAGCCGGGCTGCGGACCTGATTTATGCACCGGGTCAGTCATGCTGTCATAGAGCGCATCAAAGTTCTTGCCACTTTGGGTGGGTAGTGTGAACTGTTGACCGATCATGTCCAGCACATCCTGCTTGGTCTGTGCGTTGGCCAGGTTGGCATACAGAAAGTGGTGCCCCAAACCTTGGGCAGCTTCCTGCAAATCCTGCACCCTGAAGGCGCGTATCGATTGAACGATATTGGTTCTAACGGTTCGAAGTGGCATGTCCATCCCCGATTCTCTTTCTCAAAGTACAAAACTCACATCACGGCACGATCTTGCGAAAACTCGCGTAATGATCGGCCGTATAAAAACAGGCATCCGGCGTTGTCGCAGCACCCCCGCAGACAATTCTGCGGGCCCCGCGGTTTTTTGCACCCGGCGTTTTAACGGTGTATTCCCGGTAGTAGCCACGTTTTTCGGCAGGAAGCAAACGCTCCCGGTTGCCAAAAACCATGCCATCCTTGTCATACGCGAACGGTCCGCCGTCGCGAATGCGCTGGTAGGTTTCACGCCCCTGCACAGGCAACTGCGCCAGCGCGATGGTGGAGGCGTACGCACCAGGCGCCGTCTCTTTGGCAACTGCTGCACTTCCGACCAGCGCTGCAAGAGCCAAAAAGCCAGTAAGTACCAACTTTGAAACAAACTTGCGCACCACAAAACCTCTTCAACTACTACGGGTAAACCCGAAAAACCAAGGAACGTAGTATCCCATTCAAAAAAGCAAGGGCTTGCCTTGAATGCAGGCAAGCCCTTGGCGGAAATTGTTTTGGTAAGTATGTGCTAACTGTTCGTCATAACATTACCGGCTAGCATTTGCATCCGCTACGGTCAGTGCTGTCATATTCACGATGCGGCGAACGGTCGTACTCGCAGTAAGGACATGCACTGGTTTGGCTGCGCCCAACAGCACGGGTCCGATGGCGATATTGCCGCCCGCTGCGGTTTTGAGCAGGTTGTAGGCGATGTTGGCCGCGTCGATGTTGGGCAGCACCAGCAAATTGGCGTCACCCTGCAAGTCGCTGTCGGGCATCAGGGCCTTGCGCGCGGTGCCGTCCAGAGCCACGTCACCGTGCATCTCACCGTCCACTTCCAGCCACGGCGCCTGCTCTTGCAGCAGCGCCAGGGTGTTGCGCATCTTGATGGCGCTGGGCTGGTCGCTGCTACCGAAGTTGGAATGGCTCAGCAGTGCAACTTTGGGTTTGATACCAAAGCGCATCATTTCTTCTGCCGCCATCACGGTGATTTCGCACAACTCCACAGCGGTGGGGTCGTAGTTGACATGGGTGTCGACCAGAAAAACCTGGCGACCCGGCAACATCAGCCCGTTCATGCAGGCGTAAATTTGCACATCCTGGGGCGTACTTGGGCTGCCACCATGGCGCTTGCCAATGACCTGATCGATGTACTGCAGATG
>JFJP01038775.1_pt1 | contig 15817 bp, 29 predicted proteins | sample 431651 | NCBI WGS metagenome assembly JFJP01 (sample SAMN02602958, study PRJNA72255) | Microbial mat metagenome, whole genome shotgun sequencing project. | biome: fresh water; feature: sink hole; material: water; isolation source: purple microbial (photo- and chemosynthetic) mats found in... | reverse complement strand
CCGCTGAGATGGGTACACCACTGACAGACTACGAAGCACTGATTGCTGACGTTGAATCCAAGATCGTTCTTTACGTACCGCCTGCCCTGACCGTGCAAGACATCGTGGACGCAATGACAGCACTGTTCGATACCACAGCCCAAGCCAAAAGCTACGACAACCGGATTACCTGCGCCATGCGTGCTGGATATCCCGGCCCATTCCAAACTGAAGGTATTGCGTTTGCAACATGGATGGACACATGTAACGCGTTGGCATACGAAATGCTAGCTCAAGTTCAAGAAGGTCTTATTGAAATGCCAACTACAGTCGAAGAAGCTTTAGCTATGCTTCCTGTAATGGAATGGCCAGTATAGTTATGAAACAAAAACTATCACGTCAAGATCAGCTAGATATTGAAAAGATCAGAGAATCTGGAAATATCTATCACACTATTCTCCAAGCTTCTGCTCGAGCATATCGCCTCAGAAAAGGTGCAAAGCCCAAAATTAAAGACTATGAAGATCCGTATAATTCTGGCGTTATGACGGCTCTGTTAGAAATCCAGCATGGACTATAATTATCTCAAACATAATTCTTTTCAGTTTAGTCTAGAAAGAATTCCAGAAACTACGTTCAGAGTAGTAGAAGTAAATCTACCAGAAATTTCTGTACCTGCAGCAAATGCTCCGTCTGGCACTAGTATGCAATGGTTTCCTGGTTGTTCGTCTGAATATTCTCAGCTTACAATCAAATTTATCGTTGATGAACATATGAAAAATTATGAAGAGCTTTGGCGTTGGATTACTCAACAACGGTTTGATTCAGTATCGACTAAAGATTTTATTCCTAGAAATATGACTGAGAATAAGCTTACTTCAGATGCAAGTCTTCACATCACCGACAATGCATCTAATACGAACAGAATCATTCGATTTCTAGATGTCTTTCCAATTTCTGTTGGTTCTATAGATTTTGACACTTCAAATTCAGATCCTGTTACTTGTTCTGCTACTTTTTACATTTCTAGATTTATTTTTGAAAAATGAAAACGGGCGCTTCTAAGTTATTGATTTTAAACTGAAAAAAGACACGTTTTCGGCATTATTCGATTTTTCATAGGATTATACACAGTTTTTCGTATCTTTCTAAGTTATTGATTTTAAACGGTTTATTTTGGACAAATGTATACCCTCTGAAATGAATCAGATGTAAGAAAACCAACCGGTGAATGTGAATTTTTAGTATTCTTCGATCAAACTGTTTGAATCGAACTGTGAAATTTCGGACCTTGAGTCCGTTTTTTCGTTTTTAGCCTCAGTTTTCAGAATAATGATGTATCCGTCATGGCTATAATAATCAGGAATAGGTAAGATTTGGCGTGGACTGGTTTTGATGGTACCAGACTTTGAAAGGTTTTCTAGAACCGATTCTTGAAGTTGTACTAGAGCAAGCTGTTCAATGATACCGTCTAATGAATCGGTAACTTGCACTGGATCTGTATTTAGATTAACATAATCTAGACGAACTTTATAGCCAGTTCTAGATTCAATCTGATCTTGTAGCTCAATCGGATCAATGAACTGATCAGTAGACCAACCATCATGTTCTCTAAATAGAGAGATTTTATTCAGTTCAGAATAGTCAATAACTGAATCTAAAACAATACGTTCTAGACTGAAGTAGATTTTCCATTTGATCTTTGAACTAACTGGAACTAATCTGTTAGTACCATTTTTGTCTAATTTACGTACTCTACGTTTGGAGATTGTATCATCATGAGCAATGATAACTTTCCACATATTAGAAATGTCTGATTTCAGAGTTTGAAAGAATTCTAAATTCTGTAAAGCAGTTACCCAGGATGAATTGTATTCTAGAAGTTGATATGTACTGAATCTCCAGTTTTTACCTACTTTTGCTCCTGAGAACATAGAATTAACCAGAATTTTGATCAGACGAACGGGTATACCAGTAGAGTCGGAAATCATCTGGCGGACTTCAGTTCTGTTATTGATATACTCTTTGATTGAAAATGGATATTCGTCAAAACCTAATTTCTGAGCATGCTGAAGAAGCAACGTCGGTGCGCATGCTTCGATATCGTAAGTATGATAGTAACCAAATGCTTTGAAGTATAGATTCTTGGCTTCTTTGGAGAAGTTCTGAAGCGGATGCCAGTATCTAGAAGATTTGTCGTAATAACTGAGCTTTCCGTCTGAAAGATCTTTGAAGTAAGTATATGCTTTTTCTGCATTGTGTCTAAGAGCTAGCAGTTTTTCTTGACTGGTTTTTTCTTCGATAGATTTGATCTTCTGATAGACTTCAATATCTTCGAATTTTTTAGATTCTAGCTCTAGAATATTATTTGCACTGAGTACTATTTCTGGCTCTGTATAGTCAGTTCCATTAATAACTGCCATGATTTTTGCCAGGCCTTCTTTATTACTGATATACATCTTGGTGCGATCGCCAACTGCATATGATTCATTTGTGCAAATTAATAAAGTTTTATGAAGCCACCATCCCAAAGAATTCATTCCTAAATACTTACGAATACGAGTTGCACTGATTTGCTTAGGTTTGGTAAATGAAACTTCACCTACTATGAAACCCGCTGCCTTCACCAGACGACGCACTACTCTACGATTTTTAAAATTCGGCTTGTAGTTTTTGTATTCGTATTGAGATGTCTTGTTTTCTTTGACATATTCGATAAAATCGAACATTTTAATAGATTCGTTCATAATTTATGTAAAAAGTTTTCTCTGTGTGTGTAAGCTATTTAATAACCATAATAACATAAAAAGATCTGATGTAAAATTTTTTACGTTTCATCTATACGTTGTTATAATTAATTTTTCCATTCAATATACACGCCATGAAATTTCTGCTGAAACAATACAAACATATGATAGTTCATAAAAACTTTGTTAAATCTTTAGATGAACAGACTGAGATTAACATTCTTAACAAAACGTTTCATGAAACGATGGAAGAAATGCTTTTAGAAGATCCATATCCGTTAGATATGGATTTTATGATCGCATGCGCCAGAGAAGAAGCTTTTGAAACACTTTATGATGACGAATTTGATGATGATGAAGACGACGAATTTGATGATGAATAACGACGAACTTATGTCAGAATGGAAATCTGACTGTCAAATAGATAGAACTAAACTTCTTGAACGAATGGCGTCACATCCAATTCTACATTCTAAATATCTGACTTATCTTCAGACGTACAAAGTTAAGCTTAGAACATTGACTCTAAAATATCAGAAACTTCGTCAAATCAAGACTCGATATTACAACGGAGAACTTGATCAGACTGAATTGTTAGCGCTCAATCTTAAGCAATATCTGTACAAGAAACCGATGAAGTCTGAATTAGAAACGTTATTAGATGCAGATGCTGATTTGCAATTGATCAAAGAACAGATCTTATATGTTGAAACTCTAGTGTCTGCCACTGAATCGATTCTTAAAGACATCACCAACCAATATTTTATTTTTAAAACTATCGTAGATTACACTAAATTTGAGGCAGGCATATGAATTCTGGTACTTTGGTTTTTTCTGATATGTATTTAGTTGAGATCGATCCAACTCTTATCGGAACTATTTTTGATTGGATTAGGGATAATTTTGAAGATCAAATTCTAAGCATCGATCTAAATCGGTCTACTTCATTTATCAAATGTAAGTCAGCTTTGTTTGAGTCTGACGGTTTATATTATACTGTAATGCATTTTAAAGACACTGAGAAGTTTTCACTTGTCAAATATGACACTCCGTACGATGTCTGATATTATAATTACTAAACTTAACGAATCGTATGTTAGAGTTCAATGCGATCCAGATATTGCTCGAGAGATTTCAGAAGCTTTTACTTTTGAAGTTCAGGGCGCTCGTTTTACTCCTATGTACAAGATGGGAAAATGGGACGGTAAAATTCATATTTTTAATCTGGGAAAAAGGGTCATGCCGTATGGTCTGATCGATGAATTAGAAAAATTTGCTCAGAGTAGAAATTATTCCATTCAAGTAGACATTCCTGACAATAAAGATATCGGGCTGACGTTTCAAGATGCAGAAGTTTTTGCCAATTCTCTTGGTGTAGATAAACGAAATCCGCCGATTCAAATTCGAGATTATCAGATTAATGGAGCGTTTCAAGCTTTAAGAAATAAACGCGGAGTACTACATGCGGCGACTGGGGCTGGCAAATCCCTCGTACTTTTTATCATTTGCCGGTATATGATCGACATCCTGGGTCTCAGAGTTCTGATAGTAGTTCCTACTATTTCACTGACTAGTCAAATGAAATCAGACTTTGCTGACTATGCTTCTGGAACTGATTGGTCAGCAGATGAAAATGTACATTGCATCACCGCAGGTATAGATAAAACCGTTCAGAAACCAATTACAGTTTCTACGTTTCAATCAATCTTTAAAATGGATTCTGATTGGTTAAACTCTTTCGGCTGTATTATTGGAGATGAAGGTCATAAAATCGTCGCAAAAACGATTACTGGAATATACGAACGAGCTACTGAAGTCAAATATAAACTTGCATGCACAGGTACACTTCATGACATGAAATGTAATATACTGGTCATGAAAGGAATCACCGGCCCAGTATATGAAATTGCTACTACATCTACACTGATACAGAATAAACAATTAGTTCCACTTACGATTAAAGCTTTAGTTCTTAATCATTCTAAAGAAGTAAGCAAAGCGATGAAGAAAGCTGAATATGACGACGAAATACGTTATATTGTTTCTAATTCTAAACGAAACGAATTTATTTCTAAGCTTGCTCTTAGATGTAAAGGTACTACGTTGGTTCTGTTTAGATTCGTAGATTTACAAGGAATTCAGCTATATGATCTTATTTCTTCGAAGTCTGAAGATCGAAACGTTCATTATATCGACGGATCTGTGAACGGAAAAACACGAGAAATCATTCGAGCTAATGCAAATTCCTCTGAAGATATTATAGTTGCCTCTTACGCGGTCTTCAGCACGGGCGTAAATCTTCCGGCAATTGAAAACATTATTTTCGCTCATCCTGCTAAATCTCCGATTACGATTATTCAGTCGATCGGTCGTGGTCTTAGACTGAAGGACGGAAAAGATAAATGTACTTTGTATGACATTTCCGACAATATGACCTCTGGAAGACATGTTAACACATCGTTCAAACATCTTGGAGATCGGCTTGGTACGTATACGAAAAATGGATTTACTTATTCGATCGTCAACATAAACTTCTAACTAAGAAAATGGATTACAATAAACTTTCTGGATCTTGCTATGCAGTAAAGCTTTCTACTGGAGAAACTTTGCTAACCGGATCTACGTATATTAGCAATGGAATGATACATTTTCTGTACCCGCTGAAGATTAATTTTACACCGATGCTTTTTAAAGATAAAATTGTAACAAACTACGTTCCAATTCTATTTCAGCCGTTTGGAGAAAATCCATTCATACCGATCAGCGCAGAAAATGTTATGTCGATTCAGAAAGCTTCAGATGCTGACAGAAGGTTCTATGAAAATTCTCTTCGAAGTCTTCTCATTGAAGAAGCAAAACGACTATTGGCGTTCGATTCGATAATGAATCGTGTTGACTATTATGACAAACTAATTATGGACTCGCCGGCAACTATACAATGAGTAATGATTATTTTTTACAAGTTTCTTATGCAAAACAACTCGGATCTAAACTAGAAAGATTCAAAGTAAAAAGAGAATCGCCATTTTTAGCTTCAGGACGCTGTCCGATATGTGGTGATTCTGCCAAGGTAAAAACCAAGACTAGATTTTCTATCTACGAGAAAAACGATGAACTGAATGTTGGCTGCTATAACTGTGGTCTTTCTACTACACTGCTGAGTTTTTTAAAAACGCATTATAAACTGTTATTCGATGAATTTCTGTTTGAAAAATTCAAGTTTAATGCTCCGAAAGTAAAGACGGAAGAGTTTGTTCCGAAAAAGATTAAGAACGTCATACCAGTTCCAGAACCGAATAAATTAGAGTTGGCTTTAGTTTCTGACCTGCCAGCTGAGCATTATGCCAGACAATATATAAAAGAACGCAAACTTCCAGATTATCCTTTTTATTATACTGACCGTTTTTATGAATACTCTTCTCGATACAATTCAGAATTTAAATCAACAAAAAAAGATGAGGCCCGCATTGTTATTCCCTTTTTCGACAGATCAGGAAAAATCTTTGCATACCAAGGACGAGACTTATACGGAAAATCAAAACAGAAATACATCACAGTCAAAATCAACGAAAAGACGCCTTTGTTATTTGGTTTTGAGCGAGTCGACATAAGCAAACCAATCCTTCTTGTTGAAGGTCCTATAGATTCTTTGTTTTTACCGAATGCTATAGCATCAGTGAATGCTTCGTTGGCTACGACTGCAAACTGGTTTTTACGAGGAATAAATAAATCTCCAGACTTGCTTACTGTAGTTCTAGATAACGAACCGCGTAACAAATCTGTTGTAGAAGAATATAAAAAAGCGATTAAGTCAGGATTGAAGATTGTAATCTGGCCAAAATTAGTTGAACAATGCAAAGACATCAATGATATGATCAAGAATGGCTTAGACCCAGTAGCTCTAATTAAGAGTAATACATACACGGGCTTAATGGCCGAAATCGAATTTAACACATGGAAAAAGGTATAAGAAATATGACGCAATTTATCGAATCTTTCTCAGAAGAAATTTGGACACAAACGTACAAAGATCACAATGATGTGACCGTTGATGACAATCTAAGACGTGTCGCTAAAGCTATTTCTTCGGTTGAAAGTACAGAACAGCTAAGGACAGAATGGGAGCAAAAATTCTATGATTTGCTAACTGATTTCAAAGGTACTTGTGGCGGCCGCACTTATTCAAATGCTGGCACTGAATGGAAAGGTACTACTCTTCTAAATTGCTTTGTTTCTCCAAGAGGAAACAAAGATCTTGATTCTCTAAATGCAATTGTTGACGATTTGAAAAATCAAGCGTTCACTTTAAAATCAGAGGGCGGTTGGGGACAGAATTTTAGTTGGATCAGACCTCGCGGCGCATTTATCGCAGGCGTTGGAGTAGAAACTCCTGGCGCAGTAAAGTATATGGAACTCTACGACAAAGCTTCTGAGATCATCACATCAGGTTCTGGCAAGAAAAGTACTAATAAAAAAGCTAAAGGGAAGATTCGTAAAGGCGCCATGATGGGTGTGCTTGATGTGTGGCATCCAGATATTGTTGAATTCATTACTGCTAAACAGTCTTCGGGTCGTCTTACTAAGTTTAACATTTCTGTGAATTTCACTAATGAATTCATGGAACGTTTGGAAGCAATTAACAGTTCAGTTGATCAAGAGGAAATCGAAAAGCTAGATGTATGGAGTTTGAAATTCCCAGATACTAGTTTCTCTGCATACGAAACTGAATGGGATGGCAATTTGAAAAAATGGGAATCTCTCGGATATCCTACAATTCAGTATCAGACTATTTCAGTGAGATGGCTGTGGAATCTCGTTATGGAATCCACTTATAACCGAGCCGAGCCTGGAGTTCTTTTCTTGGATCGTGCTAATGAATTCAACCCATTGTATTATGGTGAAACTATTGTTGCTACGAATCCATGCGTATCTGGTGATACTATTGTTACAACAAATAAAGGTGAAATAGTATTCACAGAATTAGTTGATCGTGTTAAAAATGGTGAAACATTTAAAGCTTTAACGTATAACACAACGACGAAAAAGAATGAATATGAAGATGTTGTTTTCGCTGATAAAACCAGAGTTAACGCTAATATTATTCAAATAGAACTTGAAGATGGAAAAATTTTAAAACTTACACCAGATCATAAAGTGTATACTTCAAATCGTGGATATGTTAAAGCGGCAGAGCTTACTGAAGAAGATCATCTAGTTATTCAATAACAACAGAAGATATAAACCAGAAATGTTTAAAGCTGAATATGATATACCCAACAGTAATAGATGATATATCATGTTACTGCGAAAGTTATGACAAAGAAAAGAAAGAATGGAAGAAACTATGCGAATTAAACAAATTAGTGTAATCGAGAATGAAGATGTTTATGATTTGACTACAACAGATAATCATAATTTTTATGCAAATGGAATTTTAGTTCATAATTGCGGAGAACAAACCCTAGCTCCTGGTGGCGTTTGCTGTCTCGGGTCTTTAAACCTAACTCAGTTTGTAGACAATGGGCAATTTGATCTAGCAAAGCTTGAAAAATATGCTAAGATTATGGTTCGTTTCTTGGATAATGTGAATGAATTTTCTGGAGCTCCATTGCCTGAATATGTTGATTCAATGCGTAATAAACGTCGAATCGGCATCGGTATTTTAGGCTGGGGGTCGGCTTTGTTTATGCTCAAGACAAAATTTGCATCTGCTAATGCTGCAAAGATGAGAGATAGTGTGATGAGTACTATTGCTCGTGCTGCATACGAAGCTTCGATCGATCTAGCAATTGAAAAGGGACGCTTCAAGTATTGCGTCCCAGAAAAACATGCTGCTGGTAAATTTGTGAACAGCATCGGCTTGGCACCGGACTACATGGCTAAGCTTAAATCATTCGGAATTAGAAATAGCAGTTTGCTTTCAGTACAACCGACCGGAAATACTGGGATTTTAGCCAACATGGTGTCTGGAGGTTTAGAACCAATTTTCATGCCAGAATATACTCGAACCGTGATTGTCGGTAAAGTTCCAGAAAATATGATTGAAATCACGCCTAAATGGTACGAAGGAGAATGGAAAGAAACTGATACATTCAAGTTTGCCAAAGAAGGCGACGAAGAAATTCTTAAAGCGCAAATCGATGGTGTTGTTTATAAAATTGACAAAAATCGTGGGTTGACTAAAGAAGTTTCTTGTAAAGATTATGGTTATCGATATTTACAAGATAACGGTTTGTGGGAAGAAGGCGCAGATTGGACAGCTACAGCACTGTCTGGTTTGACTGCCGAAGACCATTTGTCTGATCTAATCGGATTCGCTAAATATGTTGACAGTGCGATGAGCAAGACAATTAACGTACCAAATGAATATCCGTTTGAAAACTTCAAAAATATATATCTAACTGCATATCGATCAGGCATCGTAAAAGGTGTTACAACATATCGTTCCGGTACTATGACTGCGGTTTTGTCATCTAAAGAGAATTCTACTAATGGCTATGATGAAGAAGTAATTCTAGATTCAGTAAAGATGCCTACGTCATCTGAAGCTTCTATGAAAATTCTTCGTGCAGAAGGAAGAAAATGGTATCTTACTGTGGTATGGAATGATACAAAGACTCGCCCTCACGCAATCTTTGTACATACCAATCATCATGAAAAGACCGTTACCACTAGCGATGCGATTGAACGTCTGCTAAAATTAGCTCGAGATAAAAAAATTCCAGACAATATTGTTAAAGATGCAGAAGCTAAGATTATAACTGATCCTAACATCACTAAGCTGACTAGAATTCTTTCATTGTTGCTGCGTCATGGTGTTCTAATTAAAAACATCGTTGCTGTACTAGATCATGTTGACAATGTGTTCGTAGGATCTTTCTTATTTCAAATTAAGAAATTCCTAAGTTCATTCATTAAAGATGGTGAGAAAGTTGAAGGCGAAGTCTGTCAGGAATGCGGATCAGACAAAGTTGTTTATCAAGAAGGCTGCAAAATCTGTGTATCTTGTGGATCTAGCAAATGCGGGTAATCTAATACATTAAATAGTTATTAAGAACGACTCTTAATAACTATTCAGCATGACATGGTTTTACAATAATGAGCCGATAAATGAAATTGATTCTTCGTTTATCGGCTTTGTTTATCTGATCACTAACTTAGTCGATGGACGAAAATACATCGGAAAGAAAAAGTGTTTCTTTCAGAAAACAAACATAAAAACAATTACTGTCAAATCTACTGGCTTGAAAAAGAAAAAGAAAATAAGATCTTTGATAGATTCAGACTGGCGAGATTATTACGGCTCTTCTGAAGAACTTAAAGCTGATGTGGAAAAGCTTGGAAAAGATAAATTCAGACGCGAAATCACACGATTTTGTATTTCATTATCTGAGCTTTCTTATTATGAAATAAGAGAACAATTAGTTACCGACTGTCTTCTTTATCCAGATCAATATTATAATTCATGGGTTTCTGCCAGAGTTCGTCGAGCTCATATGCTACCTAAGTCTTCGTGAAATTTACACAAAATGAAAGTTGTGTTAAAATCTAAAGAAATTGTAGAAGTAATTCCATTTTCGATAATTAAGAAAGTGATTTACATTCAAGATTCAAACATTTTGTATATAAACGAACATGGAGCATGCTCAGCTATTATAGATGGTCTAGAGATCATATTTACCATAGATCAGACTGGATTGGTCGATCTAAATTCAATTAAACTTAAATGAAATTTAACAATCAAAATTCTTTTTCAGTGAAAAACAGAAACTCGTTCAAATGGGTGAAATACAGTGTGTATGTAATTTTAGCTGCAGCACTGTTAGTGAGTGTTACTTATTTGAACATTATTAAAGAGCAAGTATTTTATTTGCAAAACAAACCTGAAGCGACTTCTGTTCATCAAGAAACATTATTACTTAATAAGACTGCTTCTATAATCTCCAGAGATGGTTCATTGCCTTTCGCAGTTGCTAAGAAATACGCAATTTGGACGTATGAAGCTGCAGCCAAGCATTCTATTGATCCTATTCTATTGCTTTCAATAATGAAAATTGAATCTAGATTTAATTATAAATCTATTTCACCCACCGGGCCAATTGGATTGTTTCAGATAGCTTATTCTTACCATAAAGAGAAAGCTACTCGCGCTGCATTGTTTGATCCTAAAACTAACATTATGGTCGGAGCTCAGATTGTTAGAGAATATTCTGATCTGTCTAGAAACCAAGTCGAAACTCTTTTAAGATACAGTGGAAGTCTAGGGCAATCAACTTCGTATGCTACCAAAGTAATTAAAACTAAATACAAATATGACCAAGAAATTATGAAAGCACTGTCGCTATGATTTACGCTTTAGAAATAAAAGAACTAGACGATGATTTTTATGTAGAATTTCCAGTCGAAGTGCTAGAACAGCTCGGCTGGAAAATAGGAGACGTTATAGTCTGGCAAATTTTAGAAGATGGAACAGTTAAACTGATCAAGAAATAATTTGCACAAATGTTCTGCTAGTTTATAATTACTCCATCGAATAAACAAACGGAAATTTAAAATGTCTATATGCGTGATTAAACTTCTTTCTGAAGAAAAGATGAGTGACTTTTACGGCTTTGGCCAAATATCTTTAGCTAAAGATTTGCTGAACGAAGGCTATTACAGATCTGTATGCGCTATCGATCTTCCTGAGTTTGATTCAGAATCTGCAGCCGAAGAATGTTTTGACATTGCTAATAATCCGAGACGCGATGGATGTCGTTCGGACCTTTATGGAAATCATCGTAGTCTAAGTGTTGGTGATATTGTTGAAGTAAACGGTAGTTGCTGGCTTTGTCTTTCGGTTGGATGGGTTAATATTTGATTATGACTAAGCGTCAGACAATCACTGCAGTGATTAAAGATAAGCATAATAGAATTGTGTCTATTGGTCAAAACGATTATGCAAAAACACACACAATGATGAAAATTCATGGTACAAAAGTTGGAATAGCACACAAAGAATTTTTGCACGCTGAAGTCTCAGCAATCGTAAAATGCAAAGATTTGTCCAAAGCACATTCTATTCATGTGTATCGATATTCTAACAAAGGAGTCCCACTGTTAGCTAAGCCATGCCCTATTTGCGAATCTGCCATTAAAGCTGCTGGAATTAAGCATGTATACTTTACAGTAACTGAAAATTTGCACAAATGTTCGACTAGTTTATAATTACTCCATCAACAAGGAAACATTATGATCAAGCAAAATAAAGATACTCGTAAACTGTTTAACTTTTATACGTACGATCCTACTGGCAAAGATGTAGTAATTCCGGTACGCGCATTCACAGAAGATGAAGCATGGGAATATTTTGAAAACATATATAATGGCTATGTCGATCAAGTCATAGAACAGACGAAAGATTAATCATGAGTAAGAAAACAATCAATGTCGAGTATGTAAAACAGAAAGTTAACATTTCTCTGAAGAATTCTTTGGACGAATATTGCCCGAAGGCTCAACGTCAAGGCATGATTAATGTTCTAGAAATGATTCTCCATGAATCTGGAAATTACAAAGGATTTCGTTACCTGTTGCTGACAGAAGTACCAGAAACTGCTCTGCCGGGAATGGTCGTTAACGGAACTGTAGAATCTATACCTCTAGAAATTCGATTCAAAGAAGGCGATGTTGATAGTACGCGAGTGGAATATTTCTGATGAATTTAGTTGAACAACTTGTAGAGATTGCCAAAGCAATTGAATCAGAAGATCCGATTGATTTTGGAATGCTTCAGATTGATGAAGACATAGCATATTCAGTAATGGCTTCTGGAGTGTTGGAAATGTATCTGTCTGCAGATAAAGAAGATCGAGATATGATTCTTTTGGCTACTGTAGTTAAACTTACTGTTGAAAATTTTGTCCTTAATTTAAAACTTTTGCAAGATAACTAATTTGTTTAGTAACTCGAAACCAATATTAGGTTTCTTTGGTGAATATAGATTTTTGTCTAATTATCATCTGTGTACTTGCGTGTTTGATGGAATTCAATTTATGTCTTCTGAGCACGTATACATGTATCAGAAAAATTTAGATCCCGATTATCAGCGTTCTATTATTGAAGCGTCAACTCCGGGACAGGCTAAAAAGCTTGGAAGCAAAGCTATACTTCGAAGTGATTGGAATTCATACAGAACAACTGCTATGCTGAATGCGCTGAATTCAAAATTCGCCAATAAGCTTGAAAGAGATATGCTCATCTCAACTGGAGATGCGTATATAGAAGAAACTAATACTTGGCATGACACATTTTGGGGTGTATGCAACGGTATTGGCGAAAATATGCTAGGTAGAATTCTTATGAATTTGAGAAATAGATTTAATGCTGAAAGGTGAAATAATGAATTTTTTGCAACCAACGTGTTATATGCTGATGGGATGCCCTGGTTCTGGTAAAACTACTTGGGTCAGGAAATTTTATCCAGAATTAGATGTCGCTTCAACTGATAATTATGTTGAGCAATTTGCAGCCGAGCGTGGGCTTACATATAACGATGTTTTCAAAGATACTATCGGAGAAGCTACGTCTAGAATGCTAGACGATGTTCGAAGTTTTGTTTCAGAAAAGAAATCATTTGTATGGGATCAGACAAATATGTCTGTAAAATCGCGAAAAAATAAATTTCGTTATCTTGTTGGTTATAATGTTGCTGGCGTTGTTTTTGAAACACCTGAACAAGAAGAACTCGACAAAAGACTTATGTCTCGACAAGGAAAAACCATTCCTCAGTATGTTCTTCAATCTATGATTGAAAATTACGAAGTTCCAACGATTTCCGAAGGATTCACCAAAATTACATTGAGCTCTAGTTATGATCTACTTCACTTCTGATCTCCATTACGCGCATCGTCGAATTCAAGAATTTTGCCCGTCTACTCGAAAAGGTAAAGACTGGGAAGAAATGTCTGAAATGCTGATTCGTAATCTTGAAGAAACGCTTCGTCCAGGAGATGTTCTTTATAATCTTGGAGATGTAGCATTTCAGGGTATTGATTTTTGCGGCAAGATTCTTTCGAGAATTAAATCTACTGGTGCTGAACATCATTTGATTCTAGGCAATCACGATCATAATATCCGGAAGAATCAAGAGTTGAAAGATTTATGCACTTCTGTTTCTTCTATGAAGACTGTTGTTATTGAGAAACAGCTTGTTGTTATGTGCCATTTTCCACTAGCACACTGGGAAGCTGAAGAAACTAGCATTCATCTTCATGGTCATTGTCATGGGTCATATCAAGCTCCTGGGCGCATTCTTGACGTAGGAATTGATAATAGACGTCAGGCAGATATGATGCCATGGACCTGGGATGAGATTAAACAAGATATGAAAACAGTTAAACAAAAAGTCGGACATCACGGAGCAATGTAAATGAACAATCGAGAAGCAGGAAAGGGTGATTCACCACGTAAAGGTGCTAATCATGAAGCGTTTGTCAACGGATGGGATCGCATCTTTGGGAAAAAAGAAAAACAGTCAGTTGATACCACACCTATGTGTCCGTATAAAATAGAAGCGCCGTTGAGCGAACATAACAAAGAGCACGATCTAGAAATTTAATTTGCACATAATTCTGTCTGTAGTATAATGAATCATCTCATTTAACTATACAAAGAAAATATGTATACACAAGAACAGATCGATTTGATTATCTTTGCACAAGAAAAGCAAATCAGAAATCCTGCCCGAGCTGTTGTAAATTCTGAATGCGCTTTCGTCAAGGAAACAATTTCAAAAACTGATGTTAAGTTAGCGTGTGATTATTGGAGTTGGGTTTGCTATAGCGGACTTAGAAAAGATCCTACATTATTCGGCGATGTGGTTCATTCTAATGAATTGATTCTTGCTCGTATAGATTCTGAGCAAACTATGCCTAGCTGGGGTTATTCTGGAACTTGATTGAGAGACATGATATGAATGAACATGGATATTGCCCAAACTGTAAAATTGATTTGGACGGAGATTTGATTTGGAACTATTTTTTCGTCAGAACACAATCTGAAGAAGAAGCGACTAAGATCTCAGCTGTATATGGAGCAACTAAAGAACGCGGAAAATGGAATAAAACCATTGCAATTTATGACACAAGAACTGATCGGACTGAATCTTATAAGTGCCCAAGTTGTAGCCATGAATGGGTTAGAACTTAAACATGGATGACATCGTATATCGTCTGAAGACTCGCGCTGAAATTCGCAGACAAATTTCTACCAGAAAAAGTGTTCAAGAAGGAAAACCAGATCGAATTTCTGATCTTTTAGAAGAAGCTGCTGTCGAGATAGAATCTCTCAGAGCGCAATTATCTTCAACTGCCATTGATTATCTTAAAGAAAAATATGTATGATACGTTTTTTACAGTAGTTTGCGGAATATATTCTTCGCTATATGCTTTTTGGTTAGTTATTATATTTTGGAGATTCACTCAGATTCCGGAACGATATCGGCACGCTGCAAGTATTGAGATTGGTTCTGGCGGATTTATTGGATTTATTTTTTCTATTAGCTGGTTAATTTTTCAACTTATTAAATCATGAGCAATATCAAAACTTGGAGTGAATGATGAACACAACTGAACTACGTGAAATTGGCGCATGGGCAGACAACCCTGTAATCATCCAAGCCGCCGACGAAATCGACCGCCTGACCAGCGACATGAAAGATCGAATCCGAGAACGTGACTACGCCCACGATGTCATTGACTCATACAAAGAGCAAGTCGAGGTACTGACAGCAGAGCGCGATGCACTGCATGCCAATCGACATGCACGCGAAGATGTAATAAGTGAACTCCGAGATTCTATAGAGGTACTGAACGCAGAGCGCGATGCAGCTAAAGCGCTGGTTGACCTTCAGCGAGTGGCTTTGGTGGAATCCGACACGGCGAACGACGCACTGAATGCAATGGTGGAAGCACTGGCAGCGCGGGAGCCGTCGGGGTACTTTTACTGTGATGATAACCACTGACAGCACTGAAAGGTCAACCATGAATCTCTACGAAATAACAGGAAACATAACGGACATTAACACGCTGTTGGTTCCTAAGCTGGAATTT
>JFJP01038774.1_pt1 | contig 15819 bp, 9 predicted proteins | sample 431651 | NCBI WGS metagenome assembly JFJP01 (sample SAMN02602958, study PRJNA72255) | Microbial mat metagenome, whole genome shotgun sequencing project. | biome: fresh water; feature: sink hole; material: water; isolation source: purple microbial (photo- and chemosynthetic) mats found in... | reverse complement strand
CCCGAAAAGAAGCAAATAAGCAAAAGCAAACAGTTCAAACAACAACTCAAAGAACGCCGCGAAAAATTGCAGCAGTATAAAGACATTTTTCCTATAGCGAAAACATTTTCGCTGTGGCTTGTTCTCATTATTGTTGTCCGTATTGATGCCATTTACGAACCCATTGCCACTTACTTAATCCGTTTTACGGGCGTTTCGGTTTTGGGGGTTTGTCAAGCCACTTTTATTGATGTCAACTATCATTTTCCGTACATCAATGTTGCTACATTTCCTATGCGTATAGCCCCCGAATGCACCATTCTCGACTACTATTTGTTTGTACCCGCCATGATGGTTTTTGTGCGTGCCTCTTGGCTGCACAAGCTCAAATGGGGGGCAATTATCCTTTTTATTTTGTACGCAGTCAACCTTTTACGGTTTATAATCATGGGCTATGTGGGTAAATATTCGCCGCGCTTGTTCGATGCCACACACGAATATTTTTGGAATTTACTGTTTACATTTTTGCTTTTTCTGTTGTGGTTCTGGCAAGATTCGTATAACAAAAAAAATCAATCCATTGTCTTAAAATCAGCGTAATGAAAAATAGAATTGCAAAACTTTCGCTCCTTACTTTTGGGATTTCTACTCTTGTGTATTTTTTGTGGATAATGGGCTTAGACTGGGCGTACTCGCATTTGTTGCGACTGGGAGTGAGTTTTTTTTTAGCACCATTTGAGCATTTGAGCTCCGAACTTGCCGAATTAGCCAACGGTTCGCCCGAATTTCGCTTAATTGTTGACGGGCGCAAAGGGCGTTTCCCTATTGAGGGGGTAATTTTGCCGTTTGTACTTTTATTTTCGTGGCAATTGGCTCTCATTTTTTTTACCGATAAAATTCGGGCAATCAAAACGGGAGGCATCAATTTGGCTGCGTTTTATTTGTTGCAAGTGTTTTTTCTGCTTACGTTCATCAATTTGGGTACCAGCGAGTTGCTCAATGCAATGAAAGAATCGTTGGTACATAGCTTTGGTATTTTTGCTGTTTTTTTCATTATCAAAGATATACTGTGGTTTCGTTTGCACCAAAAACCTGTTTCCTAAATATCTTATCGAATAATAAAAAAAATGCCGCAAAGTACAGTTTACTTTGCGGCTTTTTTATTCTGACAATCAGTAAGATAGAGAGCTATTCTTTTTTTGTTTCAGAATATTTCTCAAAACTTTTTTCTACAAAACCAGCAACAAATATCAGTGCCAATATCGAAAGTATTGCTATCCACGCCCACAAAGGAAATACTGGAGTATCGCCCGAAGCGTAGCTATGCAAACCTTTTGATAGATAATAGTTTACACCAATAAAAGTCATCAGTATGGTGCCGAAACCCAAAATAGCACCAGCATTGAAAAGAAATACGCTTTTGAGTTTTGGTACCAAGCGCAGGTGTACCACAACGGCGTAGAAAATTACAATTATCAGTGCCCATGTTTCTTTTGCGTCCCAGCCCCAGTAGCGTCCCCACGACTCGTTTGCCCATACGCCGCCGAGGAAAGTTCCAATGGTTGCCAATACAATTCCCACACTCATATTCATTTCGCTTATATAGCTCAATTCTTTGATTAACAGGTCTAAACGTTTGTAATTTCTACGATTTTTGAACAATGTTATCACCATATTGAAAATTCCCAAAACAAAGCAAAGTCCAAGGAATCCGTAACTTACCGTAATAGCGGCAACGTGAATAATGAGCCAATACGATTTGAGTACCGGTTGTAGGTTGGTTAGTTGTGGGTCGTAGCTGCTGTGTCCGGCGGTCATAAGCACCAAAAACGCCAAAAGTGTGGTGGCAGCAAGTGTAACCCGCGAATAGCGCACAAAGCTAAATCCGGCGAGCAATGCACCCCAACCTACAAGCAAAAGTGCTTCGTAGCCGTTGCTCCACGGTGCATGGTCGGTGAGATACCAACGCAAACCCATACCAAAGGTGTGATACACAAATGCAAGCATCAAAATTCCGGCTAATATGTTCAATATCAGTGTTAACGTTTTGCCGGGTTTTGCCGCCAGAGTTTCAAAAAAAGTAAACAGCAACAGCAACACACTTAGTAGGGCATACACATTTCGGAGAAAAACAAAAATATTCGCTTTGTTGTAGAAAGTTTCCATTTTTATACGAGTATCCGATGGAAGTATCTCAGCGGGTGTAAGTTGGCGTTGAATGGTGGAAATATAATTCATAATGGTTTCGGCTCTCGAATAGTCTGATGTTTCGGTGGCTTTCACTACTTCGCTAAGGTACAACTGCATCATGTTGTTGTAGTTGAGTTGGCGAAGTTGCAGGTCGTCGTTTATCATTTTTAAGGCTCCGGTTATGGGTGCAAATGCAGCCGAATCGGTCATGGCTACCCACTTATTGTTGTGCGAATCTTCCACAGGGAAAATAGTGAGCAAATTGCCTCGAAGCACCATCATAAATATATTTAGTCGTTCGTCAACTTTTATCACTTCTTTGTCGAATTTGTTTTGTTCTGCCGGTTTTTTTCTGAAAGCTATTTCGATAGCTTCTTGCAGTTTATAGTTGTCTTGATGGTCGAAAAAATCGGCAAATGCGGCATATTTGCCAGTAACACCAATGGCAAGCTGAACCGACTCTTCTCTGATGTAAATAATTTTCTGATATTGCCAGTATTCGGCATCAAGCATCATGTCGAGAAGCATTTGTGTTTCGCCAATTTTGCCTTTGCCTTCGAATTCAAAATTATCTTTGCGCGAAATTTTGTGTAGCACGTCGTACGCCATGGTTTGCACGGGAGCAAATCTGCCATCGAATGTTTGCACCAATAATTTACCGAATTTTTTGGCGTGTGCTTCGCTAACAGGCTTTTTAGCAACAGGTTGTGCGTTTACAGTGCCGCCAAATGCGATAAGCAAAATTACTACAGCTTTGAGTGCCATGCGTTCTTTGCGTATTTTTCCAATGTTTTTTGCCAAGGTGTAGAATTGCGAGTGCTTGCTCATCAACACAAATATAAATCCCAACGTCATAAGTGTATAGGCAATATACGAAATCCATGTTCCCCAAAAATCGTGATTTACCGACAGGATAGTTCCACGCTCATCTTTATCGTACGATGACTGAAAAAAGCGGTATCCGCCATAATCGAGTACATTGTTCATATAAATTCGGTGTTTTTCTTCCAAATTTTTGTTCTTATCTATCAGTATTACTTTACTTTCGTACGACGAAGGACTCATAGAGCCAGCGTAGCGGTCTAAAATAAAATCTTCGAGAGCAATGGAAAACGGAAGCTCAATAGGCAAATCGCCATACGCCAGTTTTATATCTATTCCTTTCATATTCACATCTTTGTATTCGGCAGGCAATCCTGAGGTGCCTCTAAATGAGCATTCTTTGGTTTCGCCTTTGTAGCTCACGTCCACCACCAAAGCGTCTATTCCTTGGCTATGTTCATCGCCAGCCACCAATTTTTCGGCGGCTTTTTTGTAGAAATTCGAAAATACAAAAAACACATCTTGAGCCTGATAGATGTGGTTGAGCTTAAATTCGATAACCGAATCGGCAGGAATAGAATCTACTTGTTCGGCTTGCATGGCTTTCATCGTTACAGGGTAAGGGGCTTTAAACGTGATACTTCCGTCTTTTGTTTCAATGTTAAAAGCGTTTTCGGAAGCTTGGTTGAAAGCAAAAAGTGTGGACATAACTTCGGTTTTTTCTCCGTTGTACAAGTACATCACGTCTCTGCTATTGCCCATCATAAATGTCAGTTCTATCAGGTCTTTTCCACCTTCCGAATTTTCTTGAATTACTTCCACTGCGTTTTTCAAATATTCTTTGAATTTCACTTCCACCGTTCCTTCAGCAGTTTTTAGCTCGTGCTCAAACGAATTGTCCATAGCCATGCTAAAATAGTGGGGCACATCTTTGGAAAATTCTTTGTCGTTTTCTTTTGCATAAATGCGCAAATAGGGTTTGGAGGTATAAATTACATTCGATGCTTCGCCTTCACGTATGTGCATCATGCCTTCGTAGCCTATGTAGCGCGTAACTCCTGCTCCTACAATCATCATCACAAAAGCCAAGTGGAAAGTTAGGTTGGGTAATTTTTGTAAACGAAACATATTGTATCGCTTAATGTTGCCAATGAAATTGATGGCAAGTAGCACCATCACCGCTTCAAACCAGAGGGAGTTGTACACCATTAACTGAGCTGTAATGGTGTCGTATCGCTCCTCAATAAATGTAGCAACCCCCATTGCAAATGCAAAAATAAGTAGTAGTACTACAGTGGCTTGAGTCGAAATAAATAGATTTAATATTTTCTTCATGTGGAATTTTTTTTTATTTGTATTGATTATTAGATATTTAACTATTTTCTCTTCATTTATTCGATAAGCAAAATTAGTAATAAAGTAGCAAATTTTTAAAAAAGATGGCAATTTTTATGTTTTGATTGAATTTTTAGTCAAATTGTGCAAAATCATTTTGAAAACATACGATTTTTATTTAGCTTTGTCAATTCAAACAAGTAATTCAACATCAGCCTATTTATTCTGAATTAAATGAATACGAAACCACTTTATTTTCTAAAAACACGATGGCGAATATGCGGAGATTGTAAAGCTGATAAGATATACAATATCAAGCCTATAACTCTCAAAATCTGTACGCAGATGTTAAGTATTTCGCGCTAAAAAATTGTACAAACCCAAAAATCCTATGAAAATCAAATCGAAGTTGATAATTTTTGTCGTTTTCTTTTCAATAAAAGAAAAACTCAATAAAGCAGTTATTGCTTCAATGAATGGAAAGGCGATACCCCGCAAACAGACGATGTGTTGGTGTTTGGTTTTAAAATTGATTCTGCTTTTGATGCCTGAATTGTTCCAATTTGTGGCTTTTATTGAACAAAAATTCACATTGAATGAAACAAATTCATGTTTTTATATTATCTTTGAGATAACCAAAAATCAAGCCTTCTCAACACTAAATTTCATGTAAAAATGGAACTACAATTAACACAAATTCGTAATAAATTAATCGATTCTATATTATTTGTTACATCAGTATTTGTCCTTCCAGTTGTATTTATATCTCTTGCCCGAATTTTTCAAACCGGATGGCAATGGGAGTATTTAATTCAAGCTATTTTAAGTTTAATGGTTGGGTCAATTTATTTCGTTCGTTCGTATTTGTCTATCAATTTCAAAATTCACTTTTTTTCTGTCCTTTTAATTATCTTAAGTTTTATTGGTGCTATCAAATTTTCGGTATCGAGTACGTATTATCTTTGTTCTATTCCTGTAATAATCAATGCTTTGGTTTTTGGTAAACGCGCAAGCATTGCCTATGCTTCTGTTTCAATTGCAGGCTTGTCTGTTATTGCATTTGCGCATAGCTTTAAGTGGATAGATACCAAAATAGATTTCAACGATTACAACTTCAACACTACCACATGGTTAGCCATTCTTTTTGTTTTGATTACACAAATGGTTATATTTATTTTTAGCATTGGTTGGTTTTACGATTTTTATACCCAAAATATTCAAAAATTAGTAAAGCGCGACCAGCAACTTGAAATGCAAAACGAAAAATATATTGCAATAAACAAAGAACTTACTGAACTAAACGTAAACTACCGAACCTCAATAGAAAAGGCTGAGGAGAGCGAAAATTACCTGCGTTTGGTTGCTCAAAATTTTGAAAATGGTATTATATATCAGGTAATTATGCTGGACGAAAAAAATCGAAAATTTACATATATAAGTCAAGCCGTTGAAAAATTTTATGGTTGCACAGCAGAGCAGGCAAAAGCAGATGCCAGTTTAATATACGGAAGGGTTTATAAAGACGATGAAGAGCGCGTACAAAATGAAGAAAAAGAAGCACTTAGAGAGATGCGCACCTTTAGAACCGAATTGCGAATTATTGACCCACTGGGAAATATTCGTTGGTCGCATTTGGTTTCCAGTCCGCGAATGCACAAAGGTTTAGTGTATTGGAGTGGAATAGAATTGGATATAACTCAGCTAAAAAAAGCCGAACAAGATCGCGAATTGCTTCTGAGTCAAATCATTACAGCACGAGATGGCGAAGCAAAAATCAAAAAAATGCTTTATGCCATTTTGGAACGTGTAAGCGATGGTTTTGTAGCGTTTGATGCCAATTTTAATTACACGTATGTAAATTCGCACGGAGGCGATTTGCTTGGACGAAAACCAGAAGACCTTGTGGGGAAAAACTATTGGACAGAATACCCCGAAGCACGCAACACTCCCTTTGCCAATGCCTATGTGAAGGCAATGGAAACACAGGAGCAAATAATTTTTGAAGACTATTACGTACACTGGGATCGCTGGTTTGTGAACCGAATTTACCCATCGAAAGAAGGTATCACCATATTTTTTACCGATATAACGAAGAGCAAAAAAAACGAGTTGGAAATTATTGAAGCAAAAGATAGGGCTGAAAAAATCAGTTCGGAATTGAAATTGAAAAATCAAGAATATGAATCGTTGAACGAAGAATTGCGGCAAACCAATGAGGAGCTGTTTATTGCCAAAGAAAAGGCAGAGGAGAGCAACCTTCTGAAATCTACATTTTTGCAAAATATGTCGCATGAAGTTCGAACGCCTTTAAATGCCATTTCTGGATTTGCTCATCTGATTTCAAATTATTCGCATTCGCCCGAAAAACTCCAAAAATTTTCGGAACTTATATCGAGTAGCACCGAAAAATTAATTGGAATAATTACCGATGTAGTGCTTATTTCGCAAATTCAAACAAATCAGGTTGAAATTTTACGATCCAATTTTGATATTATTGAACTCATCGAAAATCAAGTACAAAATATTGCCTTTTGTGCTCAAGAAAAAGACATAGAATTGGTGAAAACAATTGATATTGAGGCTAAAAAGTACATCATACATTCCGATTTCGAAAAAATGGACAGAATTGTTTTTCACTTGTTAGACAATGCGGTAAAATTTACAGAGGAGGGAACCGTTGAAATATATTGTAATATTTTAACAATTAACGAATTACCGATGTTGAAAATTTCGATTTCGGATACTGGAATAGGAATTGAACCCGAAATGCAAGAAGTTATTTTTGAACCTTTTAGGCAAATAGAAACCGGAATGAGTAGAAATTATGGCGGAAATGGTTTGGGCTTATCCATTGTAAAATCGTATATGGAATTGCTAAATAGCTCATTAGTGGTGGAATCGGAAATAATGAAAGGAACCAAGATGACTCTTCTGTTTCCATTGCTGGAGGTACCCCAAGAAACCACCGAACCATTTTTCGAAACTCAGCCTTCGTATGGCATAAAAACAGTTTTGGTTGCCGAAGACGAATTTGCAAACTATCAATTATTGCTCGAAATGCTTGATGAAATGGGCATGGAGGTGGAGTATGCCGCCAACGGACTGCAAGCCGTGAAGGTGTGCCAAATGAACGACAAAATAGATTTGGTATTGATGGATATAAAAATGCCGCTAATGGATGGCAAAACTGCGGCACAGAAAATAAAACTATTTCGCCCCCAATTGCCAATTATTGCGCAAACGGCTTTTGCTTTGGAAAACGAAAAAGAGATGTTTGTTGCCTTTTTCGACGATTACATTACTAAACCAATAATGTACAAAGACTTACAGTCGAAATTAAAAAGATATATTTCAAATTAAAGATGTTTTTATCGTGTGAGTTAACTTTTGAATCGAAATATGAGAACTTTAGTCATTTTTTTTAGTATAACCTTTTTTGTTCAATGTGTTTCACTTGCTCAAAATATTGATTCGTTGGTAGGTAAAATTCAATCGAGTCAATTGGGTAATATAGAACGGATTGAAATATTAAATATCTTGAGTCGCGATTTGTCGTATATCGATTCCAAACGCTCGTTAATCTATGCAAATAATGCGCTAACCTTATCTGTAGCAAGTAAATATGAATTGGGAGAAGCCTATGCGTACCGAAATTTGGGAAATATTTATGCGCAAAACGAAATTTATTTTTCGGCAATGGAATACGTTCAAAACGCACTCAATATTTTTACCAAACTAAACGATTCGGCAGGTATTGCCAATTGCTATATTTCGTTGGGGCACATTTATGGTCGCCTTCGCGATGTGAAGCAGGAAATTTATTATCACCGAAATTCGTACGAAATTTTTGTCAAACTAAAAAATCGTGCACGCGAAGGTGTTTGTGCTCTCAACTTAGGCGAAAGCTATTACAATAAAAAGAATTACGACAGTTGCCGTGTACTAACGCAACACTCAATAATTATCTGCCGCGAATTGAACCAAAAAACAGTACTTTCGGCGTGTTATAAAGTGATGGGCTTGCTGGAGTTTTCGCAAAAAAACTATGTAGAAGCCGAAAAATATTTCAAAAATGTTCTCAAAATATCGGCAGAATTGGGCATAAATTCGCAAAAAAATGCCACTATAGAATCGATGATTAAACTGTTTGATATTTCGAATGTAAACCAACAGCCCGATTCGCAAACCTATTATCTGAATCAAGCACTCGATTTGTGCAAAAAATACAATAATTCGGCTTACCTGCCCGAAATATACAACAAAATGATTCTGTATTATTCCGAAGCCAAAGACCTTACAATGGTTCAAAAATATATTTTGGAGTATAAAATGGTGTCGGATACCATCACCAAACGAAACCTCAAAGATAAAAGCGACCTTGTAAATAGTTTGGTGCAGGTGCACAATCTTGAAAAAGAAAAAACTGCACTTGTAGAACACCGAATTTTACAAGAACAAAGCATACAACGAAGAGATTTGCTGCTATTGGTTACCTTCATTGCTTCTTTTTTGTTGATTGCTTTGGTGGTGGTGCTTTCGAGGGTGAACAAAAAAATGACCGATGCCAATCGCGCCTTAACCGTTCAGAATGAAACCATTGAAGAGCAAAAACGAAACCTGCAAGTGCTCATAGCCACAAAAGACAAGTTATTTTCCATTATAGCGCACGATTTGCGTAGCCCGTTTGCGGCGATTTTAGGAATTTCGGAAGTGTTGGTGGGAAGGGTGGAAGTTTTGGGTCCCGTAAAAACTACTAAATTTATCGAATCCATTAGTCAATCGGCAAAGTCAACTCTCGATTTGCTCGATAAATTGCTTACTTGGGCAAGAAATCAAACCGGACAGATTAGTTTTTATCCCCAAAAAATGAATTTTACTCTGGTTATGAACGAGGTATTTAATTCGCTCGATTCGTCGGCAAATATTAAAAATATTTCGCTCAACTATGCCAAAACTGCTGATATTGAGGTATTTGCTGACCTAAATATGCTTATCACTATTTTGAGAAATTTGATTCAAAATTCCATAAAATTTACCCACAATAATGGCAAAATAGAAATATATGCCGTTGAAAATGAGAATGATATACTGATTACTGTTTCGGATAACGGAATAGGAATGGGGCAGGAAATTATTGATACCTTATTTTTGATTGATAAGAAGAAGGTAATGACCGGTACAAACAACGAAAAAGGTTCGGGCATTGGCTTGTTGCTTTGCAAAGAATTTGTTGAAAAACATGGTGGCAAAATTTGGGTCGAAAGTAGAGTAGGAGAGGGGAGCCTATTTAAGTTTACTTTGCCATTGATGCCCTAAAATAAAAAAACTTCCCAAAAGTTGAATGTTTTGGGAAGTTGATAATGGATTGAATAACAAATATTTATATTCAATAATTCATTATTGATGGTTGGTGAGCAGCAGGTCGTTGATGGTTTTTACCGGATTGAATGTAATAAGCGGAGCTTCTACAAAAATGGTGTTCCAATCAGACATAGAGCCGTTCCACAAACCCGGAAGTTCGAGTGCTTTGAGGTCGCGTCCGTCTTTCGATTTTTGCGAAATAAAACCAGTATTTTCGTCAACAAATTGATGTAAATCGAACTTATTTCCTTGATAATCTTTGATTCCGCAAATTAAATCTACTGGATTGAAGTGGGTAGAAGCCATAAATATATTTTTCTTATTCTCATCTTTCAAATTTATTTGCGCCGTTTCTACCACCTGTAGCGATGAAGTACCATCTTGATTTACAGCCCAAAACGGTCCGCCGCCAGTATCTCCATCGTTTTTTACCATACCACACACACGCAACGGACGATGAAGTTTTTTGAGCAAAAATTCTTTTTTCGCTTCTGTTGGTTGTTTTATGTATTCATCAGTAAATGAAATACATAAAACCGTGTTTGCAAATTCGCTTACTTCCTCTATGAGTTCGTCTGTGCAGTTTTCGTTCAGTTTTTTGATGTAATCGAACATTTGGTTCTGCTTTTCGAGCATATATCCTGCAAGTGCAATTTTGTAGGTAACTGTGTCGCCTATTAGTCGGTTGTTTACAATGTTATCAATGTTTTTTATGAAAATTACATCGGCATCAATCTGATTCAAATTCGATATGAGTGCGCCGTGTCCTCCCGGACGGAAAAGCAAGCTACCATCGTTGTTTCTAAAGGGTTGGTTGTTCATATCCACTGCCACCGTGTCGGTTGACGGCATTTGCTCGGTAAACATTACGTGGTATTTCACGCCAAATTGGTTTTCGTATTTTGCGCACACCTTGTTGTGCAAATTTTTAAACAAATCGAGATGTTCGTTCGATACCGTAAAAATCAGATTTACCTCATTTCCATTGCTTTTGCCGTATTTTGCACCTTCCTCCAAATGTTCTTCGTAGGCAGTGCGTGCCCCTGTGCTGTAGGAGTGAAACAGCAACACCCCTTTGGGAAGGTTGCCGTAGCCCAAGCCTTTTTCTGTCATAAGGTTGCTTACCAATACTTTAGCTTTTTTATTTTCAATGGCTTGCACAGTGGTACACCCATCGTTTTGTAGGCAAGCATCGTTGAGTTCGTTGTAGAACGCAAAATTGTTTATTCGCTCAATAAATTCACGCACCGGACTTTTACTGTTCATCAAATTGTCGAAATTTTCATCACTATCGGTATAAGAAGCCAAAAATTCAAACATTGATTTAAACATACGTGAGGCAGCTCCCGAAGCTGGAGTAAATTTTACAATTTTTTTATTGTTTCTATGTTTCTCAAATTCAGATATATATTTTTGCAAGCTATCCGAATCGAGATGTTTAATTCCATCGCCAACGGTGGCGGGTTTCAGAATATCCATAAAAGGAAATCCTTTTTCAAATTGCTTAATTTGTTTCTCAACCGTTTCGGCTGAAATTCCCTTTTGGGTAAGCAGAATGTGGTCGTTGCTTGTAATCATGGAGTTAATTTTAAAAATTTGTATCAATTGTTTTTACATCTGAATTTCTACAAAACCCCCAAATGGAGTGCACTTGAGGGTTTTTGTATTTTACGTCAAACAATGATTAAAGTCCCAAATCGGAAATGGTTTTATTGCCTATTCCTTTGGTATTCACCATGTCTATAATATTTTCGAGCAAGCTTTTTTGCTTGTTGCTTTCGGTTTTGCCCACCAAATCGAGCAGAAGAGCCGAAATGCTCATGTTTTTAATATCTTCAGTCGAAATATTAAACGATTTAATGAAATTCTGAATATTCGACTTCAGATTTTTTCCATCGCTTGTGTCCAAAAACTGGTCTTTGATTTCGGTAAAAACACTGCTACTTTCCACCAAGCGGTCGAATGCCTTACCGCGTGTAATTGAACCAATTATCTTGTCGAAGAACATGGTTTCGCCGCCCACAATTTCAATCTTGGCTGCTTTAAGTGCTTCGCTGATAACCGACGCTTGCGCACCTGCAATGTCTTTCTGAATATTGATATGAGCCAATTCCACATCGCGGTCTTTTTGCAACTTGAGTTTAAATTCTTCGTGCTCTTTGCCCACTGAGTCGAGTTTTTTCATTGCTTCGGCTTTCTTATCAATACCATCGGCTTCGGCAAGCAATTTTTGGTTGATAATTTTTGCTTCAACCATACCCTTTTCTTCGTCTGCTTTTGCTTTTGCGTGCGTAACCGTAGCTTCGGCAGTTCCTTTTTTCTCCTCCCCTTCTGCTTCGGCAAATGCCATGGTTTGTACACGTTTGGCATCGGCAACAGCTTTGAGTTCAATTTCTTGCGACTCTGCCAGCGAAATTGCCTTTATGCTATTTGCTTCGGCATTGGCTTTGAGTTCAATACCTTTTGCCTCGGCTATAGATTTTTTCTCAAATACATTTGCCTCTGCTTCGCCTTGTTTTTGCATTGCGGCTGCTTTCGATTCTATCACTTTTGCCTGCGCTAAACCCGATGCTGCTTCGTCCGAAACTTTGGCATCTGCCATAATTTTTATGGCATCGGCTTGTTTACCGGCGGTAGCAAATTCGGCTTCGGCTTCTATCAGTCGTTGTTTTGCTTTAAATTCGGCTGCCGATTTATCGGCTTCTGCTTCTTTCAGTTTACGTACAAGAGCTTGTTCTGCAAGCATTTCTGCGTTTGTAATGGCAACCCGTTTTCTGCGGTCGGCATCGGCAAATTCTTTGGTGTCTTTAATGCGTTCTTCCTCCTGTACAACGGCTTTTTCTACAATCACCCTCTCACGAATTACTTCCTGAATGTTTTTGCGCTCTTCTTCTATAGCACGTTCTTTTTCAATGCGGGCAAGCTCCACAATTCGTTCACGTTCATTGATTTGAAGGTCGCGTTCGCGGGTAATTTTTTCAATTTCAATGGCATCGGTGCGCTCCTTGTTGCGGGTGGCAATGATTACCTGACGGTCTTTGTTTTGTTGCGCAATGTCGAGTTCCTCGTCAGATGCAATGCGAGCTGACTCAGCAATTTTGCGCTGCTCCTGCGACACTTTTTTAATTTCGGCACTTTCGCGGTCTTTGATGTTGGCAATTTCGCGTTTTTGCTTTTCTTCTTTTTCCGATAACTGACGCTGAAGTTCGAGAATGGTTTCGCGGGCTTCCACGTCTTGTTTGGTGATGGTTTTTTCCTTTTCTCGGCGAATTTGGTTTGCCAAAATCATTTGCTCCGATGTAAGCTCGGTAATTTTCTTGATACCTTCGGCATCGAGAATATTGTCGGGCTTGAGCGATTCGATGGGGGTTTGCTCCAAGTAGTCAATGGCGCAGTCATCGAGCACATAGCCGTTGAGGTCGCGCCCAATGATTTCGATGATTTCGGTTTTGAGCGATTCGCGTGAATTGTAGAGTTCAACAAATTCAAAACGCTTACCAACAGTTTTCAATGCTTCCGAAAATTTGGCATCAAAAAGACTTTCGAGTGTAACCTTGTCGGAAGCACGTTCGCAGCCAAGAGCCTGAGCTACATTGATAACGTCTTGTACATTGTTGTTTACCCGCACAAAAAACGCCACTTTAATGTCGGCTCTCATATTGTCTTTACATATCAAACCATCTTTTCCGGTACGTTCAATGGTGATGGTTTTTACGGTGATGTCCATCGTTTCGAGGCGATGCACCATAGGTACAACAAACAAACCACGGTCGAAGGTAACCTGCGGACCGCCCAAACCTGTGCGAACCAATGCTTTACCGTGTATGGCTTTTTTGTAAAACCGAATAACGAGTGCCAAAGCTCCAAGGATAATAAGGGCAATGATTAATCCGCTTGCTTTGGCAAGCATTTCGATAAGCAGGAATATAGCCCCAAGTTCAAAAGCGTATTCAATACTCATAATTTCAAAATTTTAGTGATGTTTATTTATTCTATTTTTAAAATTTTTATGATGTTGTGCGTATTTTCTTATATTTAGGATATTTCAATAAGGTAAGTTTTGTTTTCAATACCTCTAATCATCTTATATCTAATTTCATACATTAAATCCAATATCAACATTTTGTACCTTTCATATACTTTTTGAGTTACCTTCTCTTCTGAACTTATATCTCCTCCATGTGCAACACCATTCCTATATTTCAGTAAGGCGGTCATATTGTCCTTTAAGTTCGGATTTGGATGCTTATATTTACCCCAATGTTCATCAAAAGGTTCCAATCCAAAAGAACGCAATATTGAGTTTAAAATTTCGAAACTTATATTGCTTTGAGTATTTATTTGCTTGTATAACAGATGATTGTTATTTATGAAAAACTCCTTTAATTTATTATAAAATTCAATCTTTTTTCTATCATCTTTTGGATATTCTTTTAATTGCTTAAATGAATTTTCCATGTGAAATATTCTTATTGAGCTATTAAAATCCATGAAATCTATTTTCAATGAATTTAATTTGTCAATATACAGTTGAAATGCTTGTTGTACAAATCCCTCCAAAATTGAATATATCATTGGAATAGATTGAACTGAAAATATTTCAAAGTGCTTTTTTGATAAATTGTATCTGCGAGTAAATAAGGCTTTTTCAATTTCATATATTACTGTTTCCTTTTCCTCAATTTTAAGCAACAAATCTTTTTCAAAATTCATATTCTCTTTTATTTTTCGGGTTCACTAAAAATTTCATTAGCTCTTGTTAACCTATTTTTTATACGACTTTTGCTGTTTGATGCCGAACCTGAATGTTTTTTAAAAATTTCATCATTTTTCAACAAATTAATTCTCTTGTTTAGTAATTCCACATTATTTCTATAAAGGTCTATATTTTGAGCTAAACATATAGTAATAGCCTCGAATTCTGCTGGTATAAAAAGATTATTTGTACTTCTAAATATTTTATCATTACCTATTTTATCTATCAAATTCATTACTTCCGAAAAAAGTTCTTTATATCGATGCATAGGGAAATTATCATCTCTAACAGACTTTTCCATAAATGAGTTTAAGTAATTTTCTGTATTTTCTGTAACGTTCTCAACATTGTCAAAAAATGCGATGAATCTTAGTACTAATTCTTGGTCATATAACTCCTGTTTTTTCTGTTTACTTAAACCGGTTAATCTCTGGAATGTTGGATTTTGACTAAATTCTGTTATCAATTCATTTAATTTGGGATTAATATCTCTGTAAACAGCATTTCTAATCTCCTGCGGAGTAAGTTGTGAACCTCCCGAATTAAGTCTTTTAAAAAGTTCATATTTCATAGCAATATTGCTTTCCCCCCTTAAAATTTCAACTCTGCAAACTGCACGCTTTAAGTTAATTTTGTATTTAGATGGAAGTGTTTCAATATCAAATCCTTCTAAGCTTTTTAATAGTCCTCCTGCTTCTAACTTCCAATTGTTTCCAATCGAAATTTCCTCATCTTCTTGAAAATCATTTGTAGGTACTTTATCATAAGCCAATTTTGTTAAATCTGATTTAAGTTCTCCAAAAAAACTAATGAATGTTGCAACACGTTGTAATCCATCTACTAATTCCCAAATTCCATTTTTATCTTCTGCTACAAATATTGGAGGGATAGGAATCGCAAGTAAAATAGATTCTATCAAAGCTGTCTTTTGTTTTGATGTCCAGCGAAAAAGTCGCTGATATTCAGGACGAATAATTAGTTCATCGCTTTTATATAAATTAATTAATTCGCCAAATGAAATATCCATTCTATCACTTGACAATCTTTCTCTTTCTTTTGAAATTTCCTCTTCAAGTTGTCTAATATTTATTTCCATTGTATGTAATTTAATGTTATTATCTCTGATTCAACTTAATATTATCTGATGCTTTGCTTATATGTTTTCTGATGCTGAGTTTTTTCCATTTTATTCTTCGTTAAAATTTGGGTCAATGATTTGAATTTCATCATTTTCAAGATTATACAACTGATAAACAATTTTATCTATCTCCTTATCCGTATGATTAATGCGGCGTTGCAACTGTTCTTTTTCCGATTGAAGGGTGGCAGTTTGCAGCCGTTTGTTTAGTTCGAGCATTGCTTCAACAAGTTTCACA
>JFJP01020445.1_pt1 | contig 15819 bp, 15 predicted proteins | sample 431651 | NCBI WGS metagenome assembly JFJP01 (sample SAMN02602958, study PRJNA72255) | Microbial mat metagenome, whole genome shotgun sequencing project. | biome: fresh water; feature: sink hole; material: water; isolation source: purple microbial (photo- and chemosynthetic) mats found in... | reverse complement strand
TATGCCCGGTTCCTGGGGATCGCGCGTGGCTCGAACGATGAGCTCGCGGCGCAGCTGCATATCTGCCGGGCCCTGGGACAGGATGTGACGCTACTGCTCGCCACCAACGCCAGCGTCGGGAAGATGCTGACCGTCCTCATCCGACGTCTGCGCAGCGGCTGATGCGACCGCCGATCAGGCCCACGGCCCATGTTGGCCTGTCGCACAGCCCTGGTTTCCCTTGGCAGGCCGGATCCAGCACACAAGGTGGACGGTCGCCATGCCGCACCGCCAGCAGACCTCCACCTCGACCTTCACCAAGGCCGGCGAGGTGCGGCCACCCGAGACCGACTCGCACTATGCCAGGCCGCGGCGCCATCGCCGGGTGCTGCTGCAGACGCTGTGGGTCGGTCTGGATATGCTGGTCATGGCGACGGCGGCGTGGCTGGCCTCCGACCTGCTCGACCGGCCGCTGCAGCATGCGACCTGGCTGGTGCTGATGGTGGGCGCGGGCACGCGCCTGTTCGTCTTCGTGCGCCTGGGCATGTACCGCGCCGCTCTGCGCTACAGCGGGCTGCATGTGCTGGCCATCACCGTGGTCGGCGTGCTGCTGGGCACGGTCGTGGCCGTGTTCGCCAGCTGGTTCGGCGGCGGTTTCGAGTTGAGGACGATGGGCCGGGCGTTCTTCACCATCGAGGCCCTGCTGGCCATGATCGGCTGCGGCGGCCTGCGCATCATCGCGCGGATCATGCTGCAGCCGCGCGCGGGCGACCAGGGCAAACGGGTGCTGATCTACGGCGCCGGGGATCTCGGCGAGGCCACCTTCCGCACCCTCGGCCGCAGCGGCCAGTTCACGCCGGTCGCCTTCCTCGACGACGATGCCCACAAGCACGGCACCACCATCCACGGCTGCCCGGTGGTGGGCGGGATCGGCGAGCTGTCCGCCACCCTGCACCAGCGGCAGGTGCAGCGCATCTTCATCGCCATCCACAACCTGCCCGATCCGGTGGCGCGGGTGATCGCCCGCCACGGCCAGGCCGTCGGCGTGCCGGTGACGCTGGTGCGCGGGCTCGATACCGTGCACGGCGGGCTCCGCCTGCGTGACCTGCAGCTGGAGGACCTGCTGCCGCGGCCGTCGCGGCGGCTCGATCCGGCGCCGGTGCGGGCGATGCTGGCCGGCACCACCGTGCTGATCACCGGCGCGGGCGGCTCGATCGGCGCGGAGCTGTGCCGGCAGGTATGCGGTCAGGGCGTCGACACGCTGGTGCTGCTCGACCACAGCGAGTTCAACCTCTACCAGATCGAGGCCGACCTGCGCGGATCGCACCCCGGGGTCCGTCTGGTGCCGGTGCTCGACAACCTGCAGTCGCCGCAACGTTTGGCGACTCTGCTGGAGGCGCATCGGCCGACCACCATCTTCCATGCCGCAGCCTACAAGCATGTGCCGATGGTCGAGCTGAACCCATTCGCCGGAGTGCTGAACAACGTCGGCGGCTTCCGCAACCTGCTGGCCGCGGCTGACGCGGCCGGCGTACCACGCCTGGTGCTGATCAGCACCGACAAGGCGGTGCGGCCGACCAACGTCATGGGCGCGACCAAGCGTGTCTGCGAGCTGCTGCTGCAGAGCCGCCCGATGCGCGCCACGCATGGGGCCGCGGTGCGCTTCGGCAACGTGCTCGGCAGCAGCGGCAGCGTGGTGCCGGTGTTCCTGCGCCAGATCGAAGCGGGCGGGCCGGTCACCGTCACCGATCCGGAGATCACCCGCTACTTCATGCTCATCCCCGAGGCCGTCGCCCTGGTGCTGGCCTCGGGGGCGATGGCCGACCACGGCGAGATCTTCATCCTCGACATGGGCCAGCCGGTGAAGATCGCCGACCTGGCGCGGCAGCTGATCTTCCTGTCCGGCCACAGCGAGGAGGAGATCCCCTTGCGTTTCACCGGGCTGCGTCCGGGCGAGAAGCTGTACGAGGAGCTGCTGCTCGACGAAAGCGAACGCGGCACACCGATCGCGGGCATCACCGTGGGCAAGCCGACGCGGCTGGAGTGGGCCGGCCTGGAGGCCCGGGTCGACCAGTTGCTGGCGGCCGCCCGGGAGCGCGACACCCCGGCCTTCGTCGCCACCTTGACCGCGCTGGTGCCGGAGTGGGTCCCGAGCGCGACCTGCACCGCGCTGGCCGACCGGCCGGCAGAGAAGGCTGAGGAGTTGGCATGAATCCGGCAGGGGCGGCGGCGGCCGGCCGCCGCGCCTGGGCCTGGCTGCTGTCCGTCTCGCTGTTGTGCTGGTTGTGGTTCATCTGGGGCTATCCGCATACGGAGGCGGGCGTGGCCCCGAAGCATGTGAGCAGCTTCCTGGTCTGGACCATCCTGGTCGCCTGGGTTGCGCGCACGCGCGGGTTCGGCCGCAGGCGAGCAGCATGCGTCGCGGCAGCGATCGGGCTGCCCGTGGCCGCCGTATGCGAAGTGATCCAGTTCTGGACCCCTGGCCACAGCCCCGAATGGCGCGGCATGCTGTGGAGCAGCCTCGGGGTCGCGGTCGGCGTTGCGGTGGCCCAGGCAAGGCGAGGCGCCGGTCAGCCGCCCGAGGACGCATAATCCGGAAGGAGCGTACCTCAGTCTTCACACGATCCTCGTCTTGGACCTGCTACGGTGGCTCCTGAACCCTGTCCTGAAAACAGGACACATCCTGCCATTGACGCCGTGGCGGACCCGGGTAGGGCCTAACCCCTCTATGCGTGATATCCGAATCGTCCGTCCTGTTACTGCCCTGCTAGCTGTCGCGGCGGCCTGCGCCCTCGACAGCCAGCCCCAGGTCCAGGTGCGCGACTTCGCCCTCGATCCGATGGGCAACCTCAGCTACCACGATGAACGCGTGGTCCTGCACCCCAAGGCGCTGCTCGGCCTCGGCGCCGATTCCAACGTCTACGCCACCCACCTCGACCAGCGCGAGGACACCTTCATCGAAGGCCTGGTCGGACTGGAAGGGCGCTACGATATCGGCGACAGCCAGCGCCTCACCGGCACCATCGAGCTCGAGCACCGCCGCTGGCAGAGCGAGGACGAACGCAACATGACCGGTGGCCGGGCGCGGCTCGGGTATCTGCACGATGACGGCGCCGGCAGGCGTACCAATGCCACCGCCGGCTATGCCTTGATCGACGATCCGCTGATCGAAAGCGGTGTGCGCGTGAAGCGCGGGGTCACCGACGCCGGCGCCGACCTCACCTGGGAGGGCCGGGTGCTGCGCCTCGGTGGCGGCCTGGCCTTCGTCGGCGAGCATTTCTTCGACGATGGCCTGTCCTTCACCGCCCATGAGCGGCAGAACCGGCGCATCAGCGCCGACGGGTCGGCCGGCTGGCGCTATGCCAGCAACGCCGAGGCCTTCGCCCGCCTCGTTCCTGACGTCTGGCACTACGTCAACGAAAGCAGCCGATACCGCAACAGCAACGGTCTCAAGGCCATGGTCGGTTGGCGCGCCGCCCCGAGCACGCGGATCAAGGTCCAGGTCGAGGCCGGCGCCGAGGCGCGCCACTACAGCGGCTACTACAACGACGATCCCTCCTACGGCGACAAGGACACCGTCACCCCGGCCGGCAGCCTGGATGCCTCGTACGCGTGGGAGGAAGGCAGTTCGGCGACCTTGCGCGGCTACTCGCACATGGTCAGCGCCACCACCGCCAACGGCAGCCTGCTGATGGGCCTGGATGCGGATCTCCGCTACCGCCTGCGCACCAAGGCGGCGCTGCTGGCCAAGGGCCAGGTCTACCAGTTGACCGACTCTGGGTCCGCCGCGGGCCAGCCGGTCGAGCAACGTGACACCTGCGCCGCCTATGCCGGGCTCGAATACCTGCTGCGCGAAGGCGTCGGCATCCGTCTGCTGGCCGGCTACGAGCACAGCATGGCCCGGATCGGTGAGGATTACGACCGCTGGTCGGGCTCGCTGGTCACGGCGTTCGCCTACTGAGCTGCCGCTTGTCCGATCACCCGCCCTCACGATCATCCCGCCACCTCGGAGGTTGTATGCGACTCCTGCCCACGCTCCTGCTCTGCACCGCGCTCGCCGGCCCGCTCGCGGCAGCCGAAGGTCTGCCGTTCACCGCCGCCCAGGCGGCGGTCATCGCCACGGCCGCCCACCAGGCGGTGCAGCCTGGCAAGGACGGCAAGGTGACAGTCACCCTCGCTGATGGCACCGAGGTGACATTCATGGCTGCCGAGACGAACGGCGTCATCGCCCTGTCGCCGGTCGACGCCGCGGCCAGCGCCGGGATCTCCGCCATCACCTTCGCGGTTTCGGTCGATGCCGCCGGCGCGGTCAGTGTGTCCGCGGTCACCGTGCGGGGAGCTTCCGGCACGGTCACGGCCAGCGTCGCCAATGGGCAGTACAGCGGTCAGCAGGCCCAGGCCAGCAATGGCCCGGCTCCCGCGGCCCCCGCCGACGGCACCTTCGGTGGCAACGACGGCGGTGGCGGCGCACTGCCCGCCCCCCTGTCGATCAGCACCGGAGGCGGGTCGGTCGGGAAGCCGGGTGGATCCCAGGCCAACCAGGGCGGAACCGTCTCCACGACCACGCCCTGATGTTGCAGCGTATCCGTGCCGGCCTGATCCTGCTCGCGGTGGCGGCGCTGGCCGCCGGCGAGGCGGCGATGGCTCCTGGTTCCTACCAGCTGTATCCCGGCGATCTGGTCAAGATCGCGGTGTACGACCACACCGACCTCAACACTGACGTCCGCCTGCCCAGCAATGGCATGTGCTCGCTGCCTCTGATCGGCGAGGTCGGCCCGCTGTGCGGCAAGTCCCTGCCCGCCGCACAGGCCGAGATCGCCAAGCGCTTTGCCGACGGCTTCATCATCAATCCGCTGGTCACCCTCACCGTCACCGAGTTCGGCCCGCGCCGGGCTTTCGTCCTCGGCGAGGTCAAGCTGCCGAACGACGTGCCCCTGGATCCGCTCAATCCGACCACCGCACTGCAGGCGATCAGCCGCGCTGGCGGCTTCACCGCGGACGCCAACCGCGCCGGAGCGGTCGTGGTGAAGCAGGTAACCGGCGGACCGCCGACGGTGGTGGCGATCCCGGCTCGCGATACCCCCGAGGCGCTGGCCCAGGATGTGGTGCTGGGCCCCAACGACCTGTGCATCGTCCCGCGACTCGACCGCATCTTCATCCTTGGCCAGGTGAAGAATCCCGGAGCCGTGCCGGTGCAGCCCGACCAGCAGTTGACCGCCTCGCGCGCGATCAGCCTGTGCGGCGGATTCGAACGCTACAGCCGCCAGGACCAGGTGCAGATCATTCGTCCAGGCGCACCGCTGCGGACGGTGGACATCCGCGCCGTCCTCGAGGGCAAGGCCGGGGTCGAGGACGCCAAGCTGCAGCCCGGCGACACCGTGTTCGTGCCGGAGACGCGGTACTAGACGGGCCAGGGCCCGGGAGGACGAGGCGCGGATTCGCACCTTCCACGCCCCGTCCACCCTGCTCAGCCTGTGGCATAGGCCCGATTGACCAGGGCTTCGATGGCGCCGTGCTCGATCATCTCGTCGAGCCGCATCTGCCTGCTGCCCGGTTGACCCCGGTATTCCAGCGCGCGGATCAGGTCCTGATCGGCTCTGGTCAACGGACAGCCATGCTGGAGGCGCACGTACAGCGCCTGCTGTTTGTTTCCCCGTTCCAGGCAGGTCGGCCCCATGGGATCGAACCCCCGGATGCGGCAGTTGGCCAGCGGTTCGGTGGAAGGCTGCGTCGCCAGGACCCCGGCCAACGTCCTTAAGCAAAGATCGTCGAAGACCGGGTGCGTGGCGATCCGGCGGCAGGCCCGACTCGGGTTGCGGCCACCGTGCGCGCAGTAATCGGCGTAGGATTCCCCGCTCTCGTTCCGGCAGTAGTTTCCGGCGCCCAGCGTCCGCAGGCCGGGACCGTACGCGGTCGACAGGCCGGATTTCCCGCGGGCGATGTCGATGGCGGACAAGGCCACGTGCAGCGCGGGCACCAGATCGGGGAACGTCATCGACAGCTGGTGTGGCAGCCGCAACGGCAGCCACAGGTGCATGTGCGTGCTGGATGGCGCCGTGCCGGGCCGATAGAACGGGGCCTTCGGGTCATGCACCGCACAGCGCAGGTAGTGCGGGTGGAACCCGCAGATGGCGGCCGTGATGCTGGCGATCTGCGGAGCGATCACTCTGGGCTGGCTGGCCTCAGGGAAGGCGACCACGACATGCTGCCAGGCAGCGGTCCGGACGCTGCGCGTGAAGCGCCTGCTCATGCGGTACGGCGCATCCAGCGCCGGACTCCAGGCCAGCTTGTCGAACGGCAACCGCTGGGCGACGCCCTTGGCCGTTTCGATGAACTCATATGGCTGGTGGATGATGGCTGTGATGTGGGGCAGGCGATCCGCGATCGGCTGTGCGCTGGCGCAGACCAGCCGCTGATGCACGGTCGGATCCTTGGTCCACGCTTTCGTGGCGGCGCACTCGCACGCACGTTCGAAGGCCGCCTGGTCTTGTGCGCTGCAGTGGAGATCGGGATGGTGGACGATGGCTGCAGCGACTCTGGCATGGTACCGCTGCAGCTCGTAGGCCTGGTCCAGCGACACAGCGCTGGCGGATGTCCGCCAGGGTATCAACGGCTCGCCGATCGGGGGGAAGGAGGAGGGGGATGGGGTGTTGGTGCTCATGCTGCACACCATACCGGGTTGTTGCGGATTACTGGCGCGCGGACGGGCGCGCCGGCGCTACCGCCCCGGTCTGGTCGCATGTGCGATGCGGACAGTGGGCCGTCCTGGCGTCACAGCGGGCGGACCGGTCTCCCGGAGTCGTGGAGAACGCAGCAGATATGCGGCGTTGATGCGGAGGCGCCATCCGTCCTGCGCCCAGGAAAACCAGCCCAGTTCGCCCGTGATAGGCGGCGATTCCGTGCCTCGGCACTCAGTGCCGCCGTGCGGCCTCAGTAGATGACGTCGTCGGGTCGGACCAGCAGATGCAGGATCCAGGGCGCCCAACAGCCCTCGACGATCGCCCCTGCCACCACCAGAGCGATGCCGATCCCGATCTGGCGCAACGAGGCGCGGGCGACGATCTCCAGGGTGCGGGAACCCAAGCGGTAGCGGTCGATGCCACGGCGGGCGAAGATCCCGCCGCTGGCGGCCAGGCAGTATCCGGCGGTCTCCAGCAGCAGATGCGGACTGGCAGCAATGACCAGGATACCCAGGGCCATCCAGCCGGAGTCGGCGAGGCCGGGCAGACCATGCGCCGCCGAGGCCCAGGTGATGCCCCAAGCGGCGGCATTCCAGACAATGACGAACAGCAGGCCCAAGTAGCGGAAGACCACCCCGACAAGCACGAGCAACAGGAGGATGCGCACGTTGTGCTGCGCCAGATCGAGGCCGGCGGCGAAGGCCGGTTCCCCCAGGGATGGTCGCCGGTGCAGCAGGGCGGCGGAACCGTCGAACCACACGGCGTAGTGTTCGGGGCCGAGCACGGCGCATGCGATGGCGAAGCCCAGCAGCACTCCGACGAACAGTGCCACCAGGTCGAAGGTGAGCGCACGATTGGCTTGGCGCGGGGTGGCGACGCGGTTCCAGATCTCGAAGCTGTTGCGCTGGAAGCGAGGGAAGATGTAGCCGCCGAGGAAGACGACGCAGAACATCGCCGCTCCGGCGAAGGCCCCGCCCAGACCCGTGGCTCGCATGGCGTAAGCCCCGGCGGCCTGCCCGACCAGCGACCCGAGCAGACCGAGACCCAGCCACTTCGGCCAGTCGGCCCGGCTGGTCACTGCTGGTCGCACGGCGGTGCGGGTTTCGAAGGCGTCCTCGGGCAGCACCCCTCCGGGCGAGGCGCGATGGCGCTTGGAGCTCAGGCCTGGCGGTTCGACCTCACTGAAATGATCGCTGTCAGGAAGGAACGCCCTGGTCGACGGTTTGGGCGAGGGTGCCGTTTCCGGCGCTGGCGCAGCGGGATCGTTCATGGCCAGGACGTCGGGTTGCCGCTGGCCGTCCTGCCCAAAGACGCTAGCATGACGGGCAGCGTAGCGCATGGCCATCAACGGACAACGACGGCGGCGGATCGGGTGGGCGGTGATCACGCTCGCCCTGCTGCTGGTCGTTGCGCTGCTGGCCACTGTTACGCTCGGCGACATGGTCGGACGGGGTGGCGGCGAGATCTTCACCTACCGGGTGCGCAGCGGGTCCGCTTCGGTGGAGAGCACGCGGCAGCGTGACGACGCCGAGGCCCTGGCTGCGTGGGCTGACAGCAGCCTGGCGCGGCTGGCTGAGCACTATGGCGCGACCAAGCCCGAGGTGGTGATCCGCCTGCTCGACAACGAGACCCGCTACGCCGCCTTCGGACGGCAGAACCTGCCCGGCTTCAGCGGCGCCATGCGCTTCTGCTACGCCCGGTCCGATGCGGCGGTGTATGGCTGGTGGTGCCCGCGTGAACGTCTGCAAGAGCGCCTCCAGCACGAGTTCATCCACCGCATCGCCCATACCTGCATGCCTGGCCTTCCCCTGTGGCTGGAGGAGGGCAGTGCCGTGCTCGCCGAGACCCTGAGTGAGAAGGACGGTCGTCTGGTTCAGGCAAGGACGCTGACGCCGCGGCTCGACCAGGCCGTGCGCTTGATCGATGACCACGGACCGGCAAACGTGCCGGCCCTTCTCGCTTCACCGAAGGCCGAGTTCGTCGGCCCACGGGGCTTCGATCTGTACAGCTTGTCGTATGCGACCGTCGCCAGCCTGGACGCCCAGGGTCAGCTGGTCACCGCGCTGCGCACCAGCGCACCGGCCGTGGACGGTGTGGCGGTACGGGCTTTCGCGTCGGCGCGCAAGTAACGCCACCAATCACAAGGCCACAGCTAACCCGGACTGCTCCGCCATGACCAGGCCCGCCTCCCATCGAAGGGCGGCGAGTCGGCTGTAGCAGCAGCCGGGGGGTCTTCATGCGGGACTGGTCTTCGCCGGGATCCCGGCCGCCGATCTCGGGACGCACGACCTGCGGGTCGAAAACGCTGGTGGGATCCGTCTCGCATGATTCCCTGATCGGCCCGCCAGCGCAGACCCCATGCCATCGTAACCGGATCCGATCACACGATTGCGACCAGGGGACTGATGGGGAGCATCACGGCGATGCTTTCACGCCTGAGCAACCCGATCATCAGCGGCTTCAACCCCGACCCCAGCGCCTGCGCGATCGGTGAGGACATCTACATCGCCACCAGCAGCTTCAGCTGGTTCCCGGGCGTGCCGATCCACCACAGCCGCGACCTGGTGCATTGGCGTCACATCGGCAACGCCCTCGACCGGCCAAGCCAGCTGCCCCTCGAACGCGCCGGACTCAATGGCGGGATATGGGCCCCGACCCTGCGCCATCATGCCGGCCGCTTCTATCTGATCACGACCAACTGCGAGCACGGCGGCAACTTCATCGTCCACGCCGAACGGCCGGAAGGTCCATGGTCGGAACCGGTTTGGCTCGACCTGCCTGGCTGGGATCCTTCGCTCGATTGGGATGACGACGGCACCTGCTGGTTCACCGGGACGCGCGATGGCGGGATGATCTATGGCTGCAGCCTCGATCCGCTGAGCGGCCGGCCGACCTCGCCGGTGCGTGACCTGTGGGATGGCAGCGGGATCTTCGGCGTCGAGGCGCCCCATCTCGTGCATCATGACGGCTGGTATGTGCTGGTCGTCGCAGGCGGCTTCTACCAGCGCGGTCACCTGGTCGCAGCGGCGCGCTCCCGCTCGCCGTGGGGGCCCTACGAACCCTGCCCGCACAATCCGCTCCTCACCCAGCGCGACCGGCTTGCCCATCCGATCCAATCGACCGGGCATGGCGATCTCTTCCGCACAGCCGACCAGCGCTGGTGGATCTGCTTCCTCGGCGTGCGCAACTGCGGTGGGCTGGGCGGTTCGTGGCACACGCTCGGCCGCGAGAGCTTCCTCGCACCGCTCGCTTGGCGCGACGGCTGGCCGGTGATCGAGGCGCCGGAGTCGGAACTGCCCGCGCCATTTCCGCTCCAGCCGTGGCCGCAGCGGGCGGACCGCGATGACTTCTCCGAGGGCGCTCTTGGGCCGGCCTGGATCAGCCTGCGTGGCACGGCAAGCGCCTCGCTGAGCGAGCGGGCAGGCTGGCTGACCGTGCGCGGACCGGGCGTGGTCGCGCGGCGCGTGGAGCAGCCCTGGATGCGTGCCTCCTGCCTGGTCGAGGGCCGTGGTTCAATGAGCCTGTTCACCTCGGAGACTGCGCGCGTCGACATCGAACTGCACGCCGACCGGGTGGCCATGCGTCGCACCTTCGAGGACTGGACCCAGGAGGTGGCCTCAGCCACATGCGCCGGTCCGGTCGAGATCGAGATCCTCGGCAACCCGTGGGCCTTCCTGCTACGCGTGCGCAGCGGCGGCTGCGAAATCCTGAAACACAAAATGCAAAGCCGGCTGCTGTCCACCGATCTCAGCGGCGGTTGCGTCGGCCTGGTCGTCGGCCTGTCCGCGGCTGCGGACGAGGTCATCGCCGCCGACTGGTTCGAGCTGCAAGGCTGGCGCAGCCAGCAGGAGTCGGGCCTGGATTTCTGAACTGCGCGACAGGTCGGGAGCAGACCCGATGGCGTTCGACGCATAGGCGAGGCGCCATCCGCCGGCCAAGGCGCTTGCCGGCCAGAATGGCAGATGCGCAATCCCCTTCAGGATGGCCAGTCAACGCCACTTTTCGTCACTCGCGGTTGCTCAACACGCCAGTGATCGGCAGGCCGCTGCGCCAACGCCGGGGCGATGCTCCGTGGTGGCGACGGAACATGCGTGAGAACTGGGAGGCATCGCGGTAACCCGCGGCCGCAGCCGCGGCCGCGACTGGGGCCCCATCGGACAGCGCCCGGACGGCGGCCTGCATGCGCGCCGCCAGGCACCAGGCCATCGGACTCAGGCCGGTCGTCCGGCGGAAGAGACGCCGCAGATGGACCTCGGATAGGCCGATGGATGCCGCTTCAGCGCAGAGCGGCCAGGGTTTCGCCGGATCGAGACGCATGCGCTCGGCCAGGGCGGCTATGGCAGCCGTGCGTCCGCCAGCCTGTGGAGCGCAGACCAGACCGGCGACGAGTCCCTCGACCGCCGCCACCGCCTCGGAATGCCGGGCGGGATCTCCGCGGCGGGCAAGTTCGATGGCGAACCGCATCCGGGCCTGGAATGCGGCCGGGTCGGCGACCGCGGCCCATCCGGCGGGATGGACCCGCTGCAACTCGCCGATGAGACGCGCCGCTCGCGGACCATGCAGGATGAGCCAGTGGTGATCCCATCCCCGACGGTCGCAGGCGCCGTAGCGGTACCGGCGGTCGGGCAGATGCCAGAAGGCCGCGGGGCGGTCGAGGATGACCCGGGGAGCCCCATCGATCGCCATCTCCATCCTGCCCGCATGCAGGTACTCCAGCGACCAGGCGCCAGGGAAGCGACGGTCGAGATAGGCGGTGCACCTGGGCAGGACTGCTCCACTATGCAGGACGAGGTCGTCGAAGTAGCCCACGCCATGATCATCGATGACAAGTCGTGATCGGCAATGACATGGTTCATGTGAATATGCGGCGTACGATACGGCATGATGCACGCACATCTGCCTGGAAGTAGGAGCGGCTCAACGATCGCGGATCGCAAGTCGCGATGGTTGGATCTGCAGCGAGCGGACGCCGCCCCGGGCTTCGTGTTCCTGATCCGCTGCGCCGAGACGGATCGGACGCTGCCCCCGGCACCCTGCCCACTGCGCAGCAATCGCACGGCCTGGATGGACCATGTCCTCCGCCGCCACGAGGCGATGCGGCTGCGGGCCGAGTGGCTGCACGACGATGCCATCCCCTATCTGCACGTACTGAACGGCACCGAGATGTTCGCCGAGGCCCTGGGCAGTCCGGTCCATGTTCCGGATGGCGAGCGTCCCTTCGCCCTCGCCGCCGTGCAGGATGCCGCTGGGGCGGCGCGCATCTCGGCTCCCGACCTGTCCGCGACCCACCTGCCCTGGTATCTCGATTTCGCCGCCGAGGCGCGCTCGCGGGCCGGCGGGGATGCGGTGCTGGGCATGTTCGACGTCCAGAGCCCGCTCGACATCGCCTCGCTGGTCTGGGACAAGGCCGGACTGTTCACCGCCATGGCCGACGATCCTGCTGCCGTGCATGGCCTGTCGGCCGAAGCGGCGAAGCTGGTCACCGGCTTCCTGGACGCCTGGTTCGACCGCTTCGGCACCGGCTACGTCGCGCACTTCCCCGACTATTACATGCAGGGCGGATTGACCCTGTCCGAGGACGAGGTCGGTTCGCTGTCGCCCAAGGCCTTCCGCACCTTCGTCCAGCCCCACCTCGCTGCCCTGTCCGAGCGCTACGGCGGGATCGGCATCCACTGCTGCGCATCAGCCCGCCACCAGTGGGACAATTTCCGTTCGGTTCCGGGCCTGAAGGTCCTGAACTTCGTCAAGCCGCATCATCAGGCTGACGACTACATCCTCGATGCGTATCAGCACTTCGCTGGCTCGTGCCTGCAAATGCACATGTGCCACACGCCGCAGGCGCTGGATCTGCGCCAGGGCGCCATGGCCGGGACCCGCAGCGTGATCGAGGTCTGCGTCGACACCGCCGACGAGGCGCGCCGAGCCGCCGATCGCCTGAACGAGTACCGTGCCTCGTTCGCCACCGCCTGACTTCCGGGCAGAGACGATGACCCCCGACATCCGACTCACCAAACAGCAACTCGAGCACTATGGCCATGACGGATTCATCCGCCTCGGCCGGGTGCTCGATGACGACGGCTTGGCGGCCTGCCGCGCCGACGAGGCCGCGCTGCGCTCCGCGATCAGCAGCGATCAGCGCCATGCCAGCACGCTGTTCTGGTGCCTGGTGATGCGTCGTTGCCCCGGGGCGCGCCGCTTGGCCATCGACGGGCCGCACCTCGCCGCCGTCGCCGGATCCTTGGGGAACGACGTGGTGCTGTGGTGGAACCAGTTCGTCACCAAGATGCCCGATGACGATGCGGCACGGGGCGAGTTCACCTGGCACCAGGACAACGGCTATGTGGACGTGTCTCCAGGCACCAACGTGACGGTGTGGGTCGCGCTGGACGATGTCGACACGGTCAACGGCTGCGTCTGGTTGCAGCCGGGCAGCCATCGCCAGGGACTGCTGCCGCACCACCATCCACGTGCTGACAGTTGGCATCTCCAGGTTCCGGTAACCGGGGATGGGGTTCCGGCACCATTGCGGGCCGGCGAGGCGGTGATGTTCTCGGGCTATACGCCGCACCGCAGCCTGGCCAACCGCAGCAACGCTCCGCGCCGGGCCTTCTTCATGCAGTACGCGCACGCCGACGCCATGCTGCCGGCGAAGGGCATAGCGGCGGTCGAGCATCCCGATGCCTGGGTGGTGCGAGGCAGGAGTTCACGCCTGCATCCGGGTTGAAAACGGATGGCTCAGGGCGCCGCAGGCGCGAGGACGGCTGGTGCACCGGTGATGGCGGTCAATCCACCCTGCGGACCGCTGATCGACCACGCCAACTTGCCTGGAACAAGGCTGAAGCGTTTGCCCAACGGACCGATTGCCGCCCGGGCATCGACCGTGACGGCACCATCCTGACCGAGACTGATGTCGCAGGCGGCTTGCACCCGTGGATCTGCCGTCCAGGTCGCAGAGCCTTCATCCAACACCAGACTGCCGATGCGCGTCCCGGCCTTGTTATAGACCAGCCATTCGCCACGTCCCGAGGCGTGGCTGCTCTGGCTGACGATGGGCTCGGGCTCGAGCCAGGCGGCATACAAGCCCAGCATGGCGGCCAAGGACAGGCCCAGCAGCAGGAGGAGCTTGGTCAGTCGATTCACGGCAGGACCGTGAAGTCGCCGACGGATCCGATCGGCACTGCGGCGACGTGCCCGTCGAAGAAGGCCGAATTGATGTTGCGACGGTGACGCAGCGGACTGACCGGGGCACCCAATCCAGGCAGGTTGCCACAATCTGCGGCATTCGTCGCACCCTTGAAATACCAGTCCCCCGCGTCCGCGAAGGCCATGCGTTGGGCACTCGGCTTGATCCTCCCGACCGCGAAGTGGGTGGGCGGAGCACCCCAGCCGACGCCATCGTTCCAGTTGCTGTGGCTTTGGCTGCCGCCAAGCATGGGCCAGCCGTTCATGCCGTAGCCGGGCCGCCAGAAGACATTGGGGTCGTACGGGTAGGTCGGGCAGCCGCGCAGGATGGATTTCCCGGTGGAACGGAAGGTCATGACATCCTGACCATCATCCGAGGACGAGGTCTCGCAATACGGGGCGATCAGGGTGAACCACATGCGCGTAGCGCTCTGCTTGATGTCGGGCATCATGCCCTCCTCGTCGTCCGCGTAGACCAGGCTGGCGACCATGACCTGGCGCAGGCTGTTGGAACAGGAGATGCCGCGGGCGGCATCACGCACCAGCCCCACCGCCGGCAGCAGCATCGCCGCGAGGATGGCGATGATCGAGATGACCACCAGCAGTTCGATCAGGGTGAATGCGCCAAGGTTTGTGAAGCGTCGATTCATGGGGTCCCCAATGGACAAAGCATACTCCGTCGGGACCCGTTGTCGATCACGGACTGGGGATTGCGTGATTTGAAGGTGCGGCTGCGCAATCAGAATTGTCCAGCCCGCTCGGGCTGATTGCGCACTTTGACGCTCCAGGTGCGCATCTGCTCATGCCGCCTGTCCACCGGGAGCGCACCATGCTGGCATGCGCTCCGCCATCGCCCTGGCCTTCCTCGCCTGCGGCGTCCTCGCTGCTGCCGATCGTCTGGTGACCACCACGGCCGACGATGGCCCGGGTTCGCTGCGCCAGGCGCTGTCCGGTGGCGGCAAGGTCGCCGTGACCTTCGCACCGCCGTTGGCCGGGCGACCCATCGTGCTGTCGAAGCCGATCGCCGTGCAATGCGACGCCGTGATCGACGCCGGCGCTGCCCGCATCGAGATCTCGGGCGGCGGACGCACCCGGCTGTTCACCCTGTGCATCGAACACGGATCCTGGAGCGAACCGGTGACGGTCGCCATGCGCGGCCTGGTCCTGAGTGGCGGCTCCGCACGCGGAGCCGACGACGCAAGCGGGGCCGGCGGCGCCATCCTGGCGCGGGCCGGTTCGACGCTGGTCCTCGAACGCTGCGAACTGCGTGGCAACCTGGCCGAACGCGGTGGCGGGGCGGTGCGGGTCACCTGGCGTGGCACCCTGCGGGCGTCCGACTGCCTGTTCGAGGACAACGACGGATCCATCGCCGGCACCGAACTGGGCAGCGGCGGCATCGCCATCGGCAGCGAGGGCGTGCTGGAGGTGCGACGCTGCACCTTCCGCCGCAACCGCGGCACGAACGGTGGAGGGATCGGCAACATGCTCGGGCGCATGACGGTCGAGGACTGCCTGTTCGAAGGCAACGAGGCGGTGGTCAAGGCGGGTACCACCAACCACGGAGGCGGCATCTACACCGACGGAGCGAGCGCCAAGATCGATGATGAGATCGGCGACCAGCTGGTCGTCCGCCGCTGCCGCTTCATCGGCAACCGGGCGGCTCGTCAGGGCGGGGCGGCCTTCCTCTGGGGCTACAAGCTTGACCGGATCGACGTCGAAGCGTGCTGGTTCGAGAGCAACACCGCCACCGGCGCAGGTGGCGAGGACGGCCTGGGCGGGGCGATCCGCTTCGGCAACGCCGACTGGCGGCTGTCGGGCAGCGCCTTCGACCGCAACAGCGCGCTGCGCCAGGGAGGCTGCCTGTGGATCGGCGGGACCGGTACAGGGAGCATCGAGCCCTTTCAGTTCCCGTGACTGAGCAACGCAGGACTAACAAGGGCTAGCGACGGCCACGTGCTCTGGTTGACTCGGTCGACCA
>JFJP01014042.1_pt1 | contig 15819 bp, 14 predicted proteins | sample 431651 | NCBI WGS metagenome assembly JFJP01 (sample SAMN02602958, study PRJNA72255) | Microbial mat metagenome, whole genome shotgun sequencing project. | biome: fresh water; feature: sink hole; material: water; isolation source: purple microbial (photo- and chemosynthetic) mats found in... | reverse complement strand
CTTTTTGTAAGATCGGAATGACTTGATGAGAGGGGATATTTCCTAATGCAATAATCGCTTCCTGACGAACATTTGGATCAATATCTTGACTCAATTGAGTTAGAATAGGAATGGTTTGTTGTACTTCCCGACTCAGACGGCGAGAAGCGGTGATTTTTCCTAATGTTGAAGCAATGGCATAACGAACTTGATGGTTAGAATGTTGTAAATATCCTGTTAATGTGTTAATTGCCGCAAAATTTCCTGATGTTCCAATGGCTAAAATTTGATCAATTAATTCTTCCTCTGATGTAGATTTTATTGGGGGTAATGTTATTGTTTCCGCTTCAATAGTAGAGGATTCGGTAATAACTTCCTCAACAGGATAAGACTCTAAAACCGTTGGTTTTGTAATAACTTCCTCAACAGTAGGAGACTCTAAAAATGTTGGTTCTGGAATAACTTCCTCAACATTAGGAGATTCTAAAAATGTCGGTTCTGGAATAACTTCCTCAACATTAGGAGACTCTAACAATATTGGTACTGTAGCAACTTCCTCAACAGTAGAAGATGCTAAAACTTCGGGTTCTGGAATAAATTCCTCAACAGCAGTATCCTCTAAAAATGTTGGTTCTGGAATAACTTCCTCAACATTAGGAGATTCTAAAACTTCCGGTTCTGTAATAACTTCTTCAACAGTAGGAGATTCTAAAATTGTTGATTTTGTAGTAACTTCCCCAACAGTAGAAGACTCTAAAAATATCGGTTCTGTTTCTAAAACTTCATCTTTAACAAAAGATGTTTCTGGCAAAGTTGGAGTTACTGCTTCTGGTAAAATTTCCGATTCAACTCCTTCCTCGGCAGAAAATTGACTCAGTTCCCGAACCTGTGCTTGACTTGTTTCCAATTCAGCAGTAACTTGTTCCAAAACTGTTCTATACTGAGTCAAAAATTGATCTAGTTCTTCAACTTGAGCTTGACTTGCTTGCAATTGTTCCGTGAGTTGTTGGTTTTGATCTCCAGATTCATTAAGGGATTGACTCAGTTGTTGAATTTGAGTATCTTTCTCTTGTAACTGTAAACTTATCTTTTCTAGTTGACCTTGATATTCAGTTTCTGCCGTTTGTGTAGCTTGCTGAAGTTGATTTTGATATTCAGTTTCTGCCGTTTGTGTAGCTTGCTGAATCCGAATCAGATAGGATTTATCCTGTTCCTCCCGTTGCTGACGATTTCTTTCCTCTATGCTTTCTTTTTGATTGGAGATCTGTTTTTCAAACCACAGGTAGGCAAGTCCCACCCCGACGACGACCCCAATGATTAGCATAATCGCTAAATTTCCGAAAACCATAAAATCACTCCTATTTCATGCGAATCTAATATAGTCTCTCAAGATATGTATGACAAAAATTAACCAAACCGAATAAATCCTCAGATATTAGTCTAGGATTTTATTAACTATATGTTGCTTATTTTGAATCGTCAATGCCAACGTCAAATCAACCTATCGCCGTTCGCGCTCATGTTTTTGTATCGGGACGAGTACAAGGGGTAGGATATCGCTACTATACCCAAAAACAAGCAAGGGATCTAGGGATTCAAGGTTGGGTGAGGAATCTGACTGATGGTCGAGTAGAAGCAGTCTTCTGGGTAGATGAGATGAGAAACCGGGTTTTTGCAAGAACTTATTTTACCGATATGAACCTTAATTCAAAAACCCGGTTTCTGCTACCTGGGGCCAAAATCTGCCCAACCACAGGATTTGGTGATCAATTTTGAACAATTCCAAGATTTGCAAGGGTTTGAAATTAGATCATAAGATCAAAATGGGAGTAGCGATCGCTTAATTTCTCCTAGTTTTGCCGAACTGAATTTAACTGTTAATTAAATTTTCCTAAAAATGGCTCTATTTAAACAAAACCTTAAAATGTTCCCAGGACTGCGGCCAGATCAGCCAATAACCTGTTAACCTGTCTCTTGTCTCAACTCTTTGAAGCCTGGGACGCATCTTAACTGACTAATAAAGGACAAATATGTCAGACACTGGAATTCTTACTATTATTGCCCGTGAAATCCTCGACTCTCGCGGACGCCCGACCCTCGAAGCCGAAGTCTACCTCGATAACGGCGCCTATGGACACGCTCAAGTTCCCAGTGGAGCCTCCACCGGAAGCTTTGAAGCCCATGAACTCCGAGATGGTGACAAAAGCCGTTATGGAGGTAAAGGGGTTCTGACGGCGGTTAACAACGTCAACGAGATCATCGCCCCAGCCCTAAACGGAGTTAGCGCCCTGGAACAAACCGTCATCGACCAAATCATGATCGATCTCGATGGCACTCCCAATAAAAGTAACCTGGGAGCTAATGCCATCCTCGGTGTCTCCCTAGCCGTCGCTAAAGCCGCCGCCGAAAGCGTGGGTTTACCCCTCTACCGTTACTTAGGTGGCCCCATTGCCAACCTGCTCCCGGTTCCGTTAATGAACGTAATCAACGGAGGCTCCCACGCAGCCAATAACGTTGATATTCAAGAATTTATGATCGTCCCCATTGCGGCCCCTACCTTCAAAGAAGCCCTGCGTTGGGGGGCGGAAGTCTTTGCTTCCCTGAGTGGCGTCTTAAAAGAAAAAGGACTCTTAGGTGGCGTTGGGGATGAAGGCGGTTTTGCCCCTAATTTGGGTTCCAACCAAGAAGCTCTGGATATTTTGATCCAAGCTATTGAAATCGCCGGTTATAAACCAGGTGAACAGATAGCGCTCGCCCTGGATGTCGCTTCTAATGAATTCTACAAAGATGGAATCTACACCTACGATGGTCAACCTAATAGTGGAGACCAACTCATTGACTATCTGAGTAAATTAATTGGTCAGTACCCGATTATTTCTATTGAGGATGGTCTTCAAGAGGATGAATGGGACAGTTGGCAATCTCTGACTGAGAAACTAGGCGGTAAAATTCAACTGGTGGGAGATGACTTATTTGTCACTAACCCTACCCGTTTGAAAAGAGGTATTGATCAGAAAATAGCGAATTCTATTCTGGTGAAACTCAATCAAATTGGTTCTCTTTCTGAAACCTTAAAAACCGTTGACTTGGCGACCCGCAATGGTTACACTTCTGTGATTAGTCACCGTTCTGGGGAAACTGAAGATACCACGATTTCAGACCTGGCCGTTGCTACCCGGGCCGGACAAATTAAAACGGGTTCTCTGTGCCGTAGTGAACGCATCGCTAAATATAACCGTTTATTACGCATTGAAGACGAACTCGGTGCTCAAGCTGTTTATGCTGGAGCCGTTGGTCTAGGCCCCCGCTTCTCAAAGTGATTCGGAAACCTTAATAAAACAGTCCAGCCTTGGGCTGTTTTATTGGACTATTATCTGCTGTGGGTTCATACATTCCGACATCAAAAAATTTCTCACCCAGCGATTGAAATCGTGGCTACACAAACAAAACCCGCCTGCGCGGGTTTTAAACCCTTGATCAAAGGAGGTTAATCGAATAACAAACCCTTGATCAAAGGAGGTTAATAGTCCGCGCAGGCGGACTTCGTTTGTTTAGCCACGATTTCAATCGCTGGATCTCTATTTAAAAATAAATAGGATTAGTCTTTTGTCCATTCCGTATGGAAAAACTCGCCCCGGGGTTTATCAGTACGTTGATATGTATGGGCACCAAAATAATCCCGTTGGGCTTGGGTTAAATTCAAGGGTAAAGTTGCCCGTCGGTAACTATCAAAATAGTCTAAGGACGCACTAAAAGCCGGAACTGGAATCCCAAATTGATTAGCTATAACTAACACCTCCCGCCAGGCTTGTTGACGATCTAAAATCGTCTGTTTAAATTCCGGTGCTAATAACAAATTCGGTAAATCAGGATTTTCGCTAAAAGCAGCTTTAATTTTATTCAAAAATCCGGCCCGAATAATACAACCTCCCTTCCAAATTCGTGCCATTTCTCCCAGATCCAAATTATACCCATACTCCTTAGAAGCGGCACTTAATAACGCCATCCCTTGAGCATAGGAACAGATTTTGGAACAATACAAAGCATCCCGAATTTTATTGATTAAGCGTAAGACATCTCCATCATATTCAATGGTTGGCCCTGGTAATTGTTCAGAAGCAGCCACCCGTTGATCCTTATAAGAAGAAATAATCCGACTATTCACCGCCGCGATAATTGTCGGAATCGAAACTCCTAACTCTAAAGCACTGATCACCGTCCAGCGTCCGGTACCTTTTTGTCCCGCAGAATCAACAATTAAATCAACTAAAGGAGAACCAGTTTCGGGGTCAATTTTTTGGAAAATATCCGCCGTAATTTCAATCAGAAAAGAATTGAGTTCGTCGGTGGTATTCCATTGGGTAAACACTTCATGCAGTTGCGCCGCAGTCAACTCGGCTACATTTTTCAGCAGGTCATAAGCTTCCGCAATTAACTGCATATCCCCATATTCAATCCCGTTATGCACCATTTTAACGTAGTGACCCGCCCCCCCTGGCCCAATAAAGGTCACACAGGGGCCGTCATCCACTTGGGCGGCAATTTTGGTTAAAATCGGCTCTAATTCTTTATAGGAGGCTTCCGTACCCCCTGGCATCAGGCTGGGGCCCCAAAGAGCACCTTCTTCCCCGCCACTCACACCCATGCCCACAAACCCTAAACCCGTGGCTTCTAGTTCCTTGGTGCGGCGTTCGGTGTCTTCATAGAGGGAGTTTCCACCGTCGATAATCATGTCATCTTTATCCAGCAGGGGTTTAAGCTGATCAATGACTGCATCAACGGGTTTCCCGGCTTTCACCATCACTAGAATGCGACGGGGACGTTCTAAGGATTGGACAAATTCTTCTAGGGTATAAGCCGCTTTAACGTTTTTTCCCTGGGCCCGTTGCTCCATAAACTCATCGGTTTTAGCCCCGGTGCGGTTATAAACTGCGATCGGAAACCCATTACGCTCGACGTTTAACGCCAGGTTTTCACCCATGACGGCTAGACCAATTACACCAAATTTTTGTAGGGTCATAGAGTTCTGTTGAATCTAATATTGTGGGTTACTGAATGCAGTAATCTTATTAGATTAGCGTTGATTCTACAGTGTGTATAATTTAAGTTAGGTTTTTTTAAAGATTTGCGGTATACAAAATTCTAGTGCAGTTTGATCAAACCGATGGAAGAATTACAGTATCTCGCCACTTGGGTTAAGGAACAACACGCCCAAGAATATATCCTGACTTGGTTATTAACTCAACCGGGTCTATGGTGGTCAAATGGGGAAGTGTATCAAGCGGTTTTACAAAAATCGGGGAAACGGTTGAAGGAATTTGTCAAGAAAAGCAAACAAGGAGATCTGTTTCAAGGGATTGCCGATAAAATTGTCAGTGATGAAAGTTGGGATCAAATTGCTGAAAGTTTAGCCCGGTTAATGGCAATTTATCAAGAAGAATTGGTCAAGTTACAGGATCAAGGACGGTTACAACAAACTACTCGTTTATCGGTTAAAAGTCTTTCTTCTCCTACAAAATCCTGGTCTAATATTGATGTTCAACAGCCTTTACCTGACCCGAATACCGATGCTTTAACTGGACTCTAAACTGTTAATTATTTATCCGGGATCGGGATAGCGATCGCTTTTTTTGTTATAATTAAAATTCAATACAAAATACAATAGGAGATTATTTTTATGTCTCTGATGACTATAAAAGATTTAGAGCAAGTCCAAAAAAATCTCTCCGAAGGAGGTTTAGATTATCAGTTAGAATTAATCAACGGGAAGATTGAAATTATGGGGCCATCAGATATTGTCTCCAGTGAAATTGGAGCTATTTTTACCCGTTTTCTGGGTAACTGGGTTTATCCTCGTCGTTTAGGTCGTGTCTTTGACTCGGCTGGGGGTTTTATCCTCCCTGATACTAACCTCAAAGCTCCTGATGTTTCTTTTGTTCGTGCATCCCGTCTTAAACAAAGTGTGCGTTATTTTGCTGAATTAGTTCCTGATTTAGTGGTAGAAATTAAATCCCAAAGCGATCGCATCAAGCCTTTAAAAAAGAAAATTAATCAGTTTTTGGAATTAGGGGCGCAAGTCGCTATTCTGATTGATCCTGATGAGTTAACAGTTACGGTTTATCGCTCTACAGAGGAACCAATTGTACTCGGAAATGGAGATATTTTAACCCTACCAGAACTATTTCCGGGTTGGGAATTACCGATTAATGAATTATGGCCTCCAGTTTTTACCGATGATGAATTCTGAAAGCACTTTTCTCTGGGAGTTCGTGTTTTGAGATCCAGTTTCGGGGGAATCAGACCGTTGATAATTTCATCAGGTGGCTATCAGGTTGGGAAATTTAACGGGATGATCGCTTTTATGGATGGCAATATTTATGAAACCTCGAATTATTGTTTGTAGTTTAGCTACAACCAGGGGATATTTTATATCTAACCATGCCAGCCAATCACATTGAGCAACTGTGGCACAATCTCCCCCCAGAAAGATTTCCCTGGGAGGACAATCATCTCCCCAGTCGAGAGTCGAGCCTAGGGCCACCGAAAAAATTAATCAGTTAAGGAAGTTAAGGAATAGGGACAGCAAACCGTTAGTCGCAAAATCCGAACGGGGAAGTTCGTACTACATGACGGACAAGTGCCGACTAACTGCTCACTGCAAATGTCCACTTTTGCCTTAAGGTTCACTATTTTGAAATTGTTGTCTACGGTTGCGGAGGCGACGGCGTTCTTTATGGCGAGCTACCTCTTTACGCTTGCGTTTTTGTCCGGGGGTTTCAAAATGACGATTTTTTTTCAGATCGGCAAAAATGCCAGCTTGTGAAACTTTTCGTTTAAAGCGACGTAAAGCAGACTCTAATTGTTCAGTTTCACCGAGAACGACTTGGCTCATTCCATATTCTCCTAGTTAAAATTATAGATTGGTTTAACAAGCTGCGTAGAAAAAAAATTTTTATACGGCTTGGTGTTTGCCATTTAATCTCTATGCAGAGAAGTTTTGACTATAGCACAAATATTGACCGCAATTAATCCCACACTTTGGTGATCCTTCGCAAAAGAGTGAGGAAAAACGTGGGACTTCTTGCGGTTGAGTGTTAAAAGGGGCGAGGGGGGATATTAGTATCTGGATTTACCACCACCACCGCCGCCCCAGCCGCCGCCGCCACCGCCGCCACCGCCTCGGGAAGAAGGTTTGCGATCTTCCTGGGGACGAGCTTTATTCACCTTGAGAGCGCGCTCCATCCATTCAGCCCCATCCAACTCTTGAATAGCTTTGGCTTCTTCTTCTTCGGTTTCCATTTCCACAAAACCGAAACCTCGTTTGCGTTGGGTTTCACGGTCAATAGGAAGCTGAACTTTTTTGACAGTACCATATTCACCAAAGACATCTTTGAGATCATCTTCCGTGACGGCATAAGATAAATTACCAACGTAAATAGTCATTACTTACCTCTTAAAATCGAGTAGTGTGCAGAGATTGGAATTCGGAGGTAAGCGAGTAGGACTTACACTAAACAGAAAAACTTTTCCTAATTCCAGCATTACAGGGCTACCGATACCTAATCCATTCCAGATTATAACATAATTTTCAATCATTACCAGTCAAGTCTAAATAATCTTTCTGGCTTAACAGAATTGTTAATTAATTGTTAATTTTAATTGAGGAGGAATCAACTCTAGTCCTAAGACTTGAGCAAAGGTTTCTGCTACTTGGGAACGGACTTGTTCTAAACTAATCCCAGGAATAAATTGCTCCAAACTACCGACGGGTCGATGGGAAATGCCACAGGGAACAATCGCTTCAAACCCACTCAAATCAGGGCAGACATTTAAGGAAAAACCGTGCATAGTAATCCAACGACTAACTTTTATGCCAACGGCCGCCACCTTGATTTGGTTAATCCAAACCCCGGTTAAGCCCGGAATCCTTTCTGCGGGGAGTCCATAGATTCCTAAGACTTGAATTAATACTTGTTCTAACTGCCGTAAATACCAATGTAAATCGGGGTTGTGACGTCGTAGATTTAAAATCGGATAGCCGACTAACTGCCCTGGACAATGGTAGGTGACTTCACCGCCCCGTTCTACCCGATGCAGTTCAAAGCAAGAATGGTCGGGATCGAACTTGAGAAATTGCCGATCAGATCCTTGTCCCAAGGTATAGACGGGGGGATGTTCCAACAGGATCAACACATCATCGAGATCGGGGTTGAGTTTGCGCTCTTGAACCAAGGATTGTTGCCAATTCCAGGCTACCGTATAGGGAACCGATCCGAAGTAATAAACTTGACAAGGAAGATCCACGACAACCCTTAAAAAAAATAACTCACTATTATAGCAGTATTCAAGACAATTAAGATTTAATCCTAATATAATGAGTAGGAATATTTAACTCAACTCCCAGGAGATCAGAAAGAACATACAAGAGATCAGAAAAAAAATCAAGGGGTTTTTGGCGAAAATTAACCCCGGAAAAGTCAAGAATTGTCACAGGATCAAAAAAAAAATCAAACGGGTGAAGTTTAGTATCAGGTTAGTGTTAAGGTGAGAATATGCCCACATTATGAGCGGGAGGGAGCTTTATGAAGCTTGTTATCCAGGGTAAAAATTTAGAAGTTACGACTGCAATTAACGAATATGTACATCAGAAGATCACAAAAGCCGTCAGTCATTTTGAACAATTGACGACGGAAGTGGATGTACATTTATCGGTTGCTCGGAACCCTCGGATAAATCCAAAACAAACCGCAGAAGTGACAATTTATGCCAACGGAACTGTGATTCGCGCTCAAGAAAGTAGTGAAAATCTTTACGCCAGCATTGATCTAGTCGCCGACAAAATTGCTCGCCAACTGCGCAAGTATAAGGAGAAACGTCAGGATAAGAGTCCAAATCTACTGAAAACCGGTGAAGTCGTTATTGAGCATCCGGTGGTTGAGGATTTGATCGGGGATCGTTCTCCTGAACTACCCCCAGAGGTGATTCGCACAAAATATTTTGCGATGCCTCTAATAACCGTTGATGAGGCTTTAGAACAGCTTCAATTTATTGATCATGATTTCTATATGTTCCGCAATGCCGAAACAGAAGAAATCAATGTGATCTACAAGCGTTCTAATCATCGTGGTTATGGCGTGATTCAACCTCGCCACGGAGATGCAGAAAGTAACGGTAAATCCACTCAGGCCAATACTGAGGTTTTGAGTTCGCCCAAAGCTGCTCAAGTTTAGGGTTATTGAGGGTTTGGCTGTGTGTCAAACCCCGATCACAACTGTACGGACAAATAATTGAAGATGGGTCTTTGTTGAAAGAGTGTTCTAGTCTAGGACGCTTTGGCTCAAACGAAGAACATCGAAATCGTGCCATGTTTAGGATGGAACGTTTTAAGCTCCACCCCAGGAATGGCGGTGGATTTTTCACTTTAGAGGGTTGATTAACGGTTTAACTCTACAAAAACCCATAACTCTAGTTTTCAGTGTGCGTTGCTTCTTAGCTGTTGGGTTGTTATCAAGCAGGTTGAATACCCTTTTCTGTGGAACTAATTTTTAGCAGTTTCTTTAGGAAAAGTTGCCTTTCTAGGGCGAGGCTTTAAACCCATTATTTTTGTAAAACTTATGTTAAATAGTGCTAATCAAGCCCCGGCTTCCAAAATTTTAATTGTTGATGATGTCCCAGAAAATATGGAACTGCTTTATGGTTTTCTGACTAATGCTGGGTATGAAGTCGATAGAGCTTTAGATGGAGAATCTGCATTAGAGCAAATCAATCATTGTCCTCCAAAACTAATTTTACTAGACGTAATGATGCCAGGTTTGAATGGTTATGAATTGTGCCAAAAATTAAAAGATTGCCCTCAAACTAGGGACATTCGTGTAATTTTTATTAGTGCTTTATCGGAAATTAATAATAAAGTCAGAGGTTTTGAAGTTGGAGGGGTTGATTATATTACCAAACCCTTTGAAATTGAAGATGTTATTGTTCGGGTTAAGAATCAGTTAACAATTGTTGAGCAACAAAAACAATTGCAAGAACAAAAAGCCCAATTAGAGAAAGAAATTCAAGAGCGAGGACGAGTTGAAATAGAACTCCAAGAAAGTATTAAACGAGAAAAAACCAGCGCTCGTGTGATTCAACGAATGCGACAAACCCTAAACTTGAATAAAATTTTTAAATCTACAACCGTAGAATTAAGAAAGGTGTTACATTGCGATCGGGTTGTGATTTATCAGTTTAATCCTGACTGGAGTGGAAAAGTCGTTGCTGAGTCAGTAGAAACAGGTTGGATACCTTTTATTAAAGCTCAATATCGTGATCCGGTGATGCTTCAAACTGCGATTTTAAATTCCGATTGTGTGTTTGAATCCTTAACTGAAATTTCTGAAATCTCTATGGAAGATACTTATTTACAAGAAACCCAAGGTGGAGTTTACCGCCGAGGGGTCAGTTATCGATGTGTTGAAAATATTTATCAAGCTCAATTTAGCCCTTGTTATATTAATTTTTTAGAGCGATTTCAAGTTAAATCTTATTTAATCGTTGCTATTTTTTGTGCAAATAAACTTTGGGGTTTATTGGGAGCTTATCAAAGTTCTAATTTTCGCCAATGGAAACAAATAGAAATTGAAATGGTGGTACAAATTGCCAGCCAATTAGGGGTTGCTGTTCACCAAGCCCAACTTTTTACTAAGATCCAAGAGCAAACAGAAGAATTAAAAATTGCTAAAAAATCAGCCGAGTTAGCCAATGCTGCTAAGAGTGAATTCTTAGCCAATATGAGCCATGAATTAAGGACTCCTTTGAATGCGATTTTAGGCTTTGCTCAAATCATGAAAAAGGATGATTCTCTATTATTAGAACATCGAAAGCATATTGAAATTATTAATCGCAGTGGAGAACATTTACTAGATTTAATTAATGATGTTTTAGAACTTTCTAAAATTGAAGCTGGGAAAACAATCCTAAGTGAAACTGGATTTAATTTGTTAATATTGCTAGATAATATTAAGGATATGTTACGGTTAAAAGCGGAAAGTAAAGGCTTGTTATTTCAATTTTATGTATCTAATACTGTTCCTCAATATATTATAACTGACGAAAGAAAGTTACGTCAAATATTAGCAAACTTATTGGGAAATGCGATTAAATTTACGCAAAAAGGTTCAATTAAATTGCGTGTGAGTGCTGAATTTAAACCGCAACCAGAAGCTAATATTGATGGGCAAAGTAGCGATGATAATGATTTATTTTCACCATTTAACTTTAGTTCTGTGTTAGAAGATTATTTACAACAGGAGCAAAAAATTAATATTAAATTTGAAATTGAGGATACCGGGGCTGGGATTTCTCCCGAAGAACTTCCTTTATTATTTGAAGCTTTTACCCAAACAGAAGTCGGCCGTCAATCCGGTCAGGGAACAGGTCTAGGACTACCTATTAGCCGTCATTTTGTCCAGTTAATGGGGGGTGATATTCAGGTGGAATCAATTCCAGAACAAGGTTCAATTTTTACCTTTGAAATTCAAGCTAAAATAGACACAGAAACCCCGATCTCACCAGGTAAAAATTATCAACAAATTATCCATTTAGCTCCCAACCAAAATCCGGCTCGGATTTTAATTGTGGACGATGATTCTGATCATCGCTCATTATTAGTTAAAATGTTAAATAGAATTGGTTTTGAGGTACAAGAAGCCAGTAATGGTCAAGAGGCTTTAAACCTTTGGCAAAGTTGGCAACCGGATTTAATCTGTTTAGATATGCAGTTACCGATTCTGGATGGCTTTGCTACGGCTCGTCAAATTCGCAGTCAAGAACAGCAAAAGTCTATTCCAATTTTAGCAATTACTGCCTCGGTTTTTGATCGCGATCGCCAATCTATTTCAGTTTCTGGGTGCAATGATTGGATTAGTAAGCCCTTTAAAGAAGAAGTCTTGTTCCAAAAAATTAAAGAACATTTAGGGGTAGAATATGTATATCAAGAATCAGATTTAAGTTATACATTGCCCCAAATAAAATCTTTAGTCAGTTCTGGATTAAGAACTCAACTTTTGATGTTACCCAGTCCATTAATTCAACAATTAAATTATGCTGCTAACCAATGTAGTGATGATTTAGTTTTACAATTAATTGATCAAATTCCGAGAGAATTTCTGGATTTGAGCCAAGTAATGAAAGAATGGGTACTAAATTTTAGATTTGATCTAATTATTGATTTAACTCATCAGATTTAATCCTCCAAGCAATGAATAAAGAGCCAAACCACCTAAATCCCTTTGATATATTAGTTGTTGATGATTACCCCGATAATTTACGCGTTTTGACGGCGATTTTAGCAGAACAAGGGTATCGGGTTAGAAAAGCAATTAATGGCAAACTAGCCCTAGCTACGATTGAAGCTCAAGCCCCTGATTTAATCTTATTAGATATTCAACTCCCTGATATTAATGGTTATGAACTCTGTCGCCAGATTAAAGCAAATCCTCGAACCTATGCCATTCCAATTTTGATGATTAGTATTAATGATCAAGCTGAAGATATTGTTAGAGCTTTTGCAGAAGGGGCGGTAGATTATATCAAAAAACCTTTCCAACCAGAAGAAGTAGTTATTAGAGTTAAAACTCAACTAACGATTAGGAATCTTTATCATCAATTAGAACACCAAAACCGGACACTGTTTGAAAAAAATCATCAGCTTAAATCAGAAGTTGAGCAACGGATTCAAACGGAAGAATCTTTAAAAGCAGCTAATTTAAAATTAGAAAAATTGGCATTTATTGATGGTTTAACTGAATTAGGAAACCGTCGTTATTTTGATGAACAGTTACCTCGAATTTGGCGACAGATGGCGAGAAATAAACAATATATTTCCTTAATTATTTGTGATTTAGATTATTTTAAAATCTATAATGATACCTATGGTCATCCGGCGGGAGATATTTGTCTTAAACAAGTTGCTCATGGGATTAATCGCGCGCTTAAACGTCCTGGGGATGCAGTTTTCCGTTATGGTGGAGAAGAATTTGTGATTATTCTCCCGGAAACTCCCCTAGAAGGTGCGATACAAGTTACTAAAAATATACAGCTTGAAGTTGAACAACTTCATCACCTACACAATAATTTTTCTATCTATAAAAAAACCACATTAAGTTTTGGAATTTCCTGTCAATATCCTGAACCTGAGACATCACCTACTGCTTTAATTATTCAAGCGGATCAAGCACTTTATGAAGCCAAAACACAGGGTCGTAACACTTATGCTATTTATTCATCTCCTAATCTTTTATAATATCTTCTAATTGTGAATTGTTTTAAATGTTGTTTACCCTATTCCCTATTTTGGTGTTTCTTGCGATAGAATAGTTATAACTTAATTTTTGCTTAAATCAATCTCTGAATTTTTTAAATGAACGCGATTTCTAGCACTGACCATAAAAATCGACAGGAATTAGAGAAAATCCTAGGGGAAGGCAATGTCCAACCTTGGGGCGAAATTGAATCCGTGCGACAACAACAAATAATTGAATGTTTAGCACCAAAAACAACAATTCAAGGAATAATTTATCCTCAAACTCAAGCACAATTAGCCGAAGTTATTGCTTATACTAATCAACAGCAATTAAAGGTTTTACCCGGCGGTTTTTGTAGTAAAATTGATTGGGGAGGACTGGTAGAAAATATTGATTTTCTAGTCAGTACCCAAAACATGAATCAACTAATTGAACACGCCGTTGGAGATTTAACAATTACAGTTGAAGCGGGGATGAAATTCTCCCAAGTGCAAGCAATTTTAGCCCGGGAAAATCAATTGTTAGGATTTGATCCTAGCTATCCTGAAACATCAACAATTGGCGGAATTATTGCTACGGGGGATACAGGTTCTCTGCGACAACGTTATCGTGGTATTCGTGATTTAATCCTGGGAATTTCCATTGTTCGTTATGATGGAAAAATCGCTAAAGCTGGAGGGCGAGTTGTTAAAAATGTGGCGGGTTATGACTTAATGAAACTATTCACAGGTTCCTATGGAACCTTAGGAATTATTAGTCAAATTACCCTACGAGTTTATCCCCAAGCTGAATCTTCCGAGACGGTAATATTAACAGGAGAAGCGTCAGCAATTGCACAAATAAATCAAATTTTATTAGCTTCTGCTTTAACTCCTGTCGCTGTGGATTTAATCTCATCTGACCTATCAAAAATATTAGGATTTGGAGATAATATTGGTTTAATGGTGAGGTTCCAAAGTATTGCAGAAAGTGTTAAACAACAATCTCAACGCTTAATAGAATTAGGAGAAAAAATCGGGTTAAAAGCAATTTATATTGACTCCGATGAGGAGAATTTATGGCAACAATTAAAACAGCAAATCTGGCAATCTGAATCTAATGCTTCTATTGTTTGTAAAATCGGAATTACCCCCACTGCTGCGGTCAAAACCTTAACCCAGTGTCAAACCATCGGTGTGATTCATGCTGGAGTCGGTTTAGGGGTGTTACGGTTTGAAAGCGTTTCTCCAGAAACCCTGTTAAACTTAAGAAATTGGTGTGAATCTCAAGGAGGGTTTTTATCAATATTAAAAGCACCTGTAGACCTAAAACAACAGTTAGAAGTTTGGGGATATTCGGGAAACGCTTTAAATTTGATGCGTCAAATTAAACAACAATTTGATCCTCAAAATCAGTTCAGTCCCAATCGTTTTGTTGGTGGAATTTAATGAATAAAAAATCATTGGGCAATAGGGAATGGGCAATAATCATTATAGTTTCGGATTTGAGCTTCATTTATTAAAGATTCTATATCTTCCCTATTGCCTATTGCCTATTCCCCATTCCCCATAAGTACAAAAAAAATTATTTTAGGAGAATTTAGTTAAAATGCAAACATCTGATCAAATTATTGACCCGAAATCAATTCCCGCTAAACAAAGTAACTTTTTAGGGCAAAATCCCCATTTAAACCCGACTGAAATTCCTGGTTTTGACTCCACAAATCCCCCAAATCCTAATTTAATTAGTACCTGTGTTCACTGCGGATTTTGTTTATCAACTTGTCCCAGTTATCGAGTTTTAGGAACAGAAATGGACTCTCCTAGAGGACGGATTTATTTAATGGATGCGATTTCTAAAAACGATGCTGCTTTGGGGGAAACAACCGCCCAACATTTTGATAGCTGTTTGGGATGTTTAGCTTGTGTTACCACTTGTCCTTCAGGTGTTAAATATGATCAATTAATTGCCGCCACTCGTCCCCAAATTGAAAGAAATGTTCCGAGAAGTTTATCCGACCGTTTAATTCGAGGATTAATTTTTAATTTATTCCCCTATCCTAAACGTCTACAGGCATTTTTAATACCGCTTTTCATCTATCAAAAATTAGGGGTACAAAAAATAGTCAGACGAACGGGTTTATTGCCTAAAATTTCTCCCCGTTTAGCCGCAATGGAATCAATTTTACCTGCAATTCCTAAAGACGCTTTTAGAGAAGATTTCCCGGTAATTATTCCCGCTCAAGGAGAAAAACGCTATCGAGTCGGGGTGATTTTAGGTTGTGTGCAACGGTTATTATTTAACCCCGTTAATGAAGCAACAGTGAGAGTTTTAACCGCAAATGGATGTGAAGTTGTGATTCCTAGAAATCAAGGATGTTGTGGAGCTTTACCCGAACATCAAGGACAAACCGAACAGTCCCATACCTTAATTAAACAAATGATTGACCGATTTTCTGGGACTCGTTTAGATGCTATTATTATTAATGCGGCGGGATGTGGTCATACCTTAAAAGAATATGGACATATCTTAAAAGATGATCCCCAATATCGAGAACCAGCGCAAGAATTTTCGG
>JFJP01028063.1_pt1 | contig 15820 bp, 19 predicted proteins | sample 431651 | NCBI WGS metagenome assembly JFJP01 (sample SAMN02602958, study PRJNA72255) | Microbial mat metagenome, whole genome shotgun sequencing project. | biome: fresh water; feature: sink hole; material: water; isolation source: purple microbial (photo- and chemosynthetic) mats found in... | reverse complement strand
ATTCTGATGCTTTTAATCCCAATTCTTGACAGGAGTTGAAAATTTCTTCACTTTCAGAAGAAGATATTTTTTTAATTAGAGATGGTCTAGTTTCTTTGCTTTCTTCAATCATTTAAGAAAAATTAACACAAAATGTTTTTTTTAAATTTTTTTAGAAAATCAAATTATTGATTTTGTTCTAAAAAGTTTCTTTTAAAAAAATAAAAATTAAAATTATTAATATTTAAAAAAATTTTTTAATTATTTTAAAAAAAAGTTTATTTTATTTTGTATTTTTTTTTCTTTTGGGAAGAGATTAATCTTATTTTTAACAAAAAACGAAAAAAAATAAATTGAAAACACTTCCCACTTTATTTATTTTAGAATATTCTCAAAAATCAATCATCTTTAAATTTTAACGCTAATCGCTTTAAATTAATGCTGCATCAAAGCAATATTTTAAAGAAGTCAACAAAAACGAATGCAAAAGCCGAATTTTGGCATCATATTTTCGAAGTGTTTTATACTAAATAAAGAAGTGTTTGAAGAATAATGGATTATTTTTTTTAAAAAAAATATAAAAACATTTTTTATTGTTTAAATTTTGTTTATTTCAATTCAGTTGAAAAAAAGGTTTCCAATTTTCTTTAAATGCCTCTGTTAATCCTTTCTCAACTTGAAAGTTTCACTTTTTATTTGATTTTCTTCCAAAAGTACAATTTCAACACTGTCACCTATTTTTCAAAATTTATTAAATTTAGTTAATTTTATCGAATGCAAAAAAAATTATAAAATATACCTGTATAAATATCTCTTTCTGCAGCCGAATTAAAGCAATCCAAAATTAAATCCACCACTTCTTCTTTAGTTTTAGGAAAATCCGGATTTTTTTTATTATATCCTTCATAAAATAACACTCAACTTCAAAAAAAAGATTAAATAAAAGGTTTTACCTTGTAATTGATTATCCAAAATGGGCAAAATCAAATTCAATCCTGATCCTTGACATAAATAAGCCTTTGGCTCATAGCTTCCTATAGCGTCATAACCATAAACAATTCCATCTCCATTATCATCAAGACCAGCTAGAATATTAAAGGTGTAATAAGGAAAGAACCTCTTTCCATATAGAGTGTTGCTAAGTAATGCTGAAATTGATTTAGTATTTGCACTTCTCCCGATATTAAACTCATAATTCTGAAGACGAGTCTTTAAATATTTGCCCAAAGCAATGAAATCTGCATACATTCCTGAAGTGGCTAATAATGTTTTTGGACCCAATTTCACGATTTTGGAGATATTTCTTGAAACGATTGAAAAACCTTGACTTATTCTAGTATCAGCAGCAACAATACAGAATTTAGGACCAGCAATGGCTTATTTATATATATGAAAATTCAATTAGTTTTAGTTTGATATTTACCTACAACTGTTCCTGCATTAAAAACGTAGGGGTTGAAATCTGATTTGGCAACTTCTTTATAGAGGGGGGTCACTTTGTTTTGTGATTGAATGTCCAATATGTTTTGCATTTTTAAATCTTCGGATTTTTTCCTAGTTTTTTTTTCTTGATTTTATTTAAATTTTGAGAGATTTGAGAGATTTTTCTTGTCATATTTTATTGCATTCTGATTAAAATGAGCTTGTATTTTTTTTTTAATTATGGATTTTTTTTAGAAAATGATCCTTTTTTTTTCTTTTTTTTTTTAACAGAATATTTCTTTTTTTGAAAATGGTAAAATCATATTATAAGATTATTTTCCATTTTTTTGTGAAAAATTAAGCACATTTTTTATTTAATTTTTCAATAAAATTTTTTTTTTAAAATATTCTCGAGAGAAAAAAAATAAATCCAAAAATGAGTAAAAACGAAATGGAGTCGAAAGAAAGCATGCAAAACACGATCAAAACACTTCAAGCACGTTCTGAAAACATCGAGAAATTATTAGAAAAAGGGAATGATGTGATTGTATTTCAAATAGGTTCTCATTCAATAAAATTCGGCTTTGCGAATCAATCGACCCCTCATAAAATCCGAACTCTTATTGGTTATAAACTCATTTCTAAAGAAACCAAAGAACTTAACTCTTTTAACACTAAAAATGAGGCTTCTTCTGAAGAATTCGAAGCTGCAATTGCCTCAGTTGAGAATATTTTAAGGAAAAAAGGAAATTTAAAATTAGAAAGTAAAGGATATAAAGGAAAACCAAAACCTAAAATTGAAAGCAATATAAGAGTATTAGAAAAAGATGAGCTTTTGGAGATTTCAACCAAAAAAAACATGAAGATTATAGAAGAAGAGCCAGAAGAAATCCCGATTAATAAAGGAACGTTAAGCTATAACCCTCAAGCTATTTTCGATAAAGATTTGTTCTCTATCGAGCAAAATCCTGAATTTTCAATTTCTCAGCCAATTAAATATGGTCTTTTTAATTTCAATGACAAAATAACTCAGGATCAAGTTCTGAATGATTTAGAGACTTTATTGCTTTTTATACTGAATAGGAAACTCGGTATTCCCACCAAAGCCTTTCCAAATTATTCAATTATCTTAATAATTCCTGATGTTTTTGTAAGACAACAAATCAAAGGACTTGTGAATGTTTTTCTTCGAACATTGGAATTCCAATATATTTATATTCATTTAGAAAGCATTCTGGCTTGTTTCGGAGGATGTCTTTCACAGGCGTGCGTTGTTGATCTCGGCTATGAGAAAATCAATATAAGTTGTGTGGATGAAGGCTTGATTTTACCAGGAACAACCATCAAAAAATGTTTTGGAGGAGCTGATTTAGATCAAGCTTATATCAAATTATTGAACAAAAAACATTCGATAAATTGCAATACAAAAGGATTCAAATTAGAAGTAAATCTCCATGGAGATTTGACTCAGATTGAAAAACTTAAAGAAGAAAGCATGTGCTTCACCTTCAGAGAAGAGGCTGCTAATAAACATTATGAATGTTCTGTGATTAGAAATCAAAAGTATGAAAAGTTCTTTGTTGGGCCTAATGAAGCCTGTTATACAACGCCATCCTTGCTTTTTCATTGCGAAGCCTTGAATGTCTTGAATAAAGAAAAAATTAGTAGTAAATATAACGATTATTTTAACACAAATTCCAAGATTTTCGATGGGTATGATCCCGAAGATAATTTAGACGATTGTGGTCAGAATTATGTCGCTATGCTACAGAATATGCAAAGCTACATGGTTTCCAATGAAAAAAATAAAGATTTTGACCAATTGTCGGAAAGCAGCAAACATACTGGGTCAAAAATCAAGCTGAAATTAACTGATAAAGAAATGAAAATAGAAGAATCAACTATTGTAAAAATAGCTACAGAAAGCCCTATTGATAATAATTCTGTGAATAACCCTTTTCTTATGGAAAGTCTGGATGAATTGATTTGTTATAGTATAAGTCAAATAAAAGAAAGCAGCATGAGGAAAAAAATGGCAAACTGTATTTTATTAATAGGAGGCACAGCTCAAATCTCAAAATTCGTTGAAGAATTAGAAGATCGAATGATTGAAACTATTGCGAAATATGACAGTGATATTGAAAGAGTTGAAGTTGTGGATTTAAGCAGTAAAGAAATCAGTCCTGATAATTTAAGCTGGGTTGGGGGCAGTATTTTAGCGAAATTGGATAGTATTAAGAATTTGTGGATCTCGAGGAATAGATGGTTGGGATTGGGGGAGGATGAAGACGAATATGATGAGGATGGAGAAAAAAAACAGAAGAGGGAAAGAACTCAGGAAGTCGGGATTAAATATTTAAAGGAGAAAGTACCGTTTTCTTGGTGATTTTAGAAAATTGGATAGTTTTTTTAAAATTTTTATTTAGTTTTTTAAAAAAATTTGGAAAGAAATGAAAAAAATTATTTTATTTAAGAAAATCATTTTGTGAAATATTTTTTAAAGAAATAATGTTAAATTACACACAAATACTTTTTATTAAAGAAAACTTGCTATTGAGAAAAATCTTCAATTAGTGAAAATAAATATCGTCGAAATAAGCATAATTATTAAAACACATAAAATAGTGCTAATGATTTCAATGTGATCTTCCAAAAAATCCACTAGAGTCCTTTGCACTATTTGCTGCTCTTGTGCAATAATCTTCTTCTTATTTCCAATATATCTAAATTCCTCTAAATTTTTGGTTTGAACACTTAAATTGCCGTATTTACCGTTTTTCATAAGCTTAGTCCTCCATTCAAATTCAGGGTTTTTTTCAATAATAGGATTGGAGAACGAATTTTTTTTACGAGGTGTGTTTTTTTCCTCTATTTTGGATAAATCTTCTTGAGATCCTACCCTTAGAATAATATCGTCGCCTTGGTGTTGCGAAATATAGGCTTCAAGGCATTTAAAAATTCTTTGAAAAGTGGTCAATAACGATTGTGATTCTTCTATTTTTTCAAATTTCTTTTGGAATTCCTTCAATAAATCAATAAACATATTTTTAACATTCTCTAAACGAATTGGATCAATATTTGGATTAGATTTCATTGTTTCCATCAATGAAATGATGATTGACAAATTAAATTTAATCGTGTTTAGTCCATAAGCATTGGGCTCTTTTTTAATAAGACTTGAAATTTCTTTGATTTTCTCATCTAAAATGTATAGAAAATCATTGCTTTGTCGTTCATAAACCTGGACACTTTGGCTTTTTGTTTGAATACTCATTGTTGATTTAAATAAAAATCTCTTTGGGATTTTCACTGAGGAGGGCTCAATAAATTTTTGTCCCACAGCATTGTTTTTAGTGTGAAAAAATGAAGTGAGGTTTTCATCATCATCATTTGTCGGATCGTTGTTAGAACCCCATATGGTTATTATATTATCAATTTTTTGAGAAGGTAAATTGGTTGGGAGATAGTTCGGTAAGTGAAGACTGTTTGCTTTTTTATGTCGGAATGATTTTGAACTGTGTGATTTGTTTTGAGAGTTACCTGAATCAGGTTCTTGGATATCTTTGGGGTTTAGATGATTAAATTCTGTGTTGAAGTTTTGATAGATTTGATGAGAGTTTGGCTTGAGATATTTCATTTTAATTTAGGAGATTTTTTGAAAAAAACTTGTTTTTTATGTTTTTCTTAGAAATTATCTAATTTTTTTATGTTTTTTGGTTTAGTGCAAATTATTTGAATTAATTTAATGATTTTTAAAATAGATTGACTGTGTATAGAGAATATTTTCAAGAGATGAAATCAGTAAATTATTGTTTATTTCGTTTAGTTTTGAAAAATGCTCGGAAAGTTCACTTATTTTGTTTTTTTAAAAAAAGTTTAAGATCGAATATGTAAAATTTTAATATTATCTTTTTATAATCCATCTTTTATTAGCTTTTTTATTCCAAAAACCGACCCAAAAAACATATAAAACATTAAACTGGATTTACACTCATTGCATTGAAGAAATAATACTTTTAAAACAATAAGAAGTTTTTAACAAAATCCATTTCTATAAAATAATCAATATATTTTTGGGGATTCTTTTAATTTCCATTAATTTTAAACCATTTTCATTTAAAAATATCAAGAAATTCAATTAAAAACATTTCATGAATAGTTTGATATAATCTTGGACAGAGGGTCACATTGCATTCGAGGAGCACAATCGCATTTGCTTATCATTATTACTTGTCTATAAATTTTTTTAGAAGGAGAGCTTGTGAACTTGATGGTCTATTAATTGCTTAAGAGATTGCATTATTGTAGTGACACAAGTATTGAGGGGTCTGCTAGAGCTGAAGTGTTAGAAATTAGAAAGTTTATTAATAAAAATTATAATTTGAAATAAAACTTCATTTTTTTTTAGGAAATCAAATTATTATTTTTTTTTATGTTAAAAAAATATCAAAAACAAAAAAATTAAAATAAATAAAAAATAAAAATAACATCCCAGATGGGGCTTGAACCCACAACCCCCAGATTAGAAGTCTGATGCGCTACCATTGCGCCACTGAGACGGCTTATACAATGTGAAATAAAAACATCTTTTTAATATTGGAATTTGCATTTTTTTTATTTAATACAAAAAAAACAAAAATAATAATGAGAAGAAGACTTTAAAAAAACTGAATTTTTCTTGGTTTCAAAAAATGTTTTTAACTAAAAAAAACTTTGTTTTCATAAATTTGATTTTTTCCAACACAAAATATAAAATTAAAAAATAACTTTAAATCTCTAATTTAAACTGAAATCTCCTTTATCCAAATATGGATTTCTTGGCATAATTCAAAGCCTGTCCAACATGTGACAAATCGCAATAAGGTTTATTTTTGGAAAATTTGCACCTGCATAAATTATAGCTTTTCGATTGATCTGCCACAAATTTCAATGGTTTAAAGCTCGTTCCTAGATGACTCCCATCACAAAAAGGTTGTTGCACACTTCTTCCACAACTGCACCATGAATATTGTTTTCCTTTTTCCAAAGTAACATGATTTGGGAAAAATTTCTGGCTGACTGGTGTATTTAATCCATCTTCAATGTCTTTGTCTTTATATTCTGGTTTTGAACCATATTCAGTCCAAGAACCATCATAAATCGAGGTTTTTGGAAAGCCCAAAAGTTCTTCAGCAACAAAGAGAACAGAAGCTGTCATACCACTACCACATGAATTAATGATGAATTTTTTGGAATCAACATCTGAATTTTTTAAGGAGAAAAAATAATTTTTAAATTAGGAAATAGAAATAAATTTTTATCCAAAACTTGAATTTTTTTCAAACAAAATAAATAATTACTAATTTCATTGAAAGCTTTTTCAAGGTCCTCTTTTGGTTTGAAAGTCCAATTTTCGTTCAATAACTTTTTGAAAGGAAGATTCTTTGATCCAGGAATATTGCCTGATCTAACTCCCTCTATTTTATCATTATTATTCAATAAAATTAAGTGAATAAAATGAAAACCTCTTGGCTCTTTTTCTTTGCCTGTAAAACGAGATTCTCCTCTAGCATCGATTATTTCAAAAACTCCTTTATTGTTCTTGCTGAGGAAAGAAGCTTCTTGGACTCTCTTTATATCTGTCACCTCCATTCGATTGGCAATCTTGAATTTATAGAAATGGTCAGCTTTGCTTGGAGAGAACTCTGATTTTGGGGGTGTGGTCTCTAAAGGCAAATTTTCAGCTTTCCATTTGGGGTACCCTCCATTGAGGATGTAGATATTTTCAACTCCAAAGAATTTGAATGTGTACCTATAATTTATTATTTTAAAAAAATAAAATTAATTTTTGAAAATTTAAAGAAAAAAAACACAAAAAAATTTTTGAAAAAAATAAAAATTTGCATTTTGCAAATTTTTAATTTTTTATTTGAAAAAAAAATTACCAGCCACGGCAAGCTCCAACAATACCTAAATCGTCATAAAAAACGACCACATCATTATTAGCGATATCCAACCTCTTCATTTCTTTTTCAAACTGTTCTAATGTTGGAAGCATGTGTGGAAGGTTCGTCGATTTGTTGCACACATCATCCAATCCAAAATATCTAGCCTTAGGCAATCTCTCTTTGTTGTAAATCGCCTTCACATCTCCTTTGGCTGGAGGCAGAATACTAAAAAATATAGTTTTTTTGGAAAATTTAAAGGGAAAATACAAGCTAGTATTCACAATTTTTAAATTGGATTCCATGGCTTTGAGTAGAGGCAATAATTCTGTTGTTTCTATAAGAGGACGCCTTGCAGCGATTGAAGCGAAACTAAATCCGACTCGGGATAACAAATTTTTAGTGAGAATGATTCGAAGCATTGTTTTAGTGTTTCAAATTTTTGATAATTTTTTAACAAATTAAAAAAATAAAATTTAATTAAATTCATTTTTTTTTAAAAAAAAAAAAAAAAAATTAAAAAAATGTTTTGTTGCAAAAAAATATTTGTTTTTCCACTATAAGCTAACTACTAATAAATATTTTATGTGAAGACTTTAAAACATTAACTGCAACAACAACAAAAAACCAAAATTATTCTGACTTAATTTCAATAAGGGCTTTTGTTCTTCTTCTTCATAAAGTTTTAAAAGCAATCCTTTTTGCTCTTCTTTTACTTTATTCATCAAATCAGAGCCACAATTCGTATTTTCTTCATTAACATTTTTCAACCCTCTTTTTATTATTAAAATTAAATTAATAAAAACTGTAGAAAAAATTTACATCTCATTGTTCTTTTCAGATTTGTATATCAGAATACTTTCTGTTCCAATCAAATTTTTGTATATTCCCTCATATTTTTCATCTATTGTCAATAAAAAATTTTTTTGATCTCGTCCTTTTGTGAAAGATTGATTAATGATGTTTTCAAAATTCATTTATTTTCTTGAATTGATTTTTTTAAAAAAATCGAATATTTTTTTATTTATTTCATGTTAATGAATTTTTTTTTTACGGTAATAATTAATTCATGGAAAAACAAAAATGATTGATTATTTTCAATCTTTATAAATCAAAATTCTTTTGAACTTTGATTAAATTTTGAAATCCATCCCATATTTCTTTTCCATTTCTTTCAAAAACCCATAGATCCCCTTGTTTTTTTCTAATTGATTATCAGATAGATTAATAACAGTCAACATTTTATTTTTATTGACAACATCCTCCAATTTCTTGATATCATCTTCCAATTCTCCTAATCCATTGACCTCTAATTCTAAAGTTTCTAACCTATGATGTTCTTTTAAAACCTCGAACAAATTAATCAATCCTTCTTTATTTTTTCCAAGAAAATTATTCCCCAAACTCAATTCTTTTATTCCTTTATTAAAAGCTAAAGTTTCAGAAATCAAGATAAGATTTATCGGTTTTTCACCTAAGAAATTATTCCCTAAATCCAATGTTTTCAAAGTGGTTTGTCCCCTTAAGCTCTCACATAATATTTTCAAAGCGACGAAATTTTTACCGAAACCATTATATTCTAAATTCAGAAGCACAAGTGTTTTATTCATTGCCAAAGCATCACAAAAAACTTTCATCATATCCACTTGTTCACTTAAACTGTTATTCGGTAAGCTCAAATGGGTTAAACTATTATTTTTCAGCAAACTACTAAGCAGCTTCATGCAAACGTGATTCATTGCTAAAGAAGAACTGCCTAAACCAAGATTTGTTATGTTTTTATTTATTTTTATTAATTTTATTAATGGTTTCAGGTTTTTATGGGATATCCCGATATTATTACCACCTATATTGAGAGTTGTTAAGGTGTGATTGCCTTTTAAACCTTTACAAATATGTTTGATTGCTTTTTTCTTCAATCCTAAACCATTATCGCCAAGGTTCAGAACTTTGACAGAATGGTTGAGCTTGAGAGATTCTGAAAGGGATTTGATGCATTCAGGAGTGAAATGCTCTTCGTTACCCCATAAAGCTACATTTTGTATCGATTTGCTCATTTTTAAAAATTCAAATAAATGGAATAAAAGAATTTGTCCCTTTTTTAAATAAAATAATCAATAAATATAAAAGAATGAATAGTTTAAAAAGAAAAATTTTTATTTTAAAAGAGAAAAAAATTACAAATCAAACTAAAAAAACATATAATAAACAACCTTTTCTTTATTGAGGTTGCCCATGCTGATACCCTCAACTCTTTCTTCGAAGAAAAAATTGTCCAATTTTTTCCAGGCTTCTTGATCATTCAACTTAATATCCTGTATATATTCAGCGAAATCTTTCTGATAAATCGATTTGATTTTTTTTTCTTCTAATTTTTTCAAAGGGTTTCTTCTAAGAAGGTTCCATTGAATTCCTTGTATTTCTCCAATTGTGGATTCTTCGAGAAAGATGTGATAAATCATTCTTTCTGTTCGAACCACTTTATTTTTAAAAGCATCTAAAAAGTCCCATCTTTCTTCGACTTGTATTTGTAGAACCTTTGTCAATATATTATAAAGCTCACTGAAGTCTTTTTTCTCATCATCAGAAGACAAATTCTTGCAATAAATTTCATAAAATTGTGATAAATGTGATTGTATTTCGCTTTTTAAAATATCGTTATTGTTCTTGCATTGTAAAGGCTTCAAACAGCCTAATTCAAGCATCAAAAGCCCAAAGGCAAAAGCTTCTGATTTATAAGGGTCAATTTGAGGAATTCCGTTAATTAATTTTTGAAATTGAAAATCGCAAATAAATTGATTATTCTCAGGTGATCTATAATTCGAATGCGAAGCGTTTAATAACTGTTGAGTATAATGGCTTTTTATGAGTTTAGGATCCTTGAAAGAGCCAAATTCTGTGAATTTTACGTTTTGGTACTCATCGAGAAATAAATTCAAAGGGTTTAATTCAAAAGGACAGACTTGTTTTGATTGTAAAAGAGCCAAGCCATTCAAAAGAGAATTGAAGATATCCTTTAAAGTAACAAAAGGAAGAGGCTTTAAGTTTATTTGATGGTTTTCAAGAAAAGTGGCAAGAGAAATCGGGAAATATTCAGTGATTATATTATAAAAAAAGTCATTTCCGATATAATGCTTAAAATAACCGAAATAATTTGCAAAGGACTTAGGTTTAGGAATTGAACAGGTTATTTTATCAAGGAAGGTGAGTTCTTTTTGAATTTCGTGCTCTGTATTTGGAAAAACCTTGATGGTTCTTCGAATATAATCGTTGTTATTGTGGGTTTCTTTGAAGTATTCTGCAAAGGGACTAGAATAGATCTTCTCTTTTGTGAAGAAGTCTTCGGGCTGCATGTTGTTCTTCAAAAAGTTTTGGAATTTTTTCTCCATTTTTAAATTTTGTATAAAAATTAAATTTATTTAAAGCCATTTCTTTTATTTTTTAGCTTTATAAAAAACCTTCAAACTGATTTTTTTTTCACTAAAAACTGAAAACAAAAAAAATTTTTGATAGTTTTCCTGAATAAAATACCATATATGTATGACCTATTAACAATAGTTTTCTATAACTTTTAAAAATTTTTTCGCAATATTGATTACGTTTATTAAGTTTTTTTAAATTTTTTATTTAAGTTTTTTGTTTATTTTCACAAAATCAAATCAAATCTAAACGCAAAAAAAAAATTCAAAAAACCAAAAAAATTAAATAAATTATCGCATCCATGGCAGAATCCAATCTCGAAACCCTCATAACCAATCTCATTCAAGCTAAGCTCGATTCAAAGCTGATTTCCTTAGAGAAATCTAATGCCGATCAAATAACTTTGCTAGATTCCATCAGAACCCATAGAACTGAAGCTGATAAAATTTCAAAAGATTTATCTCAATATTTGAATAATCTAAAGTCTTTTTTGAATCAGCGTAAAGAAAATTCTGCATTAGCCAACATTAAACCTGAAAAAACTGGTGCAAAGGATGATTTGGACATTCCTAAAGAAAAAGAAAAAAAGGGAATGAACAAAAACGCAAGTGTTGCTACCTTAGACACAAAGAAACCTGTCAAAGTAGAAGAAAAGCCGAAGAAGCCTATGCCAGTTATTGGTGAAAAAGGTAAGGACTCTGGTAAAAAAAATGTGGAGAAAAAAGAAGAGAAAAAGAAATCTGATGAAAAAGAGAAATCAAAAGAGAAGAAACCAGAAAAGGTTGAGAAAAAGCCAACAAAACCAGTTAAAGAAGAAGGGGAGAAGAAACCTGCTGTTGATAAGAAGAAGCCTGAAGTTAAAAAGCCTGATGAGAAAAAAGAAGTGAAAAAAGATGAGAAAAAAGAAGAGAAGAAAAAAGATGAAAAAAAAGAAGTGAAAAAAGAAGTGAAAAAAACTGATGAGAAAAAAGAAGTGAAAAAAGATGCGAAAAAAGATGAGAAAAAGGAAGTTAAAAAAGAAGAAAAAACCAAAGCAACAGGAGCTGTAAAAGAAAAAGCAGCAGGTCCCAAAGTCGAAAAGACTGAGAAAACAATTCAAGGTAAAAAAAAAGATAAAAAAGATGAAAATGCAGGAAAAAAAGAAGAGAAAATTGAAGAAAAAAAAGAAGAAAAAACCAATGATGAGAAAATTGCTGAAGGATTGGTGACCAAAGAAGAGCCTCCGAAAATAGAGGAGAAACCCACTGTTGTAAATGAAGAACCGCCTGTGGAAGAAAAGAAAATGGAAGAGATAAAGGAGGCGACTGAGTAAATAAATTAAATATTTTAAAGGAAAAATAAATAGAATCAATTTTAATGAAAAAATTTCACAAAAAATTTAAGTTTTAGAAAACATGAAAAAAATATGAATTTTTTAAGAAAATCGAATTCGATGAAGTTCGCTTTTTTCTAATTCATGAAAAAAATCATTCTATTTTATTTAAAATCCTTAATTTTTCAAATTTTATAGAGAGAAAAAAATCGAAGAAATTCACAAACCAAAAGAGGAAGTCGAAATGAAACAAGAAAATATTCATGCAAAAGAAGAAAAAATTGAAATAGAGGAGAAAAAAAATCAAAAACTCGAAGAAAAAATCGAAATCCAAGTAGAAAAACATGAAATTCAAGAAGAAAAACATGAAATAAGCGAAGAAAAAGATGAATTACAAGAAGAAAAAACTGAAATACAAGAAATAAAAGAGGAAAAAATTGAAATAAAAGAAGAAACCAAAGAAGAAATACCGGCAGAAATGAAAGAAGTAAAAAAAATCGAAGCAATTGATCCAAAATTACTTGCGAAAAAACAGAAATATCAAGCAATTTTATCAGAACTTGAGAAAAAAGAGCTTAAAAATGTGCTGAATTTTAAAAAACTGTTAAAATATCTTTTTTTCTCTAAATAGATTGACCCTTATGAACAGCCCTTTAAAATCAGTGAAAATGCTTATGGAGCTGTTGATTTCATTGATATTTTCTTTGAAGAAGCGTTTTTAACTCATGTTGAGAGATTTGATGAAAAGATCGTGAGATTGTTCCAAGCCTTCTTTTTAATCGAGAAGACACCATATGAGAAAAACGCAAGTGATGAAGAAATGACTAAGATTATCAAACAATACGTCACAGAAAAAAAAATAAGTAATTTTATTTGAAAGCTAAAAATCATTTTTTTTATATATAATTATTGAATAAAAAAAATTAAAAATTTTAAGAAATAAACAGTTATTTTTTTAAAGTTTTTTCTAAAAGTAAATATTTTTATTTTAAATTTATGAGATTGATATTTTTCTACAAAAATCAGTTTGTCTTTCTCAAATTTTAAAATGATAAATTTTAATAAAATATGCAATTTTTAATTGAAAATTTAAATTAGAAAGTGAATTGGAAATCGTGGATCAAAAGATTAAATTAGATATCAAAACCAAAGTAAAATTAGAGAAACTAGTGGATCAACACAATTATATAATATCTCCCTCCACTTATGATAGTCTCGATGCTTTAAGCAGTGTAGTAGCCTTTGTGATGTACGACGTTTGTGAATATTTAGGGATTCTCAAAGAAGATTTCAATGATAATAAGGAATTTGCTTTGTTGAATAAGCCTCTTGCTGAGAGAATTGTGATCTATAATCATGAAAAATTCGAATATTATAAGCAGAAACTTGCTGATTTAGAGGAAAAAATATAAATATTTTTTTTTTAAAATTAGGGAATTCTCGAAAAAATATCCAATAACTATTTTTTAACAGTTTTTTTTAAGCTTTCAAAATTTAAAATTTTTTTTGAAATTTTAAAATCAAATTATTTTTCTTTGTTTTGGAAAAAATGAACAATTTAATTTTTCGACCACCTTCAATCAATAAAATTTCAAAACCTCTCAAGAATTCTTCTTCCAATGACATTGAATTACTGAACTTATTGGAAAAATGCACTCGTACTATTAAAAAATCCTTCATTAAATAACATCTAAAAATAATGAAGAAATCATGAGTGAGGATAGGAATTTCATAAGAATGTATTTGAAGAAAGGGGACGAATTTTTCTTGAATTTATTGCAAAAACATAAAAAAAAGCCCAGTAAAAAAATTGCCTTTATTTGTTTTAACTAAAAAAAAAGATTTTCAACAATTACAAATCGAATTGAGAAAAACACTTCAAAAACTTAAAACTTGTGGTATATTATCACAAAAAGACATAAACACAAGAGAAGTATGATGAAATTTTCTAATTTTTTCTTATAAAAACTGTAAGATTTTTCTCATTGATCAAAAAAAACAAGTCACAACCCCAAAAAACCAAAGCACTCCTCATCAAAAACCGCAAAAAAACTCTAATTCTTCGAATAAAATCACAACAAATTTCAGTTCTCCTTCATTTAAAGAATCTTCGAATAAAGAGAATATCTTCCCAAAGAAACAATTCAATATTCCAATAACCAAGACTTTTTATGAAGAAAAAACCTTTGAGGAATTCAAAGAAATTGCTAGTGAAGAGACTGAGATTATTGAAGAACATAATGATTTGTTATGCAGTGAACAAATAGAAGATATTAGATTCAGAGGCCGTTTCGAAGCTCTTCAGAAAGAAAAGGAGAAAAAATTGATGCCGAATATCATGGAGGAAACTGATGAAGATATGAGTAATAATTGCTCTCCCAATAAGAATAATGTGATAAATGCCATCATCAATAAAAAAAAAAATGAAAGTTCTTAAATCTTTTGATTTTTTTTGAAATGTTTAAAAATTTTCTTTTAAATAAAGGAGAGATAAGCGCAATAAAAAAAAACTTAAATTATTTGAATTACGCAGAAAATGTTAATAATCTAGAGGATGCTGAGATTATTCAACAAAACTCAAAGAATGATTCTCAAGAAAATGAATATGAAGGTATGTTTTTAAAGAAAGAATTATTTTGATCAAATAATTCTTTTTCGAAGTTCTAAAGGATGAAATCAATGAAGTGAATGAAAATATCAAAGAAAATTCTTTGACACAAGAGGATTTAATTCCTGAAAACTCGTCTAAATCTCTTACAAATTTAGAAACCTCTTATTTGAAGACAATGAGCAATGATGATGATAATGATAATGATTGTCCTCCAATCAAGCCAATTTTTCTCCCGAAAATCACCATTTTTTCTCCGAAAAAAATTATAACTTTTGCAGAAAGCTTTAACAAAGAAATTCCTAATAGTTCTTCAAAAGAAGTTGAAAAAGAAATGCCATTTTCTGCTTATAATTGCCAATCTATTGTTGAAATTACTTTAGAAAACATGAGCCTGAATTCAATAATGAATTATGAGAAAATTCTTTCCGATTCTCAATTCAATGTTATTCAGAGCCAAATTATTGAAAAAATCGTTAGTGAAAGAAGTTTCAGCATGGTTAACGAGAAAATAGAAAAGAGCTCAAATGCCTCACCAAAACTTGATGAATTTTATTCAAGACCTCATGAATTGAATGAAAGAAAAGCTTCTTATAAAACAAATAAATTAAAGGAAAGCGAGATTCAAACTTTTTTTACTTTCAATGAAACGCCATCAATACAAATTCTGATAAATAAATTGAATTTGAACCAGTTTTCTGCAGAGGAAATCGTGGAGGCTGTTTTTTCGAATGAACCTGAAACGAAAATAAGCCACACAGTTTTCAAAATAAAATTAGAAGTAAAATTTATTTCTTAATAACAAATATTATAAATTTATATAGAGTTTTTATAACACAAAAGGAATAGAAGGGGTTTCTCATTCATTGATCAATGAATTTTTTAAATTATGCGATTTGGTTATTATTAATTAATTTTTTTTGTTCCTGAATTAATTTTTGAAAATAAATAAGAAATCAGATGGATTTTTAGATGTCAATGAATTAGGATTTTCTTTAGAAAGAATTTTAACTCAGAAAACTGATAATGATAGTTTAATGAGAGCTTTTTTCAAAATTTTTGACAAAGAGAAAAAGAATTTTCTTAATATGGAACGAATTCTTCAAGGACTTGAAGAAATTTTCGAGATGAATTATTCTTTTGATCAAACAAAAG
>JFJP01027745.1_pt1 | contig 15820 bp, 18 predicted proteins | sample 431651 | NCBI WGS metagenome assembly JFJP01 (sample SAMN02602958, study PRJNA72255) | Microbial mat metagenome, whole genome shotgun sequencing project. | biome: fresh water; feature: sink hole; material: water; isolation source: purple microbial (photo- and chemosynthetic) mats found in... | reverse complement strand
TTTAAAAATGTAAAAATATTTAAAACAAATATTTGTAAAATCAATTCAAATTTGTAAAAAAAGATAAAAAAACTAAATAATTGAAAAATTTTTTTAAATTAAATAAAAAAAAAATAATCATGATTGTATTTTTTTTATATGAGAATTTCTTCTATTTTTAATGCTTTAGAACATAAGAGTCTGTATTTGCAATGACCAATAGAAAATCTTCAGCTCTCTTAATATCATCTAAAAGATTCGTCCTTATCAAATTTATCATTTCACTATCTTCACTACTCAAATCCTAAACGATTTTTAAATTACAATAATTTTCTTGAAAAAAAAACCTCATTTCCTGAATTTTGAAAATTGTCCAATTTCTGAATTTTCTCTTTGAAATAATCAATTTTTTCCCTTAGTTCATTTATCGCTCTTATTTAAAACATTCCCAATTTATAATAATTTTTATCCTTTTTTTAACTACTTTTTACGCTTTGGGTCGATATTTTTCTCATCAGGAACTCCTTTATATCCATAATTCTCTAAATAAAATTGCTTAATATCTGATATATCTGTATATATTTATTTGTTTTACCTTCTTCATCAGGAATTTTGTCATAATTCCCTAGGAAAATATTATTTATAATACCATCCATACTGATGATTTGTTCTTGAAACTTAACTTTAATATCGTCGAATTTAGTGAAATCTGGTGTTATAGTCAATAACTTCTCAAATAAACTATTGTCGTTTTGACTCAATAATCTCAATAAATCCTCATGATTATCATTTGTTGTTTCGTTTTTTTGTTCAGGCTCTACTTCATCTGCCACCTCTTCAACCACTTTCTTCTTCTTATTTTTAGGTTTCTTTTTCTTTTTCTTTGGGACTTCTTCGTGTTCTGCTGGTTTTTCGATCTGCTCCTTGTCTTTTTCATGAATTTCTTCCATTTTATCAAAGGATTTTTTTAAGTTCTTTTCAAGAAAATTATAGATTTGGATTGGAAATTATTTGATTTCTTATGAAAAAAATTCAAATTATAATAAAATTAATTGAATTTCTTACAAAATTTTAATTTTTTAACAAATTTCAAAAGCTTTTTCTCTTTAAAAGTTGAAATTCTGTTGCTGATTTAACAACACTTTTTTAATAATTTTCATCAGATCTTTCTTCGAAATTGGCTTGCTCATGTTATCATTCATCCCGCTCTCCATAATCTTCATCACTTCTTCCCGTTCACTATGTCCAGTTGTCGCAATAATTATTGGTTTTTTTCCTTTATTTTCATCAAAAAACCTCTTTATTTCTATACAAGCCTCCATGCCATTTTTTTCAGGCATTTCAATATCCATAAAGATCAAATCAAAGGTTTTGCAACATTTAGAAATTGTGAATAGATTCTTGACTTTTTCAATAGCTTCAGCTCCATTATATGCCTTTTCTAATTTCACTTTGAGTTCCTGAAGGAAATTCTCCAGAACTACTAAATTGAAATAATCATCATCACAAATCAATATTTTCGGACAATTATTCTGACAAGGAATCAAAATCTTCTTTATGAAATCCGCATCAGATTCTAAGTGGACATCATCAGTATCTCCTTCACGTTGATGAAACGATGAAGATAAAATATCATTGAACACAAGAGTTTTCGTCTTATTGCTCAATAGCTTTTTATCGAAATTTCCAACGGAATCTCTTAAGTCTTCTCTTCTGAAGTTTTGTGGGATAAAACTTCGACTTTTTCTTGGTCGTTTCAAGCTTTCTCTTGTGGCTATTTTTCTACAAGGCTGGCTATTGATTGCAATATCGAACTTTTCTTTATCTTTATCTTTATCTTTGTCTTCATTCTCAGATTCAGAGTTTTCTTTGGAATTGCATTCTTTTTTCTTCCTTTGTTGATTAACAAATTCAATCAATTTGAAGTCATTATTAATTGAAACCTGAGCCAAACCCCTCGTTCCTCTTGAAAGAACGTCAGTTTCATTCTTATCTTCGACAAGGAATTTAAAAGTAGTACCATCGCCATATTTACTGGTCATATTAAGCCCAGCATTCAGATTCAATTTCTTTAATTTTAGGAAAGAAGGACCGAGGTTTTTAGCTAAAATATTACTGATCAATAAACCTAAGCCTACACCTTGTGAATTCAGATATTCGTTTTCATTTGAATCCACTTTACCAAATGCTTGGAATAATTTTTCTTTATTTTCGTCTTTAATCCCCAGACCTGTATCAATAACTTGAATCAGAATCAATGTATTATCTTTTGGCTCTAAGGTTGCATGAAGACTTATTGAACCTTTTTGCGTGAATTTCAAAGCGTTTCCTAAGAGATTTGTCACGATTTGACGGATTCGATTAGCATCAGATTTGACTATTTCGGGGATTTTATCGTCGAAATTGAAGAAAATATTGATTCCTTTTGATTTCGCGACTAATTTGAAGAGTAAAAGAATATCAGTTAATAGGATCTTGAGATTAAATTCTAAATGGACCAATTTAAATTTCCCGTTTTGTATTTGTGACACATCTAGCAAATCATTCAGTAAATTGAGGAGAAACTCTGAGGAAGTTAATGCAGGAAGCACATAAGCTTCTAAATATTCAAGATTAACCACTTCTTTTAACATATGCAACATTCCTTTCGTACAATTTAGAGGAGTCCTCATTTCATGCGAAACAAAGGTAATAGCCTTTGATTTATTCTCACATTCTAATTTTAATTGTTTTATCATTGTTTCTAATCCAAAATCTTGTACTAAAAAAAAGAAATGAGTGATTTCTAATTGTTTTTGAATGGGAAAGATCATGACTTCGAATTTTTTTTCTTTGAAGCATTGCTTGCTTTCATCGAAATAAAGACAACCGATCTCAACCAAAGCACAAGTTTCATCTTCTTGTAAAATCTCCTTTGTAGGAAGTTTATTTAATGTATGAAATTTGCTAAATGAACTTTGCTTTTCTTTTCTTTTTTTCTTGAGGAAGAAATTACATAACTTCCTCAAAGAAATGCTGTTTGAGTATTTATGCAGAATATTCGTGCAGCTGCTCATGTTTTCAAATGAGTTAGTTTGTTGGCATTGTTTTTTAGGAGCATAGGCAATATTTGAGGCATTGTATCTATTTTCTATATTAAGGTTCTGTTCATTGAAGAATTTGTGAAGAAAATCAGGACCATCCTTTAAAGCGATTAACTTGCTGTTGAGAAAATGATCGATAGTATTTCTTTTTGAATAATTATCTTCAAAATTAAAAATTGTAGGTGCGTTTTTTTCAGGTGAGGTTTTTTCAGGAGTGCCTTGTTTTATTACTTGATGAGATGATTGCTTCTTTGGATTCATTTTCGAAGCCGTCACATCTAAAAAGCTTGCATTTACCTGAGGTAATTTCACCTCATTGGTATTAGTAGCAAAAGAAAAAGGGTTTCGAATTTTGTTTTGATTGATGTGAGAAGGATTATTGATTAAATTTGGAATAACAGAGGAATTGCAGAAAAAATTTGTTATTTTATCGTTATGATGGAAGTTTTTGAATTCTTTATCGATAAAAAGGAAGCCTTCGGAAGATTTATTGAAGAGCTTCTCTATGATCTTCGCATTCAAATTCTCGAATATGAATTTAAAATGGTCAGAACTGGCGTGAAAATCCCCTTGTTCTTCTTGTATGATGAATAGCTCTCTGACTTCTTTTTCCATTTTTAGAATAATAAAGATCAAAATCACACTAAAGATCAAAAGACTTGTGAAATGAAATGTGATATGATTCATAATGCGAAAACTCACATAAAAACAACTGCTTGTTATTGACATCATTTTAGTGGCCCATCGGAAATAATTGATAAGAAATGAGGCTTCTATCAAAGAAATCTTCATGCCAGAAGCCAATATAAAGAAAAGACTAGTGGCATCTAATTCATGAGCCATCAAAAGAACGAATAAATTAAGCTCAGCCTCAAGAAAAATTATCAAATAAGCCATTTTCAAGAAAAACATCATAATATCAATATAAATCACTTTATTATGCGTGATTTTCTTTAGGAAGTAACGTTTTGTGATGTAATAGATTAAGAGTGCTAAAGAAAATCCGATGATTTTGATCATTTCTGCAATAATTATGGTGAATTTCGAGTTAGAAATCATTGAATCGAGAAGCCATGTTATCAAATAAATGATTGAATCCACCAAAAGAAAAAGAGTCATTAGAGAAAGTATAAAAATCTGATTTTTATCACCTTTCTTTTTAAGAAAACGATCATAACTTTTTTTTTCTTTCTCAGACTTAAAGAAGAAGTAATCTTTCATTAATTGTTAGCCTTTTATTGATTAATATGTTTTTTTAAAGGTAAATTATCAAAAAGGAGTTTTTTTTTTTAAGAAGCATTTAAAGAAAAAACAATCTTATTCTTTAATCTTTCGCTAATTTGCTTAAAAAAGCCGAGGATTTTTAATAGAAATAATCCACAGCCTTTAGTTTCCCTTGGGCCTTCACATGGTTCTGATTTGACTTGAATTTCCGCTTGAATTTCTTCTTCACTGCGTTCTTGATAAACTCTTTCTCTTTGCTTTTATCCTCACCCTTTACTTCCTCTTCTTCATTTTGTTCGGCAGCTTTATCTATGGCATTTTCTTTTGAATTTTCTTCAGGATTTTTTACTGCATTTTTTTTTGTATTCTTTTCAGATTTTATTTTAACTTTTTTTTCTGAATTTTTTTTCGCAAGTTTTCTAGCAATTTCTTCTTCTTCATTTTCACTTTCTTCTTCTTCTTCTTCTTCATCATAATCATCTTCATCAACTTCTTCTTCATTTTCTTTCTTAACTTCTTCAATTTCATCTGCTTTAACCTCCTCTTCTTTATTCTCAACAGATTCTTCATCATTATCTTCATCATTATCTTCATCATTATCTTCATCATTATCTTCATCATTATCTTCTTCAACATTTTTCCTCTCAAATTTTCCAATCAATTTGTCATAATCATCCTTTTAAAACTTCTTCAATTTTTATCTTAAAATATATAAGTTTACTAATATATTCAAAGCATTGATGTTTTCTTCCAGTTCTTGATGAAGAAAACCACTAGCTTTCACCTCGATATCAAGTCTTTTCAATATGGGCAAAGCCTTGAAATCGATAAATTCATCAGGGACTTCATAATTGAATCTTTTTTTAAAATACAATTGCACACAATTATAATCTCTATCTATATAAAAATCGGAATTTGGATGCGAAATCGAAACAGTTTGTGGAAAATCGATGACTCTAATCTTTAATTCCTCATCAATCATCAGATTATATTCATTGAAATCTGAATGAATTAACCCATTTTGATAGAATTTCTTCAATAAATCAATGCAATCTTGATAGATAATCTCCACTCCTACCATTTCTCTTACATGTGACAAAGGGAAACCGTCAATAAAAGACATGAGAATCCCATGGCGATTGCTATCAATAGGCTTTGGTGTCGGGAATCCATTCTGATAAAGAATTTGCATAAAGGAAAACTCTTTAAGACTCGCCAATCTTGATAGATATAACCAATTGTAATTGGTTTTATTCTGGAGATAATCACGGTTATTCTTTATTGTTCTGAAGGAAATTCTCCCTAAACTATGAAATATAATGTAATTCTCCTTTAGTTTTTAATGAAAAATGAATAAAAACCGAGCCAATTTTAAGACTATTATGTTATTATCACAATCCAGACATCTATAAATATCAGACTCCTTGCCGACTCCCATTTTTCCTATGACGGTTTTCAAGACTCCTCGCTTCATAAAGGCATAAAGTGCCAGATAATCATATCCCAAATAAGTCAATTTATAGCCATCATCTATAAAAAATACAAAATGGTTTTTTTCTTCGAAAAAAAAATTAAAAACATTTTATTGTAACGTGAACAATCAGCTTATTTTTTAGCAATAACTGAAGAACTTTATAAGCATTTGCCTTTTTAAGATGGGAAATTCGCTCGACTAAATTTATCGGAACATATTCATGATTCCTCATTCCCATCTCCACTGCAACTAAAACTCTTAATTCTTCTTTGCTGATATATTGCAAATACTTTTAAAAAACTATAGAAGAAATGTTAAATTGTTAGTCTTACTGCTGGATCTAGCTTCATCTATTTTTTCTTTTTCTTTATCAGACTTTAAATATAGATTTCAAAGAAGTTGCTTCACAATCATTAGAAGGAAGGCTTCTTCCTCTCTCATTTTCAACAGAATTATAAAAATTCAGATGCTTCTTTAAGAAACTATTAAATCTAGATATTGCAAAATATGAGTCATAATTTAGAATGCCATGTGATTTCTTTTGTTCTTCAAATAATTTCCTAGTGAAATCCTATTCATTTGATCAAATTGAACATAAAGATTTGTTAAACCATATGAATATTCTTTTAAAATTTAGTAGGAAAAGTTCAAATTGCTTTCGAAACTGCTATATTATCTCAAAGAAGGTCAATATATGATGAGGATTAGACCTGTGAATTTTAAAATTTATGTTAAATTATTGGAAATACAACAAAGTTCTAATATATATATGAACTTATGAAGTTTCAAATCAAAGTTAAGGAGAGAATGAAATGACTCTTGAAGCCAAGGATTAAATAGGAGCAAAATGAAAGGGTTAGATTGGGAAAATTTAAGAACATTTAATGCCCCTATTATTCCACAAAGAAATTTCTATGAGAATGTTTCGGTGAAGAAAATAAATAATCCAGAACTCCTTGGAATTCTCAGACTTGTGACTTAGGAAACTTCCAAATAAATTGATTACTAATACAAATCTATAATTGGTTTTTCTCTGGAGATAATCACAGTTATTCTTTTTTATTATAAATGAAAAAACTATATGAATATACATAAATCATATTTTTTCTCTCCCATGAATAAAGACTCTAATTTCATTTAAATTTGTTTGTTTGTTTTTGACTAATAAATTATGAGTCTTATTCCTGAATCTAAGATTCATTTTTTTTATTATTTTTTACGATTTTTTATATTTTTTTTTAATTAATTAATTAATTTTTCTCAATGTTTAATTCAAAAAAGGCAAAAAATTTCAATAAACAACATTGTCAAGCTTTAAACTCTGGTGATTTTGACCAAACTTTTTCAAAATCATCAGAACCCTTTTTCCTATCTCATTTCCAACAGAATTGCAAGGATTCAGAAATTTCTTTTCAAAACCCAAATCTCGAACTTAAATCTATATTATTACAAAACATGAAGCAAAATAAAGAATCCCGTTCTTCTTCGAATAATTTCCATGTGAAGTCCTATACGCTTGACCAATTTGAATATAGAAATCTATTAAACCCCATAAATTTCCTTTTGAAGATTTCTCGGGAGCGCTCCAAACTAATAGTGGAACTGTTGATTTATTGTAAAGAAATACAATCTATGATCAGGATTTCACCGGGGATTCTTGAGAATTTATGTGAAATCATTAGCAATATTATCAGTTCTAATATATATGAACTTAAGGAGTTTCAAATCAAAGAAAGCTTGAAATCGTTTGAGGATCTTATTGATCAAATTATTAAAGAAATCGATAGTCCGAATGCACCGATAAAACAAACATCTCCCCTTAGTATAATTGCCTCTCCAATGCCAAAGGAACTGAGTTCTTATGACTTTAAGACTATTAATTTAAAGGTACCAGAAGAGGAGAAAAATTCTTCACAAATTATGATAAAATTCAAAAAAAAGAAAACATTTACACAACAACAGGATTTAAAAGTCTTGACAAAAGCGAAATTCCTGCTTTCGAAAATCGGGCATTGGATACATTTGCATGATGTCAGCTTTTTACTGCAAGAAAAACAAGGAAATATGATATTAGAAAATGATAAATCACTATTCGAATCAAGTGTTTCAATTAATTCAAAAGAAGAAGCTTCTTTACAAAGAAGTGAAGAATTGGAACTATTTAAAATGTCAAAAATGTCTAAAGGCTTCTCTTTGATGCATCATAAAGCCAAACTTCTCAAAGAATTAAGTCAATTCAACCCAGAAATCGAGCTTTTAGAACAAAAAATTGTTCAGAAATATTTCTTTTTGAAACTTTCTAAATGGAAAAAAGAAGCATTTGGTCAAGCATCTATTCGTCGAAAAAGCATTCAATGCGCTTTAGAAGATCAAATGATTTGTAAAATATGCCTTCGATCTATTCCCTTAAAGAAAATAACCTATCATTCAGAGCTTTGTATGCAAAGAGGAGAAGCCCAACGTCAAGTTGAAACACTGAAGGGTTATTTTACAGGATATTGTTTAAAAGCTAATAAAAATGCCAGGTATTTCGAGAAAGTTTATGGGATTGAGAAAAAAAAACAACCATTAGAAAAGAAAAAATCTGAGAATAAACCCTTTAAAATGTCAAAAAGTGTAAAGAATTATAAAGGGAAACTTAAGATTCTGATTTATGAAGAGGAAAAATATGATTTTAGGAACAGTTATGACGGTTTTTCTGAAAGAATGAAATGTTTTAACACAAATTCGCCCATTCAATGTCGGAACCCGGCTTTCACACAGGAGAATCTAACTAAGATATATAGAAAAATTAAACTTTATGATCTCATGGCTAAAACTTCCAATTTTTTCGTACATGAAGAGCTAGATCAAAGTCTTTATTTATTTTTATTTTCTTTAAATAATGAAATTTTATTTAGAAATCGTATTGAAATTGAAAGAAATCGTTGATTTCTTCGTTCAAATCAAAGAAAAAGAACCTACCCTCGCCCTAGAAATCGAGCATTTCGCTCAATACCTGAAATTACTGAAAGAATATTATGAGCGTGGCTCTCGTTTTATGAAACTTCTTAAAGAATTAGACTTCCCATTAAATTCATATGGTACTTCTATTTCTCATTATGATAGCGATTGCACATCTTCTCCAAAAATGCTGAAAACCCCATCAAGAAACAGAATTTCAGTCCTTAATCGCTTAATAACTTCTGATTACAAATCTTTAGAAAAGAAAAAAGAATTCACTATTGTTCTAAAACCAGCAGATTCTTTAAAAGAATCAGTTTTCATGCGTTCTAAGAGTGAAAAATACCAAGAAAAAACTTCCCAACTGCTTGTGAATCTGCTTGTGAATCCTTCTAAAACAACCCAAAAGATTTTTAAGACAAAAACGTTAGAATTGAGTTCTATTGGAGGTTCTTTCATTAAAGATTCATTTAAAAATGATTGGAATGCTAGACATTCTGATAATTTATTAGCTTCAAAACACGAAAAACTTGAGAATAGCTTCATAAAACAATGTAGTGAAAGCCAGAAAAGTCCACTTGATCAATATTTCGATGGTTTTGAAGGCTCATATTTGAATGTTCGAAAGAAAATGGCAAAAAAAACTGTGAAATTTAACCAAAATGACTACCAGATAGCTCAAAAAAAGAGTTATGAAATCCAAACCAGTGAAGATATCCACCTTCCAGCAATGCAAAGGAGTTGCACTAGGAAGAAAAGCGAGGTTTTTTCAAAGGAGTTGAATGAATTATTGGATCAAGAAGAAGATTTTCTGATCAATAATTTATTATCAGGCACACAAAGTGGATATTTTAGTGATGGTTACATAAAAAATACAAATTTGAAGCCTTTGAAAGAAATAAAGGTTTCAATAAATGATTTCGAATATCTTCGATTGATAAACAAAGGAACGTTTGGCAGAGTATGGCTTGTGAAACGCAAATTCACCAACGATCTATACGCGATGAAAATAGTTGATTTATCTGAGCATATTCGTAATAAAAAGGATATCAAAACATTAAAAGCTGAAAGTCAAATTTATGATGTATTGTCAAGTGATTTCGTTGTAAAAGCCTTGTTCAAATTCACTTATGAAACATTCCTTTGTTTTGTTACTGAATATATGATTGGAGGCGATTTTGGCTATCTTTTGCATGAATATACAGCTTTAGATGAATCTATAGCAAAATTCTATATAGCAGAACTTATTTTAGCTATAGATCATCTTCACAATAATAACATAATTCATCGTGATTTGAAGCCAGATAATTTATTACTTGATAAAGATGGACATATAAAATTAACAGATTTTGGACTATCTGAAATGGGATTATCTTCCCATGTATGTGATAAATCAGGATATTCTCCAAAAAGTCCTGAATTGAACTATCAATTGAAACCACCAGTCAGTTTTATTGAAAATAGAACCATTTACAATTATAAACCAAATAAACGATTCTTCGAACAAATGAACAGTCAAATAAGTTTGGATGATAATACACAAAATTCAATACCATTACCTCCAGATTGCTTTGCACCATCTGATCATCCAAATACTTCTAGTTCGAATAAATTATTGAGTCCTCTGCGAAAGAATTTAGGAAGCAGTTTGCACAAAAGAAATAGAATTATTGGAACTCCAGATTATATTGCTCCTGAAATTCTTTTGGGTGAGGGGATTAATTCGCCTTCGGTTGACTGGTGGGCTTTAGGAGTCATGATATTTGAATTCATTGTAGGGATTCCACCTTTTAATGCTGATAGCATTGATGAGATATTCGGAAATATTAGAAGATTGAATATTCCTTGGGATTCTATAAATATAGGTTAAATTAGTTTTATAATTTTTTCTTTTGAAAAGTGAATGTTTTTAGGTTATGGAGAGAATGAAATGACTCCTGAAGCGAAGGATTTAATCGAAAGCATGTTGAAATTGGATCAGAATGAAAGGATAACGATAGATGGCTCAGAGAAATTAAGGAAACATAAGTTCTTTGAAGGGTTCGATTGGGACAATTTAAGAACAATTAATGCACCTATTATCCCACAAAGAAAGTTCGATGAGAATGTTTCGGTGAAGAAATTCACAGAACAAGAGAAAAATAACCCTTTTTTCAAAGAAACAGAAAAAGATTTAAATCCAAATGAAGTTTTTCATATTTTTAAATTTTTTTGATAATAAAATAAATAGGTGGAAATGATGAAAAGCGTTATTGACAGAAATTTTAATAAAAATTTGGAAGTAAGGTACGATTTACTCAATAATGAGAATAAAAACGAAGCTAATGAGATCTTTAAAGAGTTAAAACTTGATGAAGTTGAAGAAAAAGTGTTTCTTTGTAAATCTCCTGTTTTTGATGAGAATTTCAACTTTACAACTTTTTCCCTTGTAGAAAAATAAATTTTTTTCTTTCAATAAATTGAAAAATTATATTTGTGATTTTTTCTTGAATTCAAACTTTTTAAAAAAAATTAAAAATTTATTTAAAATTTTTTCGACAATTTTTAATGTATTCTTATTATATTTGTTTGGATAATATAATATACTATAACTATAAACGTTTAATTTATTTGTTTCTTTGTTTGTCCTGAGCACGTTCATATTTTATAAAATAATTTCGTACATCGAACATATATATATATAAATAAAAAAATAAATTCAAAATTCCCAAAAATATAGAGAAAATTATATATCTATAGAAAAAAAACAATCACTATCTTAACGAAAAAATTGAAAAAAAAAGAAAATTTCTTCGCAAACATGTCTTACATGTTGCTTTTCGGGGTTTTAAATCTCCAAGAACCTCTTTCTTCTTCAAAAAAAACTTCATGTTCCAATAAATCATCAGCTGAAGGTCGATTTTCTGGATTATTTGCCATTAGATTTCTAACCAAAAGCTTTAATTTCTCTGAAACTCCCACATTTTTCTCCAGCTTTTCAAGTTTTCCTTGCCTTATAAGATGCCATTCTTCACCATTGCATGGCAAATCCTCTCCAATGATGAGTTCATACATAGTGGCACCTAATGAAAATATATCAGCCTTGTTCAAATCTTTGGGATCATAGTATTCATTTAAAAGTTCGTGAGCCATATATCTAGCATCTCCTTCGGTAATATCATCAGAGTTTGATGCTGTAATGCTTCTTGAAAGCCCGAAATCTGCCAGTTTGTAGCAATTATTGAAGGTTTGAAGTATATTTTCTAAATATTAGTTTTATTTCCTTTTAAAATAAATATAGTTGTTTTTACCTGGTTTAATATCTAAATGAACAATACAATTTCTATGAAGGTCTGATAAGGCTGTTGCTATATCTTTGAGGATTTTTAAGAGTTCTTTCTCAGAAAAGCCTGAATTTAATTCATTTAAAAGCTTTAAAGCTTGCAAATTAGTTTTGCAATACTCCATCTAAAATAGATTTTTAAGACTTTTTAAATATTATTAATAATATTAACTCACCACAATGTAAAACCCATCATTTTCAAGCCAAGAAGCATAATATCGAACTATTCTGCTATTTGAATTCTCAAAATTTGATGACATTTTACTTAAATTCTGGATTTCATTCCATGTGCGTTTGGCTTTCATTGGTCCTCGTCCCTTATTATCGACATGTTTAATTGCATAAATTTCTCCATCGAGTTTGCTTCGACATTTGAACACTTTTCCAAAATATCCTGATCCAAGTGCCTTAATTATTAAAAAAAAATTATAAATTAAATGAAATTTATATAAATAAAACTTTTAAAATATCATATTCAGTTGTAAATCGTGTTTTCTCTGATTCAACGACAGTTAATTCAGCCAAATTTGAATAATATTCAAATATACTTGGAGTCATTTGTTTCTCTGTCTTTGTGGATTGCAAAATTTGCTTATATGTGGATGATTTTGGTTTCATTGTTGGTGTTTTATACACATCATCTCCACAATTATCATTGAAAGTTTTGACATCATCTAAACATTTCAATAAAGTGCTACTGGTTGTTTTCTGCTCGTTTGAAGAAAATTGATCAAAAGGTTCTATTTCTGGAGGTCGGAATTTAGATTTATAAATTCTGGGATTTGGACAGAAAATTTTTGGTCTTTTAATTAGAAAAAATTCAAAAAAATTTAAATTTTAAATGTGGGAAATCAATTTATTTACTTGCAAATGGTTTTTTTGGGCTGGAAAAGCGAAGCAAAATCTTCGTCTTTCTTGGGACAAGTCTTTGGTGGATCGTCTGCTACTCGATCGAACTTCACATTATAAAAGCAATCATCAAAAGCTGATTTTAGGTCGACTTTTGTTATTTGGAATGGTTTGTGAATTTGAGTAGCCTTTTCCTTTTGTAAAGGTGTTCTGACTTCTAAAATAAGACATAAAATTGCTCATTTAATAAGATTTGAGAGGTAAATGGAACCTGATGGAGTTTTTACAAGAGGGGATAGGATGAACTCTGAAATTTGAGGCGATTGAAAAATGATTTCTGTCATTTGAATGTTGATTTTTAAAAATTGTGAAGATTTAATTATAAAAAAATTGCTTTCGTTCGATGGGGTTTTGATTTGAAAGGATTTTTTTGGCAAGTTTGAATTTGAATTTTAGTTCTAAATGCATACTATTTTTTTTTGAAAAGCCTGTTTTAAAAACTTTAAATTTTTAGAATCATTAAATTCAAATTTTCATACATACTATTTTTCTTTTTTAAAACCTTCCAATTTAATTTAAAAATTTTAAAAAAATCACAATCACTTTTAAAAAAATTTGTAATGTTTTTGCTTATTAAAAAGAAATTTTTCTATTTTTTTATGCTAATTTTCTTGTTACTAAACTAAATACTCATTTTATTTTTTTTAAAAAAAAAATATCTAACGAAAAAAATTATTCATAAAAGAATATGACTGCCAATTTTTAAAGTTTAATTCAAAAAATTCAATAATCTTTAAAATTAACACTTTAGTATTTTTTTTTAAAATAATTTGCAAATTTTGATTTTCTGATAAAACGAATAAAAAAACCATAAAATTCAATGACATTCTTGTTTCTTCTCTTTTGCATTCCTTTAATTTTTTCTTTGTCAAAACCTCTTTCTTTAGCTAAAAGTAATAAAATTTTCCGATAATTAATCTCTAGTTTACTTCAAAGTGAAGGGAAAAGATAGATTGCTTTCTCTGGAAACACCTCAATTTCGAGTTCTAAAAAGATTTGAAAGAAAAGGAAAATTATTTTACACACAAGGATTAGTCTTCAAAGATGCTAATACTTTGATAGAAAGTGCAGGATTATATGGTCATTCTGAACTTCATTTTTTGAATTTGGATGATCTAGAGATAAAAAACTCTGTAAACTTGTCCAATCAGTTTTTTGCAGAAGGATGTACAATTATCCCAAAGAACGATGGGGTTAATGAAATTTATCAATTGACTTGGCGTGAGAGAAAAATGTAAAGTTTTTTTTTCTTTCTCATGATAAATTTCTATTTTGATTTTTTTTTTATAAGATTTGTGTATGATGGTGAAACTTTGGCTTCGAAAAGGACCATTAATTTGCCACAACCGATTTCTGAAGGCTGGGGTTTGGCTCATCAGACTAAAAATGATAAAACCAAGCTGTTTGTTACAGATGGTAGTTACAAAGTTTTTGTGCTTGATCCAGAAACGTTTGAAATTGAAAAAACTTTGGAAGTATTTCTTTTGTTATTTTTTTATAATATGGTGGATAATTTATTTATTTTCTAGGTAAATGATAATGGTCAAAAAATTTCTTTTTTAAATGAATTGGAATTTATTGGTGATGTTCTTTTGGCAAATGTTTATTTAACTAATACGATTGTTGCAATTGATATAAATAATGGGAAGGTTTTAAGGTAAAAAGACTTCCATAATTTTAAAAAGAATTTGATTTTTTTAATGTTTAGGACAATTGATTGTTCAGTTTTAGTCAATGAAGTAACAAATAGTCAAGTTTTTAAATCAAATTTCTTTGATGGATCATACTGTTTGAATGGAATCGCATATCATGATGAGACAAATACACTGGTGATTACAGGCAAAAAATGGCCCTTCATTTATCAAATAGAACTGAGAGAATCATTTTAAAAATGTTTGGAAATAAAATTTCATTTTCATACTTTAATCAGAAAATAAAATTAATACAAACACAATACTGAATAAATTTTAAAAAAAAATAGATAAAACAAAAATAAATTAATTTAAAACTGTGAAAAAAAGAAAAAAAACTTCACAAAAATTTCTTATAATTGTGCTATTTTTGGACATTTTACCATCCCCATTCCTTTCAATCTCGATCTTCTTCCATTATTAAAATTCTTCAAAATTTCTTCTTGTTTTTCTTTGAAGTTTCGAAACACTGTTGTAATTTTCTTTAATAATAGCTCATTATTCATATTATTTGCAGCTTTCTCATAGATTCCTTTCTGAATTTCCAAAATTTTGGAGTTTTTGTCTGTGATTATATCAGTTTTTTTATTTTTTATAGCATCTGAGTTTGATCTTTTCCATCGTGGATGAGAATAGAAAATTGCATTAGACCTATTAATAAAAGAAACATCATTAGATCTATTGATGAAAGATTGATCTTGCGTTGAAACTTTGCTATGATTTATCCTATCTATTGAAAATTTTGATTCATTAACAGCAATTTCCTGATTATTATTCATATTTTTCTTTGCAATCTTACTCTTAAGAATTGGATTTTCAGGCTTTGTAGAAATTTTTTTGGGTTTTATTTGATAATAACTTTCTTTCATTGATGCCTCAATATCATCATTTACTTTAATTTGTGAAGACTCTTTTTTGTTTATAGTAAATTTCTGGCCTTTAGGCTCTTTGGGAATTTTTTTGAGATCAGGAATTATATATGTTTGATCATTAGGATCTATATATTGATCTTTGGTTTTGGCTTCGCAATCTAATGAAAAACATTTAGCTTTGGGTTTTTGATAGCGTTTATTTCGAAAATTGCGGAATTTCTCATATTGGAATGAAAGATTAGCATTTTCAGAATTTCCTTTCATAATTAATTAACGAAAAAAATGATCTTTTTTTTTTTTACGTTGATTTAATTTTTCTTAAT
>JFJP01018685.1_pt1 | contig 15821 bp, 2 predicted proteins | sample 431651 | NCBI WGS metagenome assembly JFJP01 (sample SAMN02602958, study PRJNA72255) | Microbial mat metagenome, whole genome shotgun sequencing project. | biome: fresh water; feature: sink hole; material: water; isolation source: purple microbial (photo- and chemosynthetic) mats found in... | reverse complement strand
AGATGTAAAACTGTTTAAGCAGGGTGACCAAGTTTTTGGAACTGTTGGTTTGGGGGCTGGCGCTTATGCAGAGTATGTCTGTCTGCCTGAAGAAAGGAAGCAAGGAGTGGAAGGAGTGGTAACCAGGAAACCCGCGAAAATAACCGATGAGGAAGCCGCCTCCGTTCCTGTCGGGGGTATGGCAGCGTTAGATCTTCTTAAAAAAGCAAATATCCAGAAGGGACAAAAAGTTCTTATCTATGGCGCTTCTGGAAGTGTAGGTACTTTTGCGGTGCAGATTGCCAAATACCACTTTGGGGCAGAAGTAACCGGGGTGTGCAGTACTTCGAATTTAGAATTGGTAAGCTTGCTAGGAGCCGATAAAGTAATTGATTACACTCAAGATGATTTCGCCCGGAGCGGTGAGATCTATGATGTTATTTTTGACGCGGTGGGCAAGATTTCGTCTTCACGCAGTAAAAGCTCTTTGAATAAAAAAGGGGTATTTCTAACCGTCAAATCCCCGACAAGCGAAAAGACCGAATATCTGATCCTGCTCAAAGAGCTGATTGAGGCGGGAAAGATAAAGGCGGTCATTGATAGACGCTATCTCTTGGAACAAACTGCCGAGGCTCACCGCTATGTCGAGCAAGGGCATAAAAAAGGAAATGTTGTCATCACTTTGGGGCACAATCCCAAAGTGTAAGAAATCAGGAGAAAATCTCATGAAAGCGATTGTGTACACAAAATTTGGTCCACCCGAGGTGCTTCACCTTCAAGAGATGGCAAAGCCCACCCCGAAAGCGCATGAGGTGCTGATAAAAATACATGCGACCACCGTTGTAAAAGAAGACCCGGATATGAGAGCTTCCCCAGGTTTTAATGGATTTCTAAAACCCAGAAATCCGATTCTGGGGCAAGAATTGGCTGGGGAGATCGAAGCGATCGGCAAAGATGTGACGCGCTTCAAACCCGGCGATCAGGTCTTTGGCTTCGATATGTTTGGCGCGTATGCTGAATACAAATGTATGCCTGAAAACGGGGCGCTGGCCATAAAACCGGCCAACATCAGTTATGAAGAGGCGGCCAGCATTCCAAATGGGGCATTAACCGCACTGCCTTTCCTGAGAGATAAGGGGGCTATCCAAAGTGGTCAAACCGTGCTGATCTACGGCGCTTCCGGATCGGTTGGCGCTGCGGCGGTGCAGTTGGCCAAGTACTATGGAGCGGATGTGACCGGGGTCTGCAGTACCGCGAATTTGGGGTGGGTCAAATCTTTGGGAGCCGATCACGTGCTTGATTACACCAAAGAGGATTTTACCGAAAACGGCAAAACCTATGACCTTATTTTTGACACGATAGGCAAGCGTTCGTTTTTAGAGTCCAAGGGCTCGCTGACAGATAAAGGCATTTATCTGGCTACGGTCCCTACGCCGGTCATGCTGTTTCAAGTATTATGGACCGCCAAGAGCGGCGGCCAAAAGGTAAAGTTTGTAGCTGCGGGTTTGAGACCGGCAAAGGAGAAGATCAAAGACCTTGTCTTTCTCACAAAGTTGATTGGGGCGGGGAAGTTAAAACCCGTCATAGACAGGTGCTATCCTTTGGAACAGATGGCCGAGGCGCACCGCTATGTTGAACAGGGGCACAAAAAGGGCAACGTCGTTATCACGGTCGGGTTTCCCCTCGAAAATTACTCCAAACCGAAACATGCCCAGTAGGTCAGGCCTTTTTCCAGGCAGCCTACCCTGCCGGCGCTGACGCCAGGCTAAAAACCATGGCCGATGACTAAAAACACCCGGTGCAGCTGCAAACCAACCTGGCTTTTGAAAATGACCGCGCCATTGGACAAGCCAACGCTTTTTGGCTCGACCGGGAGAAGCGCATCGCCAATCTTGACTGTCACATCCACCCCGAGCACCAGTGCCAGAGGCTTGGTAGCCGCCTAGACAAAGCGCTGATTGCTGAATTGAGTCACGAAGCCGATTACTTTGTGGTCTTGACCACCGCTGACAACCGCGCTTCCCCAAAATTCTGCGAGCTGAGTTGCTGTAGAGCAGGATAATTTGAAGGGCAGCCTGCGAGAGAAATGAATAGTCAGCTTGCCTCAGGAATGCGAAGCGTCAATCCATGAGCTGCGGCACCCAGCAGCCCGGCCTTGGAATTTAAAATGAGATGCACGGGCAGATTGGTCAGGATCTCCCGGAAGCGACCCTGGCTACGGAGCGCATCAAGAAAGGCTGGAGGCTGTAAAGCGGATAAAATACGCGGTGGAATCCCACCTGCGAGAAACATCTTCCACTATTTCATGAGGTTATGACCACCACATCGTTGCCAGTTGCTCAAAAAGCAGCACATCCTTGAGAAAATTAACCGCCTTTGCCCGGCCTTCGTCGATGGAGGTAAGGGGATCTTCGTGCTCGATGGACATGACATAGTCGTAGCCTGTCAAGCGCAGCGCGCTTTCACATGAGACCGTATGCCATTTATCGAAATACCTTCAGCTTGCTCAAGCTATCTTGAGCGTTTTGGGTCTGTTGAGTATTCATAACCTATTGTGCCACCGGGTAACTTGAAAAAACAAGTCTCCCGGTGGCACAAATTAATCTAAACTACAATGATTAAGCGCGCTTCTCAAGAAAGATCAGGAGGCGAGATCGGATGGTTTAGCGATCGGTTCCGATCCCCGAGGCAGGCAAGGCGGACGCCTCCGGCTCAACCCGGATCAGAACCGCCCTAACCGCGGTGCGGTAAGAATAGGTTTTAGCCAATGGGGCGTAATCTTTGCAGGTAATCAAGGTCAGCCAGGTATAGCCATCGTTCTTGAATATGGAGAAATCGGAAGGAATCACCTTGCGAAGTTCACGCACTTCGTAAATGTAACGCTGTCCATTGGCGTGGAGGATCAACTGGTTGCCCCAAATCAGCCGATCCAGGTTGCGGAAGGGGCCGGGTGTGCCATCGGCGAGGGTGACGTGTCCGGTCAGACCCGAGGTTCCCACCCGCCCAGGATAAGTTGTTCCTTCGAGATAACCAGCCTGGTTCGAAAGCCAGGTCAAGTCCCATTCGCCATTGACAATCGGCACACCGGTAATCGGCAGGCTCAGTCCCAGGTTCGGAACTTCAAGCCACGTCTCTTCCAAGCTGGTGTAGGCTTTCAGAGCGGGTTGTTCCGGGAGGTTGGTGACCTGATCGGGAGCAAAACCCGTGGCTGGCAGGAGACCTTGCGCAGTACCGCTGCCGCGTTTTCGACCGGGTGTTTGGATGGTGACAGAAGAGGCCTCACCATAGTTGTTCGGGGCCAGGTCTGCGGGATCATACCAGCGTTCAGTGGAGAAGGGGTTGTACTCAGATTGTTGGGTTGGCGGACCGCCCGGCAGGGCCGGATCGATCGGCAAACTACTCCATTCCACCCTGGCTTCATTGACCACCGGCGATGGCCCAACGAAGACGGCCTGGAACCTGATCGTAGCAGTTGCTGCCAACGGGAATTCATCCCAGACAAATTGCAGAGTGCGCGTGGCAGGATCATAAGCATAGCTGGTAGGAGCCAGCCCGGTTGGGACAATGCTGCCAGCAACGAAAGTCAGGCCAAGAGGCAGGGTATCACTGAGAACAACATCATAAGCGTGCGCCGTGCTAGCGGTGGTGTGAGCAACATCCAGCGTAAAGTCGATGGGTGTGCCATAGACAGCCGTTGTGGGGCTGGCGGTCTTCAGGATGCTCAAATCCGGCTCGGTAAGATCGACCGGCACGGCAGAAGCCGGGAGTTTGGAAATGCCATCCCATGACCAGGTGACTGCATTCTTCAACCCGGCGGGGCCGCTCACATTTTCAGGGATATCCAAAACAACGACCAGATATTCCACCACGATGGTCCGGTCTTCACCGGTGTTATTTTCCACGGTGCCAAAGGTGAACTCAACCTGATGCCCGGCGTTGGTCACACGCGGATCACCACTGATGGCGGGGCAGGCGCTGGTCACACCGGTTGGCAGTGTCACCACCAGATCGGTGGGGATGGTCACCCCCGTTCCAACCGGGGTGGTAGTGGCCGAGGTACATTCGTCAAAGGCCAGACCAGGATCGAGCAGATCCCTGGCGGTGAGATTGGTGACCGTGCCAGGTGGCAATGTCACCTGGATGCGATAGGTGAGTGTCTCGCCAATGTACACTTGGGGCAGCGGGTCAAGAGGCGGCAAAGCAATCGCGCCATGCTGGCTGGCGAAAGTGAGCGCCTTTTCATTACTGATCGCAAGATTGTCAAGATCATCGTCAGTATCCGTGGTTTTGGTCTTCGTATCTTCAACCTCAACGATATTGTTGAGCGAAGTACCCGCGGGGGCATCGTTAACCCTGACGATCACCGTTATCGTTTGACTCTCGCCAACGTTCAGGCTGAAGGGTGCCGTCCAGATCAGCGTTCCGCCCGAAGTACCCAGAGCCGGAACCGAAGTAGGATCAGGCGCAAAGCTGGCGCTCTGGAAGGTCACATCCGCCGGGAGGGTATCGGTGACGACCAGGCTGGTCAGATTGACCGCACCCGTATTTTCGATTACCAGGGTATAGGTCAGCACAGCGCCCGGGGCGACAATCGTCACGCCGTCATCTTTGGTGACAGTTAGCGAGGCCGGTTCATTGGTCTCTTCAGCCTCGTTATCATCCGGATTGGTATCATCGGGATGTGAAACGCTGGCCAGGTTGACCAGATCTCCCGTAGCCGTAGCTGAGACAGTGGCAGTGACGGTGTAGGTAATGGTGGAGTCAATCGGCATGTCAACGGTGTCGGTGAAGTCGCCGCTGCCCGTATAGGGATCGCAGCCGGTTGCGCCGCCAGCCGCAACACAAGTCCAAGTCCATGTGGCAATCAGCGGATTGGGAGTTGGGGTGGCGCCATCCGTTGGGATGTCATCGCTGACGACTGCACCGATGACATCTGCAGGGCCGTGATTTGTAACCACGATTTCATAAGTGGTGATTTCGCCGGCCAGGTAGTAGTCTTTGGCTGGCGTTTCGGTCTTGAGGATGGAGAGATTGACCTGCGGATTGTTATTGAAACCAAAATCAACGCGCGGTTCAGCGGTCAGACCGGTGGGGTTATTGTACGTATCTTCGCCTGTGGGAGTCAGGGCGAAAGCATCACTCTGAACATAGCCGCCGGTATAACCCAGCGTGCCCACTTCCTGACCGTTATCGTCCGAATCAGTGGTGTTCGCATCGGGAGCGGGGGCATCGGGTTCATAGGTTCCACCGCCCACGCTGGAATAGTAATCGCGCAAGGCACCGGTTCCGAGGAAATTGGCCTGAGGGAGGCGAACGAGATAGCTGCCCTCGGCCAGACCTTCAAAGGCGTAGAGGCCGCCGCCAGCGGTGGTGGTGGTGTCGATGGCGGAGCCAACCGGAGCGCCGGAGCTGTCCGCGCGGTAGAGTTCCAGGGTGACGCCATCAATGCCGCTTTCGCTATTGACCAAACCGCTGTCGTCAAAATCGTTCCAGACCAGGTCACCCAGAGTGATGGTGTAGAAACCAAAATCAACGCTCATGTTGGCCTGGTTATCGGGCTGGCCTTGCTGTCCACCATCCAAATCATCGTCATTCACTGGTTCGAGGAAGGTTGGGCCGAGGGTGACGATGCCCGAAGCGACAGAAGTATCCGTTTGGCGCAGGCCGTTGTCATCCAAATCGGCATCATCATCCGGATCAGTGGGAGCAATTTCGCTGAAGGCAGTGTTGCTATCGTAAGAAATACCGGAAGACCAATAGCCCTTGAGTACACCGCTGCTAAAGTTGCTGCCGGGGATGACAACCAGGTAATCACCCGCCTCCAGGCCGTTAAAGAGGTAATAACCGCCATTAACTGTGGTTTGGGTCTGAAGTGGGGTCAGAAGATCACTGGCGGCAAAGAGTTGAACGGTGACGCCATCTGCGCCGCTTTCGCTCTTATCCATGATGCGGTTGTTGTTCGTGTCGAACCAGACCCGGTTGCCAAGGGCGTAGATCGGCGTAAAGCCAAAGTCGAGCGTGGGGTTGTGTGTCGCGCCCAGATCAACCAGCGTGCCGTTATCGTCCACCAGGATCCCCGTGCCATTGTCGACAATGTTATTCGTAGCGGCCAGACCGGCACTAAGGGTGACGGGCTCGGAGTAAACTGTGCCATCGCTCGTGCCAACGCCGTTATCGTTGTCATCGGTATTCGTGTTCGGATCGGTGGTATCGCTGGAAGCAGCGATATCGACGGTGCTGTTGGAGCCTGTGGGCGTTTCAGCAGAGACGATGTAATCCCCGGCCGGCAGACCATCGAAGCGGTAAACGCCGGAGACCGAAGTAACGGTAGCAATGGCTGCGCCAATCGGGTTACCGGAGGCATCGGCAGCATAGAGCGAGAGGGAGATGTCGAGCAACGATTCGCCGCTATCGTAAGCGCCATTCTTGTTGGCATCGGCCCAAACCAGGTTACCCAGGCTGAGTTTGTAGAAACCGAAGTCAACCTTCAGGTTGGAGCGGCCATCGGGCTGTGCCCCATCCCCGATACCGGTTTCTTTGTCGACAGTAGCTTCGTCATCTGGTTCGGTAGCGCCATCCGGGCCGAGGCTGATAGGCAGGGAGATGACTGCGCCGCTGAAACCAGTCAGGGTGGTTAGTGCGCCGTTGTCATCTGAATCGAGATCATCATCAGCGGTGTTGGCGGTGGTATCTGCACCGTTGGAATCTGGATCGGGGGCGGCGGTTTCGTCAACCAAACCAGTTGCGGGATCGCGGAAGGTCAAGGATGACCAGTAGCCTTCGAGAACGGCGCTGGCGGCAAAGTTGTCCGCCGGAAGAACCACCACATAGTCGCCGGGGTAGAGATTATCGAACAGGTAATAGCCGCCGTGTTCGGTAATATCACTGGCGAGGGGCAAGCCGGTGGGATTGCCGCTGGAATTGGCCGCGTAGAGTCTGACCTCGACCCCATCCGCGCCCACTTCCGAGGCATCGATCAGGCCATTGTTGTTGGTATCGAACCAGACGCGGTTGCCCAGCCCATAGCGTTGAACAAAGCCGAAGTCAGCCGTAAAATTGACCGCATTATCGCTCAAAACGCCGGTGTAGCTGGTTTGGTCTTCACCAGTTCGCATCGAACCTGTCAACGCATAGACCGGGCTGGTGATGCCGGTGGTCTCGGGCGTGGCGCTGTCAATCCCATTTTCGTCTTCATCTTCATCGAGGGTCTGCTCTGTGCCATGCCCGAACGAAGAACCATACTCAAAGAGCGGTTTCCCGGAGGCAAATTCGGAAGCCGGGATCTTAATATAGTAGCTCTCAGCCAGCAAATTATCGAACTGATAGGAACCGGGCTGCCCATTCAGCGTGGCAGTTGTGGTAAAGCCCACGAAAGTATCATCAGATTTATACAATTCAACCCTGACGCCATTCACACCCGATTCACCCGATTGCTGGATACCATCATTCGCCACCCCGCCGCCCGCGCCGTTGTCCTTCCAAACGCGATTGCCGAGGGCCACCTTGGATAGGAAGCCAAAGTCCGCCGTGAAATTAACGTTATCATTATCCAAATAGCCAGTGTAGTTGACCTGATCGTCAGCAGTCGGCATCAGCGCCAGGTCGTTCGGGGTCAGGGTATAGACCCGGCTGCTGATCCCGTTCGTTTCCAAATCGGCCGCATCCAGGCCGTTTTCATCGGTGTCTTCGTCACCCAAGGGATTGCTGCCCGCGCTGGTGCTGGAGAAATAACCCGCCAGCGGGCTGGGAGCCGTGGCATCGAACATGCTGGCCGGAAGATGGACAAAGTACTGACCAGGATTGAGCTTATCAAACTCGTAGCGGCCATTCGCGTCTGTGGTGGTTGTGTCGATAGGCGCATTTGTGCCGATCACGGCCCCGGAGGCGTACAAGCGTACTTCCACACCTGGCACACCGGCTTCCGTTCCATCCTGGATGCCATTATCGGGCGTTCCGCCACCCGCGCCATCGTCAACCCAAACCAGGTTTCCGATGTCCACCAGTTGAACGAAGCCAAAGTCCGCGGTAAAGTTGACGTTATCGTCATCAAGAATACCAGGCGCATAGTTCGACTGGTCTTCACCCGTTGGGAGGGTATTCGACAGCAAGGCGTAATTCGGAGTCCGAATTCCAACACTGGTCAGCGGATTAGCGTTTGTGCCATCGATACCGTTTTCGTCGCCAGTCAGACCGGATTGGTCATCGTTATCGTTGATCAGGCCATTTCCAAGCGTTGAAACATAGCCAAAGAGAGTATCCCCGGCATCATCAAACTGATCCGCCGGGATAAAGACATAATAGGTACCAGGGAAAAGCTGGTCAAACGCGTAATAACCGCCGCCGGAAGTCTCCAGATCGCCGCTTGCATCATCCGCAGTGCCGAGAATTCCATCCGGGCCGACCTGAACTTTGGTTCCCGTTGAAGTGTAGAGTTCAACCGTGACGCCATTCACGCCCGATTCGTCCGCATCCAAAATGCCATTGTTGTAATGCGCATCTGCGCCTGTATCCTTCCAAACGCGGTTGCCGAGCGCCACTAGCTCCGTCAGGCCAAAATCCACGCGATTTTCGGTGGTCAGGCCGCTGCCATCGGTGACTGATTGTTCAGCCGCCGGGGTGAGAGCGAAGACGCTCGTCTGAACATAGCCGCCCGCGCCCAGTTTGCCACCGGTTTCTGTGCCGTTGTCGTCAGAGTCCACGGTGGTAATATCTGGATTGGGGGCAGGCTCGTAAGTTGAGGGTGGAACAGCGCCTGTGCTGGAGCGATAATTCTCCAAAACTCCAACGGAGTTAAAATCGAACGCAGGGATGCGGACAATGTAATTACCCGCCGCCAAACCAGTAAAGGTATAAACGCCGCCACCAGCAGTGGTGGTGGTAGCAAGCTGAGCGGAAAGGTCTTGCGACCAAAGCTGCACTGTAACCCCATTAATACCAGTCTCGCCGCCAGCAAGCAGACCATCGTTATTAACATCACCCCAGACAACATTACCCAGCGTCATGGTGTAGAAGCCAAAATCAACCGTCATGTTGGCTTGAGCGTCAGGCTGACCTTGATTTCCAGCGTTCAAATCGGATTCGCCGGTTGGCTCAGGGGTAGAAATCGGCCCAAGCGTAACAGGCAAAGAATCGACATTTCCGCTCGTAAGCGTACCATTGTCATCCGAATCAGTGGCGGTGGTATCAGCATCAGGGGCAGCAGTTTCGCCAATCAGGCCCGCGTTGCTGATGGTGGTCGCTGAAGACCATTTACCCTGTAAAGGCTGACCTGCGCCAAAGTTACTGGCCGGAATTCGCACAATATAATCGCCTGCCGGAAGATTGTTGAATAGATAGTAACCGGGCGTAGCGCCTGCGGTCAACATGCCGCCGGTGGCATCGTCTGCCGTATTCAGGATGCCATCCGGCCCTACGAGAATTTCCGTGGTGCCGTCAGATGCAAAGAGTTGAACCCGAACGCCATTCAAACCAACTTCAGCGCCATTGCGGGCACTGCTGTTATCGGTATCCAACCAGACGCGGTTGCCCAGCGAGTAGACCGGGATGAAGCCGAAGTCGATCGTCAGGTTGCTGTTGGAATCAATTTCATCCCAGCGCCCGCGTGAACCGGGGGTGGGGCCATCCCAGCCAGTGGGACCAAAAGCCAGGTTGGCCGGTGAACCAGGATCGGCCTGCCCGCTCAGTTCCGTTTCGCTATTCACTCCAGCTGGTTCGGTAGTATGCGCCAGCACAATCGTCCCGCTCAGGATTCCGGTCGTCGCCGGGGTGCCCGAGTTAAGATTGACCCCGTTATCGTCACGATCGGTGTTGGGGGTGTAGGGATTGCCCGCCACGCCCGTCGTTTCTGTGCCGGTCGGGAAGCTGGTATTCCGACCCAGCAATGCGCCAGCGGCTGTTGGTAATGGGCCGCTGCCATCCGGGTCGAAGCTGGCAGTAAAGTTGCCAGATGGGATCAAGACAACGTACGAGCCTTGAGCCAAATCGTCAAACAGGTAGTAACCACCCGCATCGGTCACGTCAAAGTCAACCAGGCCACCCGCATCTGGAGCGCCGTTGGCATCCGCATCGCGGTAAAGCTCAACGCGCACATTGGCAATCGGCAGTTCGCCAGCCTCCATAATGCCGTTGTTGTACGTTCCGCCGCCCGCACCGTCATCCAGGAAGACGCGGTTGCCGAGACTCATCGGGATGAAAAAGCCGAAATCAAGCGTCAGGTCGCCGTTCGTATCGGTTTCGCCGAAGCGCCCGCGTGAGTTCGCGCCATCGCCCGCAGTTGGGTTAAAACCCAGGGTCAAGCTGGTATCGCCGCTGCCGACTTCACCTGTTGGGGCATTAACGGGGGTCGCAGTGAGATTGATGCGGGTTGAGAGAATGCCGTGCGGCGAAGCCACCGGGTCCGCCCGCAGCAAGCGGTCCACGCCGTTATCCAGGTTGTCGGTATTGTTGGGAAGATTGTCCACGCTGCCCTTGCTACTGTTGTAGCCATACAGCAAACCACCGGACGCAAATGCGATCCGATCGACACCGACAATATAGTTATTGGCTGGCAAACCATCGAACAAATAGTAGCCATCGGCATCCGTCAGATCGTAGGCGATCCAATCGTCGGTGCGGTCGCCAACTGTGCCGAGATCATCCGGCTGACCATCCGTATTTGTGTCTAAATACAGGCTGACGCGCACGCCGGTCGGAACCGGGCCTTCGCCAGCATCCACCTGAAGGTTGTTGTTCAAATCGTACCAGAGACGGTTGCCAATGCTCCGCGGCGGGCGGACGAAGCCAAAGTCCAGCGTCAGATTGCTGTCTTCATCCGCCTGTCCATACAGACCACGCAAGTTGGGACCATACAACAACACATTGGCCGGGGTATTGGCGGGGATGTCGATTTCGTTGGCGGGGGTCAGCGGCTCGCTGTTGTACTGCATCGTAATTTGCTGACTGGTAATGCCGGTCGTGGACGGCGTGACCTGATCAATGCCGTTGTCGTTCTTATCAATGAAGTTGTCGGCAGGAGCAACCGCATCTGTACTACTGACGTAGCGCCGCAACGGCTGTCCAGCCGCGAAATTTGCGGCAGGGATGTGGACAAAGTAGTCGCTGGCCGGTTGCATCCGTTCGAACAGGTAGTAGCCGGTTGCGTCCGTGATGTCGGTGTCCATCAAAGTATCAGTCGCAATTTGCAAACCGGCCGTGCCATTGGTATCACGCCACAATTGAACGGTGACGCCGCTGACGCCCGCTTCGGTGCTATCTTGCACGCCATTATTAAAGCCCGGGAAGGGCGCGGTCAGGGTTGTCGTCCCGGCGCCTTCATCAATCCAAACGCGGTTGCCCAGACTCATCGGCGGGATAAAACCGAAGTCAATCGTCAGGTTGCTGGTGTCATCGCTCTCGCCGAAACGCCCGCGCGAGTTAGGTCCATCGTCAAAGGTTGGATTAAAACCTGGCAGACTGCCGGTATCGCTGCTCAGGTGAGTTTCGCCTGTCTGTTCATTAACGCCGCGCGTCAGTACGATCACACCGCTGAAGATACCTGTGTTTTCGGGGAAGTTGCGATCGATGCCGTTGTCGTCGCTGTCCATGTTGGGCGTGTTGGTGTTACCGGGCACGCCCACGTTCTCCGTGCCGGTCACCTGGCTGCTGTACCAGCCGATCAGCGGCCCGCCGGTTTGGAAGTTGCTGGGGGCAATTTCGATGTAGTATGGACCGGGATCGAGGTTGTCGAACAGGTAGAAGCCGTCGTCATCGGTCAGGTCGGTGCGGATCATTTCGGCAGGTTCGGGAGTGCCGTTGGCGTTCCCATCCCGATACAGGCGCACCAAGGCACCTACCACCGGCGGTTCTGTCGCCTGCCGAATGCCGTCATTGCGCAGGGCATAGTTAAAGACCGGCCCAGCGCCAGTTTGTCCGTTGTCTTTCCAAACATGGTTCCCGAGGCTGAACGGCACGTCCGTCCCGCCAAAGAAGCCAAAGTCAAGTGTCAGATCGCTGTTATTGTTGCGTTCCCCGTTGACGCCGCGCCGCTGCCCGGCCAGACCATCGCGAAGATTGGCCGAAAGATCGGATTCTGTAGCGGGTTCAGTGGTCGGCTGTAAGATGAACTTGGTGCTGAAGACTTCCAAACCGGGTGTAGGATCAATCCCATCATCGGCGCTATCGATGACATTCGCGGGCGGGTTGGTATAGGTGACAATCGCGGGCGTGCCGGTGCTGCTGCGCAGGGTGTTCAAGGGCCCCGGTAATAGAGGTCCACCTGCATCAGGGTCAGAGGCAAAATTAGTGGCCGGAATCCCGATGATGTAACGGTTGTTGTTCATCACCAGCGAATCATAGGGGATGTTACTAAACAGGTAGTAACCGCCGGTATCGGTGGTGGTAGTGGTGATCGCGGGGCCATCTGCCACGCCGTTGTTGTCCACATCGCGATACAAGTTCACGGTCACGCCCGCAATGCCCGGCGTGCTATCATCTGGCGGGTTGATCGTCCCGCTGTTATCAGCATCGCGCCAGACGCGGTTGCCCACGCTCATCCGCTCCGGAACGGTAATCCCGACTTTACGCGGTTCCGAGGCAAGCAAATCCTGCACCTGAACGGGCGGCGAACTTGGATTCTTATCATACGAACCGACATGCGAGAAGGAGTTCCAGGCAATTTCGTGGGAAAGCGCATCATTGGGGTCAAAACCAGCCGGAAGCGCATCGAAAGGAATATACATGGGTACGCCAAAGCGCACCTCAGATGAGGTGGCCGCTGGCTGAATAAACGAGCCAGCATTCAAGCGAATCCGGTACGAAAGCGCCGAGACGCTCCAGGTCGTGGTCCAGAGATTGTTACAACTCCCTGGCACGGTGTCACCTGTGGGTTGGTTGAAGACTTCGGGACGGCAGGGATTGCTCGTGTTGTTGTATTCAATCGTGAAGCTGGCGCTGGTTAACCCCGGGCCGCTAAGAAACTCAATCGGACCGCGCATGACCGGGCGAAATTCAGAGTCACGTGCCGTGCTTGAAAGCGTTCCGCCCGAGCCTTTATCGCCGACGTAGGGCAGAATGTCATAGAGGACATAACTCAGCATGGGGACGTTGCCATCGTTGAAGATCCGCAGGTTGTACTCAAAATCATCCAGCGCCGGGTTGATCGCGGGCGGCGGGGGAACGATTTGACCGGGGCTGAATGCCCCCTCAGGGTAAGCCTGTGCAATACACGGAAAGCGGGTAAAGGGATTGCTGCCGCCGCCGGTCAGACCGGTCGTCCCGCCGTTGGGACAAACAACGGGCAGGACAGCTGGCAGGAAGGTGCTCGCATCGACCACCTGACTATTAATCGGATCCGTGCTGCGAATCCATTTTTCACCGCGCAGCGCTGCTGAACGCTCAACCACATAGGGATCGCTGGTTTTGCAGGCGGGGTCGGTGGCATCACTATCGCCATCCACGTCGCCGTTGGCGGAATCTTGCTCCTGCGTACCATTTTCACAGAGCGCATCGGTTGAATCGGTGACCACATACAAATTGTTGATATATGAACCGGGCGCTTGACCACGCGGAACATAAGCGAAAAATTCCACCGTTAAGAAGCGACTTCCCAACGCCAGCGGGGTGACCGAAAGCGCCGGGCTGGGGTTGTTCCAGGCCCAGGTCAACACCTGACCCACTTGTGTAAACGTAGGTTGAGCGGCGAGAGGCACCCCATCCAACCTGGCGGTCCCATTGCGCACAAAGACAAAATCCGCTGCCGCCGGGAGCGTATCCCGAATGGTTGGGTTAACCAAATCTACAGATGAACGCTCCGTGACTTCTACGGTGATCGTATAACGCAACGTATCGCCAGGGAGGATCGAGCCATCCGCTGTGAAAGTGCTGATCAACGGATCACTTAAATCATCCCAACTGGCGCCGGGTGTCTCGCTTTTTGAGGTGCGCAGGCTGACAAAGCTACCCTGCACCGTCATTTGTTCGATATTACAAGCCTCGGTGAGGGGGGTACCAGAGCTATTCGTGCGGCTGACCTGCAAACAGTTGTCATAAGTCAATCCGGCAACTGCTGCTGGCATGGCCGCGCCGGAAGGCGCAGAGGCCGTTGTGGCAACCGTGCGCGGTTTAACGCGGATTTCGGGGCTGGTTGTGAAGGCCCAAGTATACGGTAATCCAGCCTGGGTGTAGTTAAACGGCGCTGTCTTGTCGGGATCATACTGAAATCGCCAGCGCACGTTGGTCAAATTGTCAGCCGGCGCTGCATAGGTGGCATTGGTGTTGTAACTGATCGGTTGTCCGGGGAAGGGGGTATAAGTGCTGCCGTTATTGGTGGAATATTCGACAAAAGCGCTGATGTAATCGAAGGCCGCCGACCACTGACCGGTGGTGACGCCGGTGATCTGGAACTGGGGCGGCATGTTATCGATCAGGATCAAATTGTTGGATGGGTAGTTCGTATTATTAGTATTGAGGTTGAGGATAAAACGCCCCGTTCCAGTGAACCCAACGGGATCGCCGATATCATCCTTGGTGTAAGATGGAACTTCGGAGATCGTGGCGATAGGGTGAGTGATGTTTCCGGTTACGCCAATGCAGGGAGATGTACAAGTGCCGGATGAGGGTGTATAGTCTGCGCTGGCGTTGGCAGTATTGATCACATTAGGGCCGCCTACGCTAAAAGTTGGGGTATTGTAGCGAATGGTCACAAAGCGCGTCAAACAACTCGGCGGGTAAATAGGTCCGGCAACAACCGGCCAGGTTACCGTGCCGGATGAGAACAGACCGCCATTGCTCGCCGAAACGAAGGTGGCGCCAACCGGCAGGGTGTCGGTCAGGGTGATATTTCTGAGCGGCACATTGCCTTGACCAGACGGAGGAGTCGTTGGGCAAAGCGCAACCTGATAGGTGACGTCTGTATTAACCGTTGGGTTAATGCTTGGGCTGGATAAAGCTTTCGTCAGGCCCCAATATGGATTCGCGGTGCCGATCGTGATCGGGGGAGCAAGGGCAGGCGTGGCGTTGATCCAGGAGGTTGGCCCGGGGGGATCAATCCGCCCGCTGAGCGTATTATTAATGATCGCTGGCAATGTCCGCAGGTCATAATCCACCTGGACAGCGATGACTGCATCATACTGAGAGCCATCCAGCAAATTGTTATCATCTTTGGTGATGGTAATTTTACGCGTTGGCGAATCATAGGCAATGCTAAATCCGCTCGGGACAGAGGAACTCGGTGGAGGTAGATAAATTAACCCGGCTTGGAGCACATCCGTGATTTCCATCTGACCGCATGGCCCGGTTAAGCTGCTGCATTCAAAACGAATGCGATAGCGAATCACATCACCCACCCGGGCAGTGGTTGCGCCGCCCTCAATCGATTTCGTTAAAATAAGTTGTTCACCCGCAGCACGGGCGTTCGGGATAGGCGCCTGCGCGATCAGCACTCCTAATAACAACACTGCCGCGAAAATTCGTAGCAGTGTCAGTTTCAGGCTCTTTCTAAAATTACCCAAAATATTATTCATGGCGCTCTCCAATAAAACCAAATTATCAAAAGAAGATCAGAAAAACAATTTCAAAAAAACAGCCAAATCGTAGGTTTCGGCTGACTCTCCGCTCAATCTGACAACCAAGATTCAGCTACCAATTCAATGAGAAGGTTATCGCCTCGCAAATAAACACGCTGCAATGGAATTGTAACTCAACTCCATCCATTATATCTAATTCTCCGCTAAAAATCACGCCTTGCAGAAATGAAAATCACGCCTTTCTCAGGAGTACTTTAGTTTCCGCTAACTCGTCTGAAAAAAAGAAGGTAATGGGCTCAAAACGTGATAATCTTGTTTTTGCGGAAACAAATTTCACAGGAG
>JFJP01015280.1_pt1 | contig 15822 bp, 16 predicted proteins | sample 431651 | NCBI WGS metagenome assembly JFJP01 (sample SAMN02602958, study PRJNA72255) | Microbial mat metagenome, whole genome shotgun sequencing project. | biome: fresh water; feature: sink hole; material: water; isolation source: purple microbial (photo- and chemosynthetic) mats found in... | reverse complement strand
GGCGATCGCTTTCAGCTTTAGCTTCGGCAGCACGGCGATCGGCTTCGGCAGCACGGCGATCGCTTTCAGCTTTAGCTTCGGCAGCACGGCGTTCACTCTCAGCACGGGACTCAGCGATGCTGCGGTCAAATTCGGCTCGCGATCTCTCTAGAGATGCGTTAGTCTGTTCAAATAATTTATAAATATCGGCGATCGTAATTGATTCTGACATGGTTACTTATCAATAAGTAGGGATATCTTATTTTATCGCGCTCAAAATAGAATCAAGAAAATTCTTTTAAAATTTTGTTAATTCTCATGTCAAGGGCGATCGCCTCTCGCTCATTACAAAACACATCAACCAGCATAATTCACGTCTTCATAAATTTCATCGATCGCACATTCAAAATCAATACTGACAAGTTGTACTAAGTCACCCTCGCCATAGGATGTCAACTCCCACTTACCTCGCTCATTTAGCCGAAAGGCTTCAACTTCGACCTGCTCCGAGCTAACCAGCACATATTCACACAAGCTGCTTAACTGACGATAACGCGCAAACTTACCACCTCGGTTGTAGGCCTCTGTGCTAGGAGACAACACCTCAATGATTAGAGTTGGATAAAATACAGCCTTTGCCGAATTGCGATCGCGATCGTCGCAAGTCACCAATAGATCGGGATAGAAAAACTCACCATTTTTAGAAATTCCCACCTTTGCATCTGAACCTAATACCCGACAATTTCGTCCCCTCACATGAGGGCGTAATAAAGCAATCAAATTAGCAGCGATCGTACTATGGTCGATGGTCTCACCTGCCATCGCAAATACTTCGCCATTGATGTACTCATACCTGATTTCTTGCCTTGCTTCCCATTCAAAATATTCATCAGGGGAAATTTTGGGGTTGTTTGGTACAGCTATCATGATTTTGGTCTGGACTTAATGTGACACTTTCTAGGATATTGCTAATTCTCATATCAAGGGCGATCGCCTCCCGCGTGTTACAAAATACTTTTGCCTTAAGTCGAGAATCGCTACAAAGTCCAATTACCAATACATTAATATGCTCAATGTAGGCGGCATTTAAGGCGGCTTTGCCCTCCTCATAAATTAGGGGAATGCCAGGTTGGATAATTGCTAAATTTTGAAAAAACTGATTGGTACTCGTAAAACAGCGATCTATATATTGATTGAGTAAATCTGCCTCTACCTCAGTTTTTCCCTGAATATCGCCAAGGGTATAGGCAATCATATCGATGGGGGTGCGATCGCTGATAAATGGTGTTTCTGAATTTTGCCAAACCTGTTCGGCGGCTACTAAAACATGATGCTGCACAAATAGCCTCGTTTTAAAATCCATTGGTTCCGCAGGATCTAAACCAAGTTGGGCAAAAACTTGGCTGGTCGTGGTGCGGACAAAGGGAATATTGAGGCGAGAGGCGAGGGCGATCGCTAAAGTAGTTTTGCCAGTGCGATGCGCCCCACAGAGTCCCAGATTGCCATTAAGCTTAAACATTTTCTGGATCTATACCCAAGGCTCGTAAACGTTCCGCAAGGCGATTAGCACGCTGACTTTCTTGCTCCGCACGCTGACTTTCTTGCTCCGCACGCTGACTTTCTTGCTCCGCACGCTGACTTTCTTGCTCCGCACGCTGGCTTTCTTGCTCCGCACGCTGGCTTTCTTGCTCCGCACGCTGGCTTTCTTGCTCCGCACGTTGACTTTCTTGTTCAGCACGTTGACGATGAATTTCGGCGCGTTTGCGTTCTTGTTCGGCTCGTTGTTGCTCTTGCCAAACCTGAATTTTTGATTGCTGTAAACGGTGATCTAGCTCTATAGAAGATAGAAATCTCTGACCATCGGGGCGAGACAATACTAGTTCTTGTCCAGTTGCCCAGTCAAATCTAATTCCCAAAAGTGGGCTGACCCAATCCATCATCGATGGAATTTTGACTAAGCGATCGCCTACCCTTTGCCAACCTTCTAGGATCAGATCGTCTGGATCGTAAATGTAATATTCTTTAACGCCATAGGTTTCATAAAAATCAAATTTTTCTTCAAGGGAATCCATGCCTCGGCGATCTTTATTGCTGGGCGATAAAATCTCAAATACGACTTGGGGCGCAATATTATCTTCTAACCACTGCTTATAGGAGCCGCGTCGCCCCTTGGGTCTACCAAGCGCCACCATTACATCTGGGGCGAACCGTTTTTGCGTATACCTGACGGGATACCATAACAAGTCTCCAGCGATAAATACATTCGGATCGTCACCAAACATAATCTCTAGATTTTCTTTGATGATTACAATCCAGCGATATTGTTCGGTATTGTCAGACATGGGATTGCCATCACTGTCGGGATAGTCGATTTCTGGAAATGTATGTGGGGCGGCGGTACGCATCCCATCGGGAATCGCCGCTTCAGTGGTTAAAGGTTGCAGAGTCATAGATTTACCCTCGCCAAAACCTGTAAATATGCAATCCATTCTACATCCACGCTAAATGCCAAATACTCGCTTAGCTCGATCAAGATAGTTTTGGCGATCGTCGAGTCCGTTTAAACCACCATTAATAATGCGAGTAATTCTCAGAATGTCATCATCATCAGCATAGCTATTGAGATTTCTGGTGTCCCAATACCAACCCGCACTCAGACAAGCAAGATCAAAATCGGCAAGGCGTTGGGGATTATTAATTAAGTCCACCCCCAGATCATTGCCACATTCAGCATAGTTAGAGCGCCCTGTAACTTGGATTAAGCCACGACCCTTAAAGCGCACGCCGTCGCCAGATTTGGTATTGCCCAAATCCCTGCGTCCTTCATAGTCTGCGCCAGAAGCATATTCTTCATTGGTGTTAAACCCATCGCTTTCATGGGCAGTTTGGGACAGAAAATGAGCTTTGCGTAGTGGGGTGGTGATCCCATATTTCTGCATAGTTTCATTTAAATAAGGGAGAAGTTGGGTCAATCGCGATTGTCGGGCATAGGGGGCGATCGCGCTCAGTTGAGCTTGAGTGATTAAATTAGGTGTAGCGGTGGTACGAGGATATAGCCCTGCGTAGGGTTCTTGATCGGCAGGGCGTGGCGGCAAGTTATTCAAAGCCCGAATCGTACTATCTACGAGAATATCTTTAGGATTGAAATCATCCTTAAGCCCATCAATTAACTGTTGTAAGCGCTTGGCTACTAATTGGCGCAATGCGACCAGATTGGTGGCTGGGTAGAGTCCTTCATAGGGTTTGCGAAGGATCGGACGCAGGGGCAAACCACTCATGGCGCGAACTAGGTCATCAATCTTGCTATCTGCCTCAACATATTTAGGATCGGTGATCTTAGCGATCGCAGCCACTAATGTCTGTGAGGCTTGCTTGCGCCATGTGGCAAGATTGGCGGCTGGGAAAAGTCCAGCATAGGGCGATCGCCCTGTGGGACGGGCGGGCAAATTGCGAATAAAGCGAATCAGATTGTCGATCGCGCCATCATACACACTACCTTCCACATTTTGAATTTTAGGTACTACCACCTTGAGGGTGGCGGCGGCACGATTGCGCCATGTGGGTAAATCTGCCGCAGGGAAAATCCCTGCATAGGGTTGGCGGGTGTCGGGACGTGCAGGCAAATTATTAAGCACCCTAATTAAATCATCTACCAATCCATCGTTGGCAGTGGGGGCATTACCGACAATTTTAGGAACTAAAAAAGCTAAGGTCGCGGCAGCTTGCGATCGCCAAATCTCAATTTGTGTCATTGGTTTATTTTTTAAGTTTGGATAAGTTAAGTAGGCTTAATTAAATATAAAATCCTAAACCCTACAACCTAGGTTTTAGGATTTTATTATTGGATGAAACGTCCAAAAAGCAATTTCACTAAGAACGAAGAACGCAAAAATATTTTGCTAAGATTGCTGATGATCAATTTTCGTAAACTAATCACGGCGATCGGTAAAGATAGCTCAGCATAGGTTTGGACATTGCTAAGGAATCGAACCAGTGGAGCATTGATAGGCTCTATAAAAGTAACGGCCAGCCAACCTAAAAGTAAAATTGTAATAATTGCGATCGCCACAACTTGAAAAACGCGACTTTCTAAAACATAAAGTAAATTTCTGCCCAACTGTTGTGCCGATTTAGGTACATCTGGTAACGGAAATGGCAGCCTAGAGATCAACCACCAAAGGATTAACACCGTAATTGGAGCCGCAATGATCATGCTCCAACAGTTAACAATTACAGCATCGGGCAAATGGATATTTTTTCCTGATTTTTTTAACGGCTCACACCATGCGAATACCGTCACCATAGAAATAGTGGCGATCGCAATGGGGCGTAATTTCATTTCCACATAATCGGCGATCGCGGTGAGCAATTGGCGCGAGATTTGGCTAACGATAAAACCATAAGCTTTGACAATGCGATCGCTCAGAGGATGCTGCAACAGATCTTGACGAATCTTTTGACTAAGATCGCCATCAACATTCATTAATGTCCGCAATATTGGCAAATTATCGTAATAAGTCCAAATTACAATCGCGCCCTGACTTGATGGTGACAGGCCAACACTGGAAGCCAATACTTGCAGTAAATCTTGGCTATTGAGTTTATAGATAATGTCAGCACCATAAGTAAGGCGATCGGCAAATCCTAAAGTATCTTCCTCAATTTGGGTCAATACTTGGGGATCAAGACGCACAATAATCTGCTCTTCAACAATAGCCAACCACTTAGGCGCAGCCACCGTAACTCCACATTGCTATATATATTTTCCGATAAAGAACTAATTTTTGTAGCGCAGCTTTGCCACCCCACAAAAATTAGTTCTTTATTCCTAAATCCTATTTTGCTCGGAATGGGATCAAACTCTTTACAAGATTTACGCAGGTATCAATTAAACCCGACCATTGCCTTTGAGCATTTTCTACACCTTGCCGATGCAAATCAAAAATAAGTTGGATCATCTTAGGATCAAGATCAAGTTTACTTTTGCTGGGAATAAACAAATCCTCAATAAAACGATTAGTCAAATCTCCATCAAGACTAAATTTGGTCTGAGCGTAAATGCGATCGCCATTTAAAACAGACTGCTCAAGCTCCCATAGTTTTCTGAAATAGCGAATCATTGGTGCATCAACGATGGCATCGCCATCAGCATTTTTTGGGATATTCAATTTCATCAACTGTCTAGATATTTCGGTATAACAAGATTCTTCTAAAAGAAATTTCGTTTTTTTGCTTTCATCCAAGGAACTTTTACGCTCATTAAAAATAAACTCAGCCTCTTTGTAGATCTCTAAATCTTGGTTATAGCGAGTTAGCTCTAATCGATACTCTTCGATGATCGCCACTTCCTTGGGCAACAATGGCGTTGCGGTTTGCTGAGGAAGCGAAAAACCCTTTTGCTTGAGTTGGGTACTGCGCTCAAGCAGAGACTCCTTCACCCTTTGCAGCCCCTCCTCAGTTTTGTATTTAATATTTTTGTCTAGCTCGCGGTAAAAATCCTTCGCATCAAACTTGTGCATCGGAATATTACCAACGATCATTGTATTGATCTCTAGAGAAGTAATTTCTTCTAAAACATCTTTGAGAGTTTCTCGAAAGTTTTTAAGAGATCCACTTTTCCCGTCATTATCCTTTGCAGGCTTTACCTGATTAGCCTGACTAGTAGTAGATAGATCCGAAGCTGGCTTATGATCGGACTTTTCACGCCTAGGCATGATCTGATTCGCAGCATCTTCGGCATTTCTGTTCTGACTCGTAGCCCTATCAACTTGCATACAGATTTCCTAAGCGCTCCTAGGTAAAAAATTGTTAGACAAAATTGTTAGACAAAGCTTGGTAAGCGATCGCTACTTAAACCATTAGCATCTTCATCTTCATTTTCATCCTCACCAGTCAATAAACCAGTCACCTTTTGACCAATATCTACTAAAGTTTTGAGATTATTGGCGATCGTTTCTGAACCATGATCAACTTGGGTCTCATGAAAATCGCGTAGCTCAGCATAGGGGGAACCCTGCAAAAAATCTGCGCCAATCTCGTTTTCGATGTCACCATCAATCAGATTAATAGTTGTTCTTAAACGATTACCAGTCTTATGGGTCGTATCACCTTCATGGGCCACCCAAGTCACAATTTCTAACTTCACAAGATCAGAGAAAATCTCTACCAAGGCATCGCCAAAGTTTTTTGATTCCTTAAGTTTGCTTTGAAAACGGACTGATGCTGATGCTGTGACGGTTACAGAAGAATTTGCATATGTCATAAGTTATAACCCGTATAGAAATTGTGGTTAAGCCTGTAGATTAAAAATAACTAAAATCGAGATAGCTAGCAATACTCTAAGAATACTAATTAAAATCTTAATCGTTTATTATTAAATTAACTTTAGTGATAGTCAGATAGCTCAATTAATTCCATCGGCACAAAACTTTCCTGTGGCAGCAAAATTAATTGAGAGTAAATCAGCTTACCTGTCATATCTAGGCGATTAATGGCAATTCCCATCGGTCGCGGTAATTGGGCAGCATAGGAATCGGCGTAGTACCGATAGATTTGCTTGGCGGCTCTGACAATCATTGGATCGACCTTGTAAGCGACAGTTTCTGGCTGGCGCTCGATTTGTTCAAGACGTTGGGCGGCATAGGTCACAATGTAGTCCCCTTAAATTTGACTATTATTTTGCCTTTGGAAAAGCTGCCTCAGGACTTTAGCTGACTTTGTTTTTTTTTGCAAGATTTGCGCCTAGGATTATACATTAGTTGATATTTTTTGGGTCTATTATTTATTAAAAAACGACAAATTTTTTACTTGCCATTTAGCTAATTTTTAATTTCCTTCAGTACCAGCAATTTTGATCCTAAATAGCTTGCTATAAAAAACTTGCGGAAAATCGACATAGCCTTTATCGCGAATACTGGAGACAACATCAATTAAGTAGCCAACAAATTCTGAATTTTCTAATGTCATTTCATAGCTCATGTCGGCATCACCCTCAAAGGTCATACGACATAGGGCAAGATCGGATGGCAAGTTAGCAACGCGCCATACTGCCATAAAGGAAACCGCAGGACTGCCCTCAATACGACGCTCCCCCGTGATTTCGCCTTGCTTATATAAAGAAATTGCATAGGGAAGAGCTTGACGCTTGTTTGGCTCTCGGTAATAGGGCATATAGATGGAAACTTCTTGCGGAGCAGCAGCTTTGAGTTCGATCGCCATAGATATCAAGTCTCTAGATGGAGTATGCCTAATTTTTTATACAAACAGTAGCAGATTTTTGTCTTAATTCAGAGAGAGCGCTTTGCTCTCTCTGAATTAATTAGGGGGAAACGCGATCGGTTACTTTAATTTTGCCGTCGGGTTGAACCTCCCATACGTCATAACTACCTTTAACATCGCCATATTCATCCAGATCAACATTGCCGCTTGCGCCTTGATAGTCAATGTCTTTACCTGCTTTGACTAGCTTGATCGCTTCGCAAACATCGCTGACTTCTTGTCCGGGGGCATTGGCAACTTCACGGAGTTTGCTCTTGATCCCGTCACCCGTCGCATCCTTAGCCGCTTCCGCCGCGATCGCCACTAGCGCCGCCGCATCATAGGAATGGGGGACAAATGCGCCGAGTTCTTGACCTGTCTTTTCTTTGAAAGCTTTAGTAAAGGCTTCAAGGGACTTGCCATCGGCTCCAGGGACAGTCCCGATCGCCCCTGCAAGGATGAGTTTGCCATCAGGGGTATTACCAATTAACTTAGGAAAATCTTCGGTTTTTACGCCATCTGTCAATAGAATTTGGACATCTTTGGTTAAGCCTTGCTCAAAGGCCGCTTTGATCACTGCGCCGCCAGAGTCAGGATAGAGAATTGCTGCAACTGCATCGGGTTTGCTACCAAATGCGCCCTTAGCTTCCGCCTCAAAGGTCGTTGCCTTGGGATCGTAGCGGGTGGGTTTGTTTTTGTTAACGATTGTGCCGCCCAGCTTTTCAAAGGCTTCTACAAAGGATTTCTCAAAGCCTACACCATAGTCGTTGTTAATCACGAGGGTAGCGACTTTGCGTGCGCCTTTTTTATAGGCGAGGTTGGCGAGGGCGAGAGCCTGATAGGTGTCAGGTGGGGCAGTGCGATACCAGTAGCCTTTAAATTCACCTTTTTTAGCCCGTTCCGTAAATACTGGACTGGTGCTACCAGGGGAAATTTGGACAACTTTGTTCGGTACGGAAATCGCTAGGGATGCTGTGGATACGCTACTGGCAAAGGAACCAACTACCGCACCGACATTATCTACTTTGACTAGTTTAGTCATCGCCTCGGCTCCTGCGGGAGGATCGGTGCGATCGTCTTCCTTGATGTAGGTAATGGGCTTACCAAGTACGCCGCCGCAATTATTTACGGTATCTACCAGAAAATCAATTGATTTAATCATCGGCGCACCAATGGAGGAAAGGTCGCCTGTAATCGGTAGCAACGCACCTAGGCGCAGGCTGTCCTTAACGCCACCTGAGCCTGTTGTCGTTGGGGCTTGGGAGGAACTTGTGGAACTAGTGCTTGTGGTTGGCGCGTTGGGCTGACAAGCGACAATCCAAATTGTCGTTACTGTGGCTAGCAAGGCTAGGCAAAGCGTCGAGAAAAACCTTTTAGTCATGGTTACGATGAACTACGATCATGTTTATAAAGTTGCTGTAATTGTATCTGCAACTGTAGTCTTAAGACAGACAGAGGGCTTACAGCCTATTGATGTTTTGTGTGCTCCAGATAAACTTTCAAAAAGCTGGCTTCGCCAGCTTTTTGAAAGTTTATCTGGGTTTTAAGAAGGCGCAAAGCGCTCTAAGCCCCTTGTTCATTATTTTTCTAAAAATCTCATGTCATCCACCATTGATCCACGCCGTCAGCGAGAATTAGTCCGTTTACTCGAAAAAATGGGGCTTGAGCAAACAAAGCTAGAACAAGTTAATTCCCGAAAATTTGATTGGCTCCTCATCGATCGCGCTCTAGTCCATCCCAGTTTTTCAACTGCCTATAACAATGACCAATTGGAGTTTGTGGGCGATAGTGTGCTACGCCTGTCGGTGAGTTTGTTTTTGCAAGAACGCTATGGCGATCGCGCGGTAGGAGACTTGGCCGCTCTGCGATCGCACCTAGTCAGTGATAAAACCCTTGCCGAAATCGCCAGTATTTATGATTTACAAAAATATGTAGTGGTATCTAATGCGGCGCGTAATGATTCGCAGGCTTCGCGATCGCTGCTTGCCGATGCCCTAGAAGCCTTAATGGCGGCGCTGTATATTAATACCCAAGATTTAGCCTTTATTCGTAAATGGCTTGATCCTCATATGCAGAGTTTTGCGGAAACCTTACTGGCGATCCCTGCCTTGGGCAATTACAAAGTGGCTCTACAGGAATTAACCCAAGGACGCTGGAAACGTTTGCCTGAATATCGTAATTTGCCATCGGAGGGCAGTAACTTGTTTTCTGTGGAAGTATGGTTTGACGATCGCTGTTGGGGCAGAGGTCAGGGGAAAAGTATTAAGGCGGCTCAACAGGAGGCGGCGGCGATCGCCTTACAAGAAATGACTGCCACATAAAGCAAGAAAAAAAGCAATTCGCTTTTTTCTTGCTTTACAGCCTATTGAGGCTTTGAGTAGTACAGAGAAATTTTTGAAAGTGGCGCGAAGCGCCACTTTCAAAAATTTCTCTGGGGTTTAATTAAGCGTAAAGCGCTGTATGTCCCGAAATATTTATTAAGATTTGTAGGTAGGTGTATAAATACTTAGTGCCAAATCGTAAATTTTTCTACAAATATAGAGCAACCATCGTAATATTTCTTAGTGTGCTACTTTAATTTGTTTAATCAATCCTTAGGATTGATGCTTCGTGTGGTAAGAAGGAGTCAAGAGTCATTCTGATACTAATAGCGATCCTAGCCGTCCTGAACACTGTGGCAGCAGTGTGGCTACTACTTTATGGGCTAAATGCTTATTGGCTCACTGCTGTCCATAAGCCTAGACGTTCTCTGCGGAAACAGCTTGTTTTGCCGAAGCTCAACCCTGCCAGAGAATACCAAACAGCGCAGGTTTCAGCGTCGCCATCATCGAGTTCAGGGGCGATCGCTGCCAATAATTTTGATAATTTCGACCAGTTTCGTCTGGGAAAAAGCTTTAACAATAATTTCTCTAATTACGCTGTGGCGGTTGATCTGCCTGAGCATTATGGCATTGCCGACGAAGACTTGCCCCTTGTCACCATCCAGCTACCGATTTTTAATGAGCGCTACGTTTCGCGCCGATTAGTGGATGCTGTTTGCCTGTTGGACTATCCTCGCGATCGGATGCAGATTCAAGTATTAGATGACTCGATCGACGACACTCAAACCCTTCTTAGCGAAACCGTCCAAGAATACCAAGCTAAAGGCTTTTGGATTGAATATATTCATCGGGTTAATCGTTCTGGCTTTAAGGCGGGGGCTTTGCAGGATGCGATGCCCCTTGTGCAGGGAAATTACATTGCGATTTTTGATGCGGACTTTATCCCCTCTTCAAATTGGCTCAAAGATACAATTCGTCATTATGTGAATAATCCTGAGGCAAAGGTTGCGGTTGTCCAGACCCGTTGGGGACATATCAATTCTGAGTATTCATTGCTAACCAAATTGCAATCCGCAGGCATTGATGGGCATTTTGCGATCGAGCAACAGGCGAGATGTAATAACAATTATTTCTTAAATTTTAACGGGACTGCGGGGATTTGGAATCGTCAAGCGATTATTGACGCAGGGGGGTGGCACGCTGATACCCTCGCTGAAGATATGGATTTGAGCTATCGCGCTCAAATCAAGGGCTGGAAGGTGGTTTATGACAATAATATTGTTGCGCCTGCGGAATTGCCTGTAGCTATGCTTGCCTTCAAATTGCAGCAATTTCGTTGGGCTAAGGGCAGTATTCAATGTGCGAAGAAATTAATTGGGCAAATCTGGAAAGCGGATCTCCCCCTCGTGGTGAAATTTCAAGCGACCATGCATTTGACGGGATATTCGGCACATCCTTTGATGCTGCTCTTGATTGTGATCTCGATTCCACTCATGTTAGTCACAACTAATGATGCGATCGCCCTGCGTATTTCCATTGAAAGCGCTTGGTCAATTTTTATGTTGCCTGCTACCTTTGGACCTCCATTTTTGTACTTCCATGCTCAACGTGACCTCTATCCCAAGTCTTGGTATCGTCGCCTCGGACGTATTTTCCTCTTAGCCGTTTTGGGTACGGGGATTTCTTGGAGTAATAGTCGGGCTGTATTTGCAGGTTTATCGAATACGGGTGCAAATTTCCGCCGCACGCCTAAATTTGATATTAAAAACAAAAGCGATCGCTGGGAAAACAAAGCCTATAAGATTCCCCTTGATGCGACGGCTTGGATTGAGCTTGGTTTATGTATTTACAGTATTTTTGCATCGGCGATCGCCTTTAACAAAGGGCTGTATATCACCTTGCCCTTCATGGTTTTGTATGCCCTCAGCTATGGCTATGTTGGCGGGCTAACCCTCTGGCAATCTTGGCAACAATCACGAAATTAAACAGATTATAAAAAATAGGGCGCTTAGCGCCCTATTTTTTTATAATGGTCAACATGTGGTCAATTATTATCCCAACTTACAACCGCTTGCCGATCTTGCAAAAATGTTTGCAATCGATGGAAGCTCAAGATTTTACGCAGCCTTACGAGATTGTGGTCGTTGATGATGGCTCCACCGATGGCACGGTGGAATTTTTGCAAAGTCATCCTCACGAATTCCCCCATGTGCGTTTGTTTCAGCAAAACCATGAGGGTGCGGCGATCGCTAGAAATACGGGCATTGATCTAGCTCAAGGCGACACGATTGTATTTATCGATAGCGATCTCGTCGTTACGCCTGTATTTTTGTCATCCCATGCTAAAGCTCTAGCAGGTAGCGATCGCGCCTTTACCTATGGGCGGGTGATTAATACTGCTAATTTTGACGATCCCACCTCGGAGCCAATCAAAATCACCGATCTATCCAATGCTTTCTTTGCGACAGGCAATGTGGCGATCGCCAAGCATTGGTTAATCGAAGCAGGCAAGTTTGACACCAGTTTCCGTCAGTATGGCTGGGAAGACTTAGAGCTAGGTGTCCGCCTCAAAAATTTAGGCTTAAAATTGATTAAATGTCCTGATGCAGTTGGTTATCATTGGCATCCTGCATTTTCGATTGAGCAGTTACCGCGACTTGTCGATGTTGAAGCTCAGCGCGGACGAATGGGCGTAGTATTTTATCAAAAGCATCCCACATGGGAAGTAAAAATGATGATCCAGATGACATGGATTCATGTGGTTTTATGGGGCGTATTATCCCTAGGTGGTTTGCTCAATGAGCGATCGCTACGTCCCTTGCTGCAATGGCTGATCAATCAAGGTAAGCCCCAACTCGCCCTCGAAATCGCCAGAATTTTCTTAAATTGGTACAACGTCAAGGGGGTATACGCCGCCTATCGCGAAGCACAGCATAGCCTATGAAAGTTTCCCTTGAATTTCTCTATCACTTCCATTGCGATCGCTGTCGTAAATGGTGGAGCCGTGCGGACATTGAGCCACAAGTTGGTGAACAGGTTTATTGTCCCTATTGCGGTCATGTGAATACTGTCGAAGTTGTGCAAACTTTTCGCAACGCTGCACGCGGAGGCAGTTGCCTGAGCCAACGCCCTGATGAAAAGTAATATTTGGATATGCTGTTAACCCTTCACTCAAAATTATTGCTAATATAAATTTTAGTCAAAACTTCTGGGAATAAGTACATGACCTATAGACTGTTTGAAATTCCATCTGAAAGCGACAGTCACGCAGATATCGTCTGGGTTGACGGCATGAAGCATGATGCTTATACCCATCTTGCTTACGCGATCGAAACAACCGACAGCGAAGATAGCGTAATAAGTCGGCGTGGTATCCGTTGCAAAAATTTACGCGACTGGCATCAAATCATAGCTAAATTTCCTGACGTATCGTCATGGTCGGAGCTTAAAGAAAAACTTGCTTACTATGTGGGTGAAAGTGTCCTTGAAGCAAATTATTTAAATCCTAATCATCATGTTCAAACTGTCTTGAGACTTGGTGCGTTAGAGCTACTAACAAATATTTATTCTGGTCGTATTACTGCAAGTGATAAAGATCCATTTCCTCATCAACTAGCATTGCAGCAATACCTCAAAAATCATGAATCTCGCATTAAGCGAATTTTGATCGCTGATGAAGTTGGTTTAGGTAAAACCATCGAGGTTGGGTTGATTCTTAGAGACAAACTAATCACGCAAAAAGATGATCTTCGATGTCTTTACTTAACATCGGGAGGATTGACAGAAGATGTTAGAGAAAAGCTGCGTAGTGTGATTAAAGTTAGTGCTGGGGATGAGAGCGTTATTAGTGTTGTGGAATCTTTTAAGGAATATGGCGATCGCATCAGTCAAAAAGGTATTCGGATTGCTAGTATGCACGCTGCTAAACGTTATATTGACAGCAGTGACAAGAAGGAATTACCGAGTCATATTAGACCTAATATCATCATCATTGATGAGTGTCATCACTGTTCAAGCGATGCTGACCTAAACGGAGAATTGCCAGAATTAGCAGCCGATACAACACAGGCTTACAAAGCTGCATATCAAATAATTTCAGGCAAATTTTGGCAAGATTCCGAACCGCCAGAATTAGTTATTCTGATGAGTGCTACACCTTTCCGCTCTGCAAATCGATTTACAAACTTATTGCGATTGTTAGCACACAAAACCGCTTTAAAAGATGCTTATCTAAAAGATGTTGATCAGAAACGCCTTTTAGAAGAAATATCTAAAGAAGATTCACCGATCTCATTAATTTGGCGGCAACAGGATGAAATTCGTAACTGGTCAGACAAGCGACTATTCCCAAAATTAACTATAGTTCGTCCTCATCGTGAAAATGACCCAAACCTTCGTGAAGGTGAGCCTCAACTTGAAAAGACTTGTGAAGATTATCTGTCAACACTCAGAAAAATTATCAGAACAGTACAGCGTATTCATCGAAATCACGGTGAAAGTATTGGTGGCTTTGCTAGCGCTCATCTTGAAACAAGGTTGACAAGTAGTTCTTTAGCAGGTGCTTGTTGGCTATTTCGTTGGTGTGTTCGTCATCATTCTAAATGGCAAAACGAAAAAGCCTACAAGGCAGACAATTCAGCCAGCGCAGAAATTCTAAGAACATTAATTAGAGAAATTTCTAAATGCCTATCAGTGTTTGACGAGAATAGAGAACATGAGTATGCTAAAGAAGTAGTTTTTCCTTCCGATAGCAACTTTTCTTTTTCGGCTAGAAACCTAGCAGAGGGCAGTGTACCAGCTATTTTTGGTTTCCAGAAGAAATTATTGGAGAATGTTAAGCCAAAAAAAGATAAAGATGATGAGGATGAAGACACTGATTTAGAAGCATTACCTGAAGAAATACTAGAGCTAACAGAACTAGCTCTAAATTTACTTAGATCGGGTAGTAGTGTAGAGAATGCCAAGATAAATTGGTTGAAAGCTATGCTTGAAGCGCATCCAGATTCTCGCTTTTTGGTTTTCACTGAGGTTTTACAAACTACTACTATCGTTACCGCAACTTTTGACAAGGAAAGTCTTGCGATTACTGGCTCTATGAGTACTGAGGAACGACAAGAAGTAGTCAAAAAATTTTATGATCGAAATAAAAGCTACCGTATTCTTGTAGCGACATCTGCTGCTGATGAAGGCTTAGATTTTCAAGTAGCAAATAAAGTCGTGCATTGGGATCTTAGTCCTGACCCTGCGGTTTTAATGCAACGTAATGGGCGAGTTGCTCGATTGGGGCAAACTTCTGATGTCACTGCTTACTATCTTATTTTGGAAGGAACATTAGCTGAAAGAAGAGATACTTTTTTAGTAGATCGTTTAATAGAAGCAGGTTTTACAGAGCCTCAGATACAGTTAAAAATTCTGGGACAACTTGATAGTAAACAACAGGAAAAAATTAGAATTGCTATTGAGACTAAGGATTTTAATACTGTAGATGAGTCTTTAAAAGTGGCAAAACAAAATGGAGAAGCCATGAAGGACGTTTTTAGCGACTTGAATGCCAAGCTAAAACTTGATTCAGTTCTAGATCGTAATGATTTACTCAAACGGCTCAAAGTTTGGCACGACTTAGGCGTTACTCAATATGACTCCTATAAACACAAGTTGGAGTTTAAAACAGAAGAGTGGCAACGTCCTGTTTTTGGAGAGGAGAAAACAGAGATGGAGTCTGCTACTTCTGATATTCTTGAGATCACACCCTCTAGAAAGAAAAAAATTAGATTTAACTTTGATCCAGAGTTTGCGCTTTTTAGTCGAGAGAAATCTAGTCAAGAGAAAAATTCTAATGGACTCGCGGGTTTGATGCCTTGGTTCATGGGAGAACGACATATACAAGAAAGCGATCAAGTCATTAGACAGCATCAACCTCTTCGGGAGAGCGATCCTATTGGAAATTTAGCCCAGTCTCTTGCTAGACAAAAACAAGCAGATTTTATAGCTGTTTCTGCACAAAAACTATGTGATCGTTTCCCAAATCTTAACGGATGCTCTTATTTGATGTTTGCCACGCACCCACTACGCGAACTAGAGAAAAATAGATCATCAGACTCAGCTAAATATTTGACTTATTATACTTTTGCGACTGATCTCAGTCAGCCAGAAAATCCTAATGGGGCTTCTGCCAATGATGTACATAAAATGATCACATTTTTAGAAGAACAATCTGTACAAGGTGGGGCATCTCCATCATCTGAAGTAATTACTCAATCAAAGT
>JFJP01011180.1_pt1 | contig 15822 bp, 11 predicted proteins | sample 431651 | NCBI WGS metagenome assembly JFJP01 (sample SAMN02602958, study PRJNA72255) | Microbial mat metagenome, whole genome shotgun sequencing project. | biome: fresh water; feature: sink hole; material: water; isolation source: purple microbial (photo- and chemosynthetic) mats found in... | reverse complement strand
GCCCATGAAGACAATCGCGGTCATCCTCAGCGGTTGCGGCGTGTACGACGGGACCGAGATCCACGAAGCCTGCGCCGCCCTTCTGGCCCTCCACCGTGAAGGCGCCCGGGCCGTGGCCTGCGCGCCCTCGGGGCCGCAGATGCATGTGGTCGACCACCTGCGCGGGGAACCGGTCGCGGGTGCCGCCCGGGACATCCTGACCGAGTCGGCCCGCCTGGTGCGCGGCGACATCCGCCCTCTGGCCGACGTGCTTCCCGGCGATATCGACGGCGTCCTGCTGCCTGGCGGGTTCGGCGCCGCCAAGAACCTGTGCACCTTCGCGACCGACGGCGCCGAATGCCGCGTGCATCCGGAAGTCGAGGCTTTCCTCCGTGCGGCGCACGCGCTGGGCAAGCCGATCGCCGCGATGTGCATCGCGCCGGTCATCCTCGCGCGCGTGTTCGGCCGGGGCGGACATCCGGACGTGACCATCGGCCATGATGCGGCGACCGCCGCCCTCGTCACGGCGATGGGCGCACGGCATGTGGACTGCGCATCAAACGGCGTCGTCGTCGATGAAGAGGCGAAACTGGTGACGACACCCGCCTACATGGGAACCGAGGATATCGGGGTCGTCTTCGAAAGCGCGGCCGCCGCAGTAAAGAAACTCCTGATGCTTGGCGCATGAAATCCGCGCACAACGTCCTCTGGCGCAAACTGTTACGCGGTTTTCCGGTTGCCCGGCCGCGCGCGTACTGCTAGCTTGCACCCTCCCCAGGACGGATTCGCATCCGAAGGAGAGGCATCATGGATGACCCGCGCTTCGATTCCGCCGGACAGCCGGTCCCTTCACCGCTGCCCGAACTGATGCCGCGCCGGCGCACGCCGTGGAACACGGTGGGTGGTCGCGTCATCAGCCTGGTCAGCCGCAAGGGAGGCGTCGGCAAGACGACATCGGCCGTCAACCTCGGCGCCGCTCTCGCCCTGTCGGGCCATTCGGTGCTCATCATCGGACTGGATCCGCAGTGCGGCGTGTGCCGTACGCTCGGCCTGCGTCCGCATGAACTGCCTCGTTGTCTCGATGAACTGTGGACCGATCACGCGCGCCTGGCCGAACTCGCGCAGCCGTCGACGGTGGACAACCTGTTCTACGTGTCGCCGCGCATCCTCACGCTCGCCGAAGAAGAGCGCTTCCTGGACCATCTCGAAAGCCGCGGCGGCGACCTGATGCGCGAAGTGGATCGCGCCCGCAGCCTGTACGACACCATCCTGCTGGACTGCCCCCCCGGACTCGGCTCACCCACGCGCGCGGCGCTGCTCGCGTCGGACGGTTATCTGGTCCCCGTGCAGAACGAGGAACTGTGCCGCGACTCGCTGGACGCGCTGCTGGAATTCATCGACACCTTCCGCGACCGCAACTTCGCCGAGGATCCGGCCGACGAACCGCAGGCTGCGCCCCTGCAGCTCGAGGGCATGTTCCTGACGATGGCGGCCCAGGGCACGCGCATCGGCCGAGAGGTGGCCGCGCGGATCCAGGAGGACTTCGGCGATCTTCTTTTCGAAACGGCGATCCCGCGCACCGTGCGTCTGGCCGAGATGGCGCTGAAGGGCCAGCCGGCGGTCATCTACGACCGGCGATCGGCCGGCAGCCGGGCCTACTTTGATTTGGCTGACGAGCTTGTCGCGCGTTACTGTGTAGACCAGTCCGCCGGGCAGCGGGGTTCGGCCGTGGATACAGGGGAACGTTCGTCCGGCGACGGACAACAGCCCCGCGTCGAGCGCTTCGCCGCCGGTGGTCTGGAACATTTCCTGGCCGCGCTGGCCGGGGGCGGCGACCGCATCATCGGCCGCGGCGAGACGACCGAGCGTGATGGCGGCGACCGCGAACCCGCGGAACGCGACAACGGCGATCTGCCGCTCGAAGCCTTCGGCGGCCCGGAGATGGTGTCGCTTGACGATCTGCTCGACGAAGAAGAGCGCCGCACCGGTTCGGACGACGGCTGGGGCGACGACAACTGGAGTTACGACTCGGACCGCTTGAACTGACGGACCCCGGACGGCCGTACCCGGGGCACGGAGGTACCCCTTGGCCGCCGACACCACGCATTCCGCCGACACGATGAAGTGTCTCGTCTACGACAAGTCCAGCATGCCCTGGGACTCCTCGCGGGGGTTCCAGGTGTCCCGCCAGCCTGTCCCCCGTCTCGACGAATCCGTGCGCCGCGCCGACGCCGATTGCGCGCTCATCAAGGTGCTCTACGCCGGATTCTGCGGTTCGGATCGGGGGATCTGGAATCGCGTCGCCTTCAAGGGCATGATCTTCGACTCGCTCAAGCGCGAACAGAGCACGGTGCGCATCATCGGCCACGAGCTGGTGGGCGAGATCGTGGCCATCGGCTCGAACGTCGCCTCGCGGTACAGCCTGGGCGTCAAGGATGTCGTCTCGACCGAGAGCCACATCATCTGCGGCACCTGCTACCAGTGTCGCATCGGCCAGACCCACATCTGCAGCCAGGACGTGATCATCGGGATCGGCCGCGACGGCTGCTTCGCCGAGTACATCAAATTGCCGGCCAACTCCCTGTGGCCGACCGACACCCGCCGCATCCGCACGAAGGTGGCCGCGGTGCAGGAACCGTTCGGCAATGCCGTGCACGCCTGCACGACGGCCGATCTGCGCGGGCGCACGGTGGCCGTCTTCGGCTGCGGCACCATCGGCCTGTTCGTGGTGATGGTGGCGCGCGCGCTCGGCGCGACGCGCGTCGTGGGCATCGAACCGAACCCACGCAATGCCGAACTGGCGCGCAAGCTGGGCGCCGACGAGGTCATCACCATCACGCCGACGGCCAACGGAGCCCAGCCCTGGAGCGCCGACAAGGACGTGGTGCAGGCCGTGCGCGAAGCCTGTGGCGGCATCGGCGCCGACGTCTCGATGGAGATGGCGGGCTTCAATTCCAGCGTGAACAACGCGATCCAGAGCACGCGGCGCGGCGGCGATGTCATCCTGTTCGGCCTGAAGCAGGGCAATTTCCACATCCAGGCCTTCGACCGCATGATCGTCAACGGCCTGAAGCTGCACAGCGTCATCGGCCGCCGCATCTTCGAGACGTGGTACATCACGCGCAATCTGCTGGAGGACCGCAGCAACGGCATCCAGGACCACATTTTCGAGGACATCCTCGGCGGCGGCGAGGAGTCGGTGGTGCACATCGACGATTTCACGCCCGAGTCGTTCGAGAAGACGCTGGCGGCGTGGCCGAAGCCCCTGATCCGGTTTTGACCATGAGGAGGCAAGCGGGATGAGAATTTCGATCGAGTACTGCCGCGTCTGAAACTACGAGCCTCGCGCTGCCGGTCTGGCGGAAGCCCTGCGAGGACGCTACGGAGTGGACGCCGAGATGATTCCCTCCAGCGGAGGGGTGTTCGAAGTGACCGTGGACGGTGAACTGCTTTTCTCCAAGAAGGCGCAGGACCGCTTCCCCGACCACGCCGAGATATTCCGGGAAATCGACGACCGCCGCTGAGCCCTGATCGGGGGCCCAGCGGCGGCCTGCATTCGGCGTTGCCTGAAGTTCGAAGGCGTCAGCGCGCGTCGCCGGTCCGGCTGTGGAGACGGCGCAGCTCCGCGCGCAGTGCGCGCATCTCTTCCTGGAGCCGGGCCAGTTCGAGCTGAAGCTCCTCGTCGTTCACGTCGCTGCCGGGGCCGGTCGCGGCCCAGGACGCGGTATCGACGCCCTCCAGACCCGACTGAACGGCTGCGGCCACCTGTGTCATGATCTGGTCCAGATCCACTTCGATCCGACCGTCGGCCGTCGTGATGTCCACGCGATTGTCCTGGCCCAGCCGCACCTGCAGTTGCAGCTCCTCCATGGCTTCCATGGCCTCGCCGACCGCGTCGCCGACCAGGCGCCCGACCTGGTCCATGTCGACCACCGTCGTGGTCACATGGTCGCCCTCGGTGCGCGTGACCGAAAGCTGCTGTCCGTCGATCTCGAGCGTCACCTCGCCCCGGCCGCTGCCGCAGACGTGCAGCCGGTGCGCATCGATGGTCGAGCTGCGGCACGGATCGCCGGCCGACCCGGCGATCGCGGCCGCCACCGGCGATGTGATCAGCAGGCCGCTCATCACGATGGTCATCAGGGCGGCCGGCAGGGCCGGAGCCCGCAGACCGGTGCGGCAGGAACTCGGATGCATCTTCATGACAACCTCCGGCGCCAGGCGCCCGACAGGAAAAGACCGGAACCCGTCGTGCGGATTCCGGTCTTCGTACGTCGGAAACCGGGCCGGGTTGCGCCCTGATTTCAGAAAGCCACCTGGGGAGCGGGCAGCGCCAGGGCGGCCCACCAGCCGGCGTCGACCTTCAACTGTACCGAACCGCCTTCACCCGGGTGCAGACGGCCGTAGGTACCGGGGCCGGCTCCGTCGGCCAGCGACGGCGCCGTGAAGTCCAGGAGGCGGCGTCCGTCGGCCGCCACCACGCGCAGAACCAGGGCCTGACGGGCGCCCAGGGGCACCGTCCAGTCCAAGGCGACATGACCCACCCAGCCCGTCCCGGCCGGCGCCGCCGGCCCCACGGTGAAGGCGCGCGATCGCCAGGTGGAGTCGCTGCCCGGAACGGTCACTTCCAGCACCGCCACCTCGGGCTGCGCCAGCGCGGCCGGCGTCAGCCGGATCGTGGCCCGCTCCAGCCGCAGCGGCAGGGGCCGATCCAGGAACGCCGCCAGTTCGGCTATCTCGGCAGAGCCGTCCGTGCCGTCACCCGAGGCCGAGGATTCTCCGAGGTACCGCGCCGCCAGTTCGCTCGTCAGCCGCCACTCCGGCGACCAGTCGCGGCCTTCGGCCGCCGCGCGGCGCAGGTCCCCCGCCGCGGCGCGCACGCCGGCGAACTGACTCGAGCGCTCGCCGCGCCGCTCGCCGGCCACCGTGACCGCGGCCCCCGCGCGCCGCCTGGCCCACTCGGCCAGGAACGGTGTCTTGAGGGAATCGGCCAGGTCCTGCCATTGCCGCGCCGAGCTGCCGTCGCCCGCGGCGCGCCCGAAGCGCGCCGCTTCGCGCGCCAGCACATCGGTCCCGTCGCTGCGCCGGGAGGCGGCTTCATAACGGATCCGATCCAGGAAGGGCCGGTAGGCCGCGGCATCGAACCGGAAGGCCGGATTCGCCTCGAGCCGGGCCAGCACCTGCGCGTCCGCTGAAGCCTGTCCCGACACGCGCACCGGATCGCAGGTCGGTGTGGATCTTCAGGACGCCGACCAGCAGTGCGGGCGCATCGGCGCGCGCGAAGGCGCCCACGGCACGGCGCAGGTCGGGCAACAGCGTGCGGATCGCCGGCGACGGCCACGACTGTGCGGCCAGATCCGCGGCATAGGGCAGGTTCCGATTGGCCGGAGCCCTTTCAGCTTCCTTGACCCGCAGCAGCTGGAAGGCGCCATTGCGGTAGGCGCGGGTCAACGGGCTGGCGGTCGGCGACACCTTTTCCGCCGCCACCTTCAGGTCGCCGGCCCACCGCGGGCTCCAGGCTGACGCCTGGAACAGATCCACGAGCGCCGCCATGCCCTCGACATTGCGACGGGCGTCGGCCAGTTCCCTGATCTTGTAGGTCAGCCCCATGCCGACGCGCGCTTCGTCCAGGGCGGTGCGATCGCGCGCGGTCAGGGAGTCACTGCGGGCGATCACGCCCTGATCCGGCAGCGCCTCCAGGTCGCGCCACAGGGTGCCGGCCGCCAGCGCGTACCACGCCAGTTCCAGTCGCTTCAGCTCGTTGCCGAGCACTTCGCCCTGCCGCGCCAACGCCCGCAGGCGCTCCGTTTCCCGGTCGGGGCGGCTGCCCTGCTGGATCCCGTCGGCCGAAAGCGTGACGAACAGGTCGATCTGCGCGACCAGGGGCGTGGCCCCGCGCGCGGTCAGATTGGCCAGCGCCTTGCGGCGCGCCTGGTCCGCCGATGGCCCCAGCCCACCGCCGGCACCGGCCAGCGACGACCGCTGGTCCTCATAGACCCGGCCGACATCCACGACCTCGAGCAGCGTCGTCGCGCGTTCGCCGTTTTCCGCGGCGCCGCTCATGCCGGGAATGCCGGCCCATTCAAGGCTCTGTGCGAGCGTTCGGCCATTGATCCGCAGCGTGATCACCCCACCGGCCAGGAAGAGCACGAACACGACCGCCAGGACCCGCGCCAGCCCCGGCCGCCGACTCACCGGGCGCCGGGGATTGCCCAGCCTCCGCACGGCGTCGGACCTGCTTTCAGCCACCGGCCGTCGGGGCGTCATGGGCTCGAACGGCGCGGCGCCGAGGACCGCCGCGGTACGGCCGGGGGTCGCGATGACCGCCGACAGCGGCGGCGCGAGCTTCCGCGGTTCGACGGCTGCACGCGTCTCGGACACGGCGGCCACGAACGCCTCCCTGTCGCGAACGCTCCCGAATTCGTGCCGCACGCTGAGCCGCGCGATGGCGTTGAGATCGCCGCCGGCCAGGGCCTGCCCGATGGCCGCCTGATAGGCGGCGATGTCCGGCGTGATGCCGCTGCTGGGTGTCGAGGAGAGCAGCCGCCGCCATCCGGAGAACGTCCCGCCGGCGGTGGCCAGTGCGCCCAGGGTGTAGCCGTTGGCCCCGCTGGTGGCCAGCGAGGCGAAGCGCAGCTCACGGCGCAGCTTCGCCGGCAGGCAGCAGATCATCAGGGCCAGGGCGCGGTCGCTGTCGGCGCCGGCCTGTTCGAGCGGCAGATGCAACCGACCGCCCAGCATCAGTTGAATCACCGCCTCGTCGATGAATCCGCGATCACCTTCACCGGGCACCATGGCTTCGGGGAATTCATGCGTGTCCGCCTCGATTTCCAGGCGGGGCGGCGCCGAGCCGGGCTGCCACTGCTCCTGGAACGTCAGGTAACGGGCCAGCAGGTAGGGATTGCGGTCGAACGAAACGTAGAGCCCGTCACCCAGGACGACGGCGTGGAACAGCGGCTCCGCGCCGGCTCCGACGCGGATGACGACATAGAGACGACCGCGGATCGACGGCATGGTCGCCGTGAGCGGGAACGACATCAGGGCCGGCCTCTGCAGACCGAACGGCGGCGGGTCGCCCCAGCCGCGGCAGAGCCGTTCGACTTCGGCGGTGACGTCGGCGCCCATCCCGGCGGACGCTCCGAGAACGCCCCGAACGGCGGGGTTCTGGCGATGGTCCCCACCGAAGAGCAGTTGTTCGACGTACGGCATGGACAGCCTCCGGGCGCGAGGTCGGACGGTGTTCCTTGAATGTATCGGCTGATCGGCGTGCGGCTTGAGGCTCGGGCGGGCACCATGGCCTCGCCGCGTCCGGCCGGAATGAAACGGCCGGTCGCGCCCGCGGGGCGCGACCGGCCATGAGGATCCGGCAAGGCAGGTACGGGGCGGCTAGACCTTCCGCTCCAGTCCCAGCCGCTTGACCTTGTCGACGTTGCCCGGCGACTGCGCGTCGGCGTGCTCGTGCTTGAACATGTCTTCGGGCATGGTGCCGGTCAGCCAGGACGGGTTCATCGGGTACACGTGCGGATTGAAGATCACGCCGTACATGTGCCAGATCAGGATCGCCAGGAAGGCGAGCCAGGCCTCGTAGTAGTGGATGACCAGGAAGACTTCCATGAAGCCCTTGCCGATCCTGGCCACGAGGGCCTTCTCGAACCACATCGACAGACCCGTCAGCACCATGACGACGGTGCCCCAGATCAGCGCCCAGTATTCGGCCTTCTCGACGAAGGAGAAGCGACGCATGGCAGGCGGGGTCTCGCGCTTGCCCAGGTTGTACATGACCATGCCCCAGGCCAGCTTCGCGTCGTTCATGGTCGGCAGCATATCGCGCAGGAACACGCGGCCCTTGATGGTCAGCAGATAGCCCAGGTGCCAGAAGGCGCCCACGATCATCACGATGGCCGCTCCGCGGTGGATCAGGCCACGCACCTGAGCGCCGCCCTCGCGGCCGAAGATCATCTTGGCCCACCAGGCGTCGTAGTAGCGCAGTGAGAAGCCGGTGACCACCAGGACCGTGAAGCTGATCGCCAGCAGCGTGTGCTGCACGACCTCGTCGGCCTCCATGCGCCGCACCTGCTTCTTGGCCAGAAGCCGCGTGACCTGCTTCAGGTAGTCGAGCAGGCAGTACGCCGCCATGCCGCCGATGATCAGGAAGATCATGACCTGGTACACGACCTTGACGATGTAGGCGACGCCGGCGCGGTGCTCGCCAACCGCGGCGTGGATCTGCGTCTTGGCCGCCTTCTCGGGCGACATGCCGGTGTGGCAGTGTCCGCAGGTCGTGATCAGGTTCGCGTGCGCCACCGACGAGCGCGGATCGCTCGACGGCAGGATGGCGTGCGCGCCGTGGCAGGAGGCGCAGTTGGCCACCGTCTTGTCGCCGGCGCGGCTCTTCAGGCCGTGGTACGAATCGACGTACGACTGCAGGCGTCCCGACGGCAGGTCGTACTTCTCGTTCAGGTTCGCCGATTCGTGACACGGCGTGCAGGTCGCCTCCGCCACGCGGAACGGGCTGACCGGCGACCGCGGATCGGAAGTGGCCAGGATGCCGTGCTCGCCATGGCAGTGCGTGCAGGTCGGCGCGTCGACTTCACCGCGCGCGACCAGTTCGCCGTGGATGCCACCCTCGAACTCCTGCTGGATCGTGCTGTGGCAGCGGCCGCAGGTCTTCGAGATGTTGAAGAAGTTGATCGGGCTGTCGGGGTCCCCGGGCGGCAGCATGCGGTGCGAGGAACCGCCGGCCGAATGACAGTCGTTGCAACTGGCGGCCGTGTCCTTGCCCCCGGCGGTGGCCTTGCCGTGCACACCCTCCTGGTAGACCTCGATCGGGTGCTTGAAGCGGATGTTCAGGCGGCTGAGGAATTCCTGATTCTCGTGGCAGGAACCGCAGGTCGCGGGAAGATTCGAGGAGTGCACCGTCGACTTCGGATCGCCGTGCGGCAGGATGTGGTGGCTGCCGTGGCAATCCTGGCAGCGCGGCACGCTCTCGGATTTCCCGACGAAACCGCGGCCATGCTGGGTGTACTGGGCGGCGACATCGTCGTGGCAGATCGTGCAGTCCGGGCGCGCCAGTTCGGTGCCGTGCGGGACGGACTGGATCCCGGTGTGGCAGTCCGTGCAGGAAAATCCCTCGTGCACGCTGCCTTCCAGCGACGAGAAGTTGACCTCGACGGGCTCGCCGCCGGTGTTGTCATGGCAGTCGGCGCAGACCGCATCGGGGATGTTCCCTGCCAGCGCGACGGCGGGAGCCGCCAGCAGAGCCAGGACCAGAAGCATCCGGCAGGCAGCGAGAATCAACATATTCGTCCGTTCCTTTCGCCGGCCCGGCGGGCCACCACCTGCTTAATATTTGACAGAACCGCTCCGGACCACCCGATCGCTCGCCTCGAAGGAGGCGCCGCCACAACCCCACCGGTCCCGTGGTTCCAAAAAATGGTAAGTCCCAGTCTTCGGACAGGCAAAGTAAAATGGCTGCAATACATTTTATAATAACGATTTATAGTATATATAAGAGGTATGATTTAACGGTTGGAAACGATCACCGGCGGCAGCGGCCAGGGAGCAGACCGGCACGAAATGGGCCACTGATATAGGCTTTGATTAGTCTTGTCTTTTTTTTGACATTTTTAATATAATGATTTTAAACAACTTATCCGAAAATAGGACCCGTCAAGGCGAGCGGACGGCGCTCAACCGAACCGCCCGGTGATGTAATCCTCGGTTTCCCGCAGCCGCGGATTGGTGAACAGCCGCGCCGTGGGGCCGTATTCCACCACTTGGCCCAGGTACATGAAGGCCGTGAAATCGCTCACGCGGGACGCCTGCTGCATGTTGTGGGTCACGATGAGAACGGTGTACTCGCCCCGCAGCGCCAGGATGAGCTCCTCCACGCGGCTGGTGGCGATCGGGTCGAGCGCGCTGCAGGGCTCGTCCATCAGCAGCACCTCCGGCTCGGCGGCGATGGCGCGCGCGATGCACAGGCGCTGCTGCTGGCCGCCGGAGAGCCCCAGGCCGCTCTCGCCCAGCCGGTCGTGAACCTCGTCCCACAGCGCGGCGCCCTCGAGCGCGCGGCGGCACACGGACTCGAGCACGGTGCGGTTGCGTTCGCCGTTGATCTGCAGGGCGTACGTCACGTTGTCGCGGATGCTCATGGGAAACGGATTCGACTTCTGGAACACCATGCCCATGCGCCGGCGCAGTTCGATCACATCCACGCCGCGGCCGTAGATGCTGTCGCCGGCCAGGCGCATGTCACCGGTGGTACGCACGCCGTCGATCAGGTCGTTCATGCGGTTGACCCCGCGCAGCAGCGTGCTCTTGCCGCAGCCCGAAGGACCGATCAAAGCCGTGACCCTTCCCTTCGGTATGGCCAGATCGATGTCATAGAGCACGCGCTTGGCGCCGTACCAGAGACTGAACTTGTCCACCTCGAGAACGGCGGCTTCCCCGGCCAGTTCGGGGTGGACGACTGCGGGCACGACCTCGCCCGCGGCGATGGCGGCCAGGCGGTCCGGGCGCGGACTGACGGCGGGTTGCGTCATCGGAGCAGCTCCCATCTCAGAACTTCGAGCCGCTGGAACCGCGGCCCATCCGTGTGCGGAACCAGATCGCCGCGCCGTTCAGCAGCAGAACGATCGACATCAGCAGCATCGTCGTGGTGAAGACCATGGGCTTGGCCGCTTCGCTGTTCTGGCTCTGGAAGCCCAGATCGTAGATGTGGAAGCCCAGGTGCATGAAGCTGCGCTCGGGGTGCAGGTACGGGAAGTGCAGGTCCACCGGCAGTTCGGGCGCGAGCTTAACCGCGCCGACCAGCATCAGGGGCGCCACTTCGCCGGCGCCGCGGGCCATGGCGAGGATGGCTCCGGTCATCACGCCGGGCATGGCGCGTGGCAGCACGACGCGGCGGATGGTCTGCCATTGCGTGGCGCCGCAGGCGTACGAGCCCTCGCGCATCGACGTGGGCACGGCGGCCAGCGCCTCTTCGGTGGCCACGATGACCACCGGGAGGGTCAGCAGCGCCAGCGTGAGCGACGCCCACATGATGCCGCCGGTTCCGAAGGTCGGGTTGGGCAGCTTGTCGGCGAAGAACAGGGTGTCGATGCCGCCGCCGACGATGTAGCTGAAGAAGCCCAGCCCGAACACGCCGAAGACGATGCTCGGCACGCCGGCCAGGTTGTTGATCGAGATGCGAACGATGCTGGTCAACCAGCCCTGGGTGGCGTACTCGCGCAGGTAGAGCGCGGCCATGACGCCGAACGGCACGACCAGGAGCGTCATGGCCAGCGTCATCACGACCGTGCCGAAGATCGCCGGGAAGACCCCGCCCTCGCTGTTGGCCTCGCGCGGTTCGGCGGTCAGGAATTCGCGCCAGCGCGACAGGTAGACGCCGGTCCGGCCGGCCGCCGACAACCGGTTCGCCGGGTAGCAGCGCACGATGGTCGCCAGCGGCAGGTCGGCCGTGGCGCCGTCGCCGGTGCGCACGCGCACGGCCGGCGCCTCGGCGTCGGACGGCGTCTCGCGCAGGAGCGCGGCGATGACCGCAGGGTCCGTCGCCAGCACCTTCTCCCCGTCCACGACGGCTTCCGGCACGCCGTAGAACCGGCCCCAGGCGGTGCGCTCGAAGACGTAGGCCCCGACGGGCCGTTCCTCGCCGCCGGCCGCCAGCCGGAAATCCTCCACCCAGCGGAAATGTTCACCGCTCAATTCGAAGTTCCCCGTGCGCACCAGTCGCCGACGAACCCTTCCGTCACCGGCCGCCATCTCGGCTGCCGCCGCGGCGGACGCCTCCGGCCCGAACGCCGCCACCTGCGTCGGGTCGGGAGCATACAGTTCGGTGCGCGTCACTTCACCCATCGCCACGGCGCCGTCGACGGTGCGCAGCGCCACCACGGGGCCGGGCCAGAACGTCACCAGTCCCTGCCAGAACACGAAAGCGACCAGCGTGACGACCATGAGCAGACCGACGACCAGCCCGCCGCCGGTCAGCCAGACCATGGGTTCGTTGCGCGCCAGCAGCGCGTTGGCCGGCCGCGAGCGCGAAGCGGCTTCGGAGACGCCCGCCGGGCGCGAACGGCTGTCGGATGCGGGCTTCACAGCTGCTTCGTCTTCCGTCGGAAGTGCAGGCGCACGGCTTCGGCCACGGTGTTCAGGATGAACGTCATCGTGAACAGCGTGAGCGCCGCCAGGAACAGGGTGCGGTAATGCGTGCTGTTCTGGACCGCTTCGGGCAGTTCCACCGCCAGGTTCGCCGAGAGCGTCCGGAAGCCGTTGAAGACGTTCCATTCCATGATCGGGGTGTTGCCGGCGGCCATCAGCACGATCATCGTCTCGCCCACCGCGCGGCCCAGGCCGATCATCGCGGCGGAGAACAGGCCGCTCATCGCCGGCGGGATCACCACGCGCACGGCTGTCTGCCATTTCGAGGCACCCGCGCCCAGCGACGCCGCGCGCAGGTGGTCCGGCACCGAGACCAGCGCATCCTCGCTGATGGTGTAGATCAGCGGGATGACGGCGAAGCCCATCGCCACGCCGACGACCAGCGCGTTGCGCTGCACATAGGTTCCGAACACGGCGCCGCGGGGATCCCAGCCGGCGGCGTTGGCGAGCCAGGCCAGCACCAGCGCCAGGCCGACGGTCGCCAGGGCCGCGACCAGGAACCGCGCCAGATCCAGCAGGGCCAGTTCCCGGTGCCGCCACCCGGTTCCGCGACCACGCAGGACGCCCGCGCCGTAGCGCGCGTTGAACCAGCCCATGCAGAGCGCGATGGGTGTCAGCAGCAGCACGAGCCAGCCCGAAGTGCCCGAACCGACCCGGCCCTCGAGCCAGGCCTTGAAATCGCCTGCGAACAGCAGGGACTCGACGATCGGGCCCGCCTGCCAGGCCAGCGCGGCTCCGGCCAGGAGGAAGAACAGGACGACCAGGGGTCGCAAGTTGGCCAGCCTCGGCGCGACATCGCGCGGCAGCACCTGCCAGAGGTGCGCTCCCAGGAGCACGAAGAACGGGCCGAGCAGGAGAACCGAAAGGACCCCTACCACATGCGCTTCGACCAGCGGCGCCACGACCAGCGCCGCCAGGAAGCCCAGCACGACACTCGGCAGGCTCGCCATGATCTCGATCACCGGCTTGACCCGCGCCCGCGTGGCGCGCGGCATGAACTCGCTGGTGTAGACGGCGGCCAGCAGCGCGATCGGCAGGCCGAAGATCATCGTGTAGACCGTCGCCTTCAGCGTGCCGAACACCAACGGGACCAGGCTCAGTTTGGGCTCGGCGCTGTCGACAGCCGACGATGACTGCCAGACGTAGGCGGGCTCCGGATAACCTTCGTACCAGACCGGGCGCAGCAGCATGGCGGGGCTGATGTCGGCATGCGGTGCGTCCAGGCGCCACAGTCCGCGTCCTGCATCGCCGATGGCCAGAAGGCGGTCCTGTCTCGGCGAGAGTCCGATCTGGCGCACGGCGCCCGCGTCGCTCGAGACCCGTCCCAGGCTGCGCGCGCTGGAAGCATTGAAGACCTGGAGAGAACCGTCGCCGTAGCCGACCGCCAGCATCCGCGAACGCTCCGAGACGCCCAGCGCCGTGACGGGCGCCGTGCCTTCGGCCAGCCGTCGGACACACACGAGTTCGCGGCTGCGGCCGTCGGCATCGGCCACGGGGAACCAGATACCGACACCGCCCCGGTCATCGCCGACGGCCAGCGAAACCTTTCCCGCGAGGAACGTCACCGCGGTGACCTCCACGCCGGAAGCGGGAGCCAGATCCTGGCGCCCGGCCACGGCGAAGCCTGCACCTTCGTCGGCAAGGCTGACCAGTTGACCGTCGTCGGTCACCAGCAGGGCGAACGTGCCCGTGTCGTTCAGCTTCAGGGCCGTGAAGGCGGCGGTGCCGTCGGACCCGAGGGCCACATCGTCGCCACGCACGCGAACCGAAGTTTCCCCGGTCAGCATGTTGCGCTTCCAGGTCACCAGGCGCTGGTGGAACACGGCGCTCGAGTCGAGCGCCGCCACCATCATGCCGCTGGTCGTGATCGTGACGTCGACCAGCGCGATGGGCGACGGCCCGAGGCTCACCGGCGGATCCACGACCAGGGACACTTCCTGGTGGCGCCACTGGCCCTCGGGCGTGCGCGCCACCAGGCCGGCGCCCCAGGGACGACTGGCTCCCACGGGCATCGCCCGCAGTTCGTCGGTCAGCGCCTCTTCGGTCAGGTAGTCGGCTTCGAATTCGACGGCAGCGGTGATCATCGTGCCGTCGGCGAACCCCAGCACGAGACGGTCGCCGCCGGAGGTGGCGGCCGTGGGAACGAGTCCGGGCGCGACCGTGAGCCGTTGCAGAAGGGCGCCGCTATCCAGGTCCTGCACCAGCACCCGGCCGTCCGGCAGCAGGCTCCAGGACATGGTGCCGTAGTTGTCGATACGCACAGCCACGGCAGAGGTCTCGTCCGGCGCGCCGGCGCGCACGCCCGCGGACTCGGGCTCCAGCCGCGCGGGGCGCAGCAGCGGCAACGACACCCAGACCAGGAACAGACCGACCAGCGACACGGCGGCAATGCCGCCGATGCCGCTGGTCGTGATCAGTCGCCTGGCGAACCGGTCGGCCAGCATGACCGACGTTCTGGGCTTGCGGCTGTAGCGCCGCCCCGTGAACGATCCGACCGGTTCCCCGGGAGTCTGACTCATGCGTGCCTCCAGGACCCTAGAAGCCCGGCTTGATGCCGATGGCCGTCAGTTCCTCGCGGGCCACCGCCGCGGGCACCGGCAGGTAGCCGTCCTTGACGACCACTTCCTGGCCCTCGCGGCTGAAGATGAACCGCACGAACTCGCGGCGCAGATCTTCCATCTGGCTGCCCGGCTTGTGGTTCACGACCAGGTAGAGGAAACGCGACAGCGGATAGTCGCCGCTGTAGGCGTTCTCGGATTCGGCCGCGACGAAATCGGTAGTGGCACCCTTCGCATCGGACAGGGGCAGCGCCCGCACGTCGGATGTCTTGTAGCCGATGCCGCTGTAGCCGATGCCGTACTTGTCCGAGGCCACGCCCTGGACGACCGAACTGCTGCCCGGCTGCTCCTTGACCTCGTCGCGGTAGTCACCCTTGAACAGGGCATGCTCCTTGAAGTAGCCGTAGGTGCCCGAGGCGCTGTTGCGTCCGTAGAGGCTGATGGGCTTGTCCTTCCACTCGCCGGCCAGACCCAGATCGCCCCAGGTGACGATCTGCTTGCCGTAGCCGCCCTTGAGCGTCTTGGAGAAGATGGCATCGACCTGCTGAAGCGTCAATCCCTTCAGCGGGTTGTCCTTGTGCACATAGACGGCCAGCATGTCGATGCTGGTGCGCAGCTGGGTCGGCTTGTAGCCGAACTGCTTCTCGAACTGGTCGATCTCCTCGCCCTTCATCGGGCGGCTCATCGGACCGAAGTTGGCGGTGCCGGCGATCAGGGCCGGCGGCGCGGTCGAACTGCCCTTGCCCTCGACCTCGACCTTGACCCCGGGGTGGAAGCCCCGGAAGCCCTCGGCCCACAGGGCCATCTCGTTGTTCATGGTGTCCGAGCCGATGCTCTTGACGTTTCCGGACACGGCGCCCGAAGCCTTGTAGGCGGGCAGGGCGGCGTCGACGACGACGGCGGCGCTGGCCGCGGCGGCGGCGCAGACGGCGATCGTCAGGAACAGGGTACGGATCAGGGTACTCTTGCGCGTCATTCCGCGCTCCTTTCGGTTGTGCTGGCTCCGGCCACCTTGGCCGGCTTCTGTCAGCCCCGGTTGTCCACGACATGTTAATCCGGCTTTGTGAAGCCGAAGTGAGCAGACTGTTAGGATTGCGTAAACGGAGCCGCACGCCGGCGCCGGCGCGATATC
>JFJP01020444.1_pt1 | contig 15823 bp, 10 predicted proteins | sample 431651 | NCBI WGS metagenome assembly JFJP01 (sample SAMN02602958, study PRJNA72255) | Microbial mat metagenome, whole genome shotgun sequencing project. | biome: fresh water; feature: sink hole; material: water; isolation source: purple microbial (photo- and chemosynthetic) mats found in... | reverse complement strand
AGGGAGCGATGATCTTCACGCCCGGGTAGAGGGCGTAGGCGGTCAGCTCGAAGCGGACCTGGTCGTTGCCTTTGCCGGTGGCGCCGTGGGCGATGTACTGCGCCTTCTCCTTGCGCGCGATATCGACCATGGCCTTGGCGATGATCGGGCGGGCCAGGCTGGTGCCGAGCAGGTAGCGGCCCTCGTACTTGGCGTTCCAGGCGATCGCCGGGAAGACGAAGTCGCGCACGAACTCCTCGCGCAGGTCCTTGATATAGCACTTCACCGCGCCTGAGTTCAGCGCCTTCTTCTCGAGATCCTTGTACTTCTCCTGCTGGCCGACGTTGGCGCAGTAGCAGATGACCTCGTAGCCCTTCTGCTCCAGATAGCGGACGATCACCGAGGTGTCGAGGCCGCCGGAATAGGCGAGGACGACGCGTTCCTTCTTCACGGACTTCGCGATGGGCATGGTTGGCTCCTGAGTGGGCGGGATGGTGTTGGGGTGCGCATGCATGCAAGCCACGCTCGCACTTGAGGCTTCATATATTACCCCGACGATCCCGGCATGATCCTGACCATCCTCCGTCACGGCAAGGCGGTCGAGCGCGAGGCGTGGCATGGCGACGATCGCGAACGCCCGCTGACCCGCGAGGGGGCATCCCAGCTGCGTTCGGCGCTGCGCGCCCTGGCCGGCGCGGTGCATGCCGAGGAGGTGTGGACCAGTCCGTGGAAGCGCGCCCGCCAGACCGCCGAGCTGGCGGCCGAGATCTGGGACCTGCCGCTGACCGAATGTCCGTGGCTGGCCGGCGAATCGACCGAGATCCCCGACTGGAGCCGCAATCTGCGCGGGGCTGGTGAGGTCGTGCTGGTCGGCCATGAGCCGGATCTGGGACGCTTCATCGGGCTGATGCTGGGCGGCCGGCCGATGGCGCTGAAGAAGGGTGGCCTGGCCATCCTCGAAGGCCTGCCCCGGCCCGGCCAGATGGAGCTGAGTCTGCTGCTCGGGCCGAAGCAGACCCTGGCCATCGCTGCGAAGTGAGTCGTCTGGCGGACATCGCTGCCCGCGTGCTGCCCTGGCTGGCCCTGGCCACCGCCCTGGTCGCGGCGACGCGCTTCTTCGGCGACGCCGTCTGGCCGTGCCCGGTCTCGTGCCAGGGCGGAGGCCACTACCAGCGGCTGTGGGGCGTGCCGGTGCATGTCCCGGCGGTCGCCGCGCTGCTCGCCGTGGCCGTGCTCGGGTGGTTGCGCCGGCGCGAGGCCGCCTGGCTGGCGTGGGCGGCGGCCGGCGGTTCACTCTTCTTCCTGTGGGTGGCGTGGATGCTGGCGCTGCGCTGCCCGTACTGCTTCACCGTCCACGCCGGGGTGCTGCTTACCGCCGCCCTGGCAGCGGGCAGGCCATGGCTGCCGCGCCTGGCACTTGCCGCGCTCGCCTTCTTCGGTCTGCACTTCGCCTTCCAGCCGACCGTGGTGGTTGATGGCCCGGAAACACCCGCTGTTCCGGTTAAGCCAGTCGTGCCGGAGACCCCGGCGATCGGCAAGTTCCTCGGTACGGCGAAGCCGCCCACCGTGCGGACCATCGATCCGGGACTGGACCTGCTGCGCCGGCAGGGTTCGGCGCAGGCGGCCTACGTGCTCGAACTGGCCATCGACCTGCACTGCCCGCACTGCGCCGCCGCGCAGGGGCCGCTGATGGACGCGCTGCGCACGCGCCTCGACCGTGGCTTCGTCGAGGTGGTGCACCGCTTCCTGACCAGGAAATCCGATCCCAGCGGGCGCGATCTGCTCCGCCACGTCCTCGCCGCCGGCGATCCGGTCCAGGCCGGTCTGCTCACCAGCCTGCTGCTCGGCACGCCCGAGGGGCGCGGCTGGGCGGAGGTGCGGCCGCGTGTCGCCGAACTCGCCGACCCCGGGGTGATCGAGGCGACGCTCGCGCGGCGTGGCGCGGCGGTCGAGGCGCTGCTCGACGCCGATGGGGCCCGGCTGCGCGAACTGCGCGCCCGTGGCACGCCATTTGCCGCCTTAAGCCGCCGCAACGGCGAACTGATCATGCGCTGGGATGACCGCGCGTTCGCCCCGCAGGTGATCGCGCGTGAGATCCCCATGGACTGAGTAGTCTCCGGCCATGGCACGTATCGTGGTCGGGATGAGCGGCGGGGTGGATTCCAGCCTGGCGGCGGCGCTGCTCGCCGAGCAGGGCCACGAGGTCGTCGGCGTGACGCTCAAGCTGTGGCCGTGCGCCGAGCTCGATGGCGGCTTCACCAAGCCCGACGCCTGCTGTTCTCCCACTGAGACGCGCGATGCCCGCGCGGTGGCGGTCAGCCGCGGCATCACCCACTACGTCATCGACGCCGAGGACGAGTTCCGCCGTGGCGTGGTCGAGGATTTCCTCGATGGCTATGTCCGTGGCGAGACGCCCAGCCCGTGCGTGCGCTGCAACGAGGTGGTCAAGTTCGGCACCCTGTGGCAGCATGCGCAGGCGCTCGGCGCCGAGCGCATCGCCACCGGCCACTATGCCCGCACCGAGCATATCGGCGACCGCATCGTCCTGCGCCGGGCTGTCGATCGGGCCAAGGACCAGACCTATTTCCTGTGCACGCTGACGCAGGAGCAGCTCGCCGTCGCCGAGTTCCCGGTCGGTGGCATGGACAAGCCGGCGGTGCGCGACGCGGCCCGCTCGCGCAGCCTGTCCACCGCCGACAAGCATGAGAGCATGGATCTGTGCTTCCTCGGCAGCGACGGCGTCGGCGGCCTGCTCAAGCGCGAGCGCCCCGACGCCTTCCGGCCAGGTGCGATCATCGCGGAGGACGGGCGGATCCTCGGTGAACACCAGGGCCTCGGCCTGCACACCATCGGCCAGCGCAAGGGGCTTGGCCTGGCCGGGGCTGGTGAGCCGCTGTTCGTCCTGCGCCTGGATGTCGCGGCGAACGCCGTCGTGGTCGGCCCGCGCGAGCGGTTGCTGGTGTCCTCGTTCAACCTGCGCGACCTGCAGTGGCACCTCACGGCGCCGGGATTCGACGGTCTGCGTTGCGTGGTCCGCCCGCGTCATCGCAGCGCGGCGCTGGCGGCGACGCTGCATGCCGATGGCCGCGTCCTGCTCGACCAGCCCAGTGTACGCCCGGCGCCCGGCCAGGTCTGTGCGATCTATGATCCGGCGGACGAGGTCTGCGTCGGCGGCGGCTGGATCACCTAAACGAAAACCGCCAGGTGCGTTGGCACCTGGCGGTCGGGGACGACGTCGGCTGTTTTCAGGCGACGGTCTTGGCGACCTGTTCGGCAGTCAGCTTGGTGAACGGGCGGCCGGCCTGGCGTGCGACCCAGCTCTGGGCGGTGGCGCTGAGCGGCTTGCCGGCAGCGAGCTGCGTCTTGATCAGCGCCTTGATACGCACGTCGCGCCGGGCGGTCTCCTTCAGCGTGAGCGGGGCGTTGTAGGCCTTGGAGGAGGCCTGGATCTTCTTCTCACCGAGCAGGCGGAGATGACGGAAACGATGCTGACCGCGGGCCATGGGAACTCCGTTTGAATGGGCTAACAGGTTGCCGGGTCGGAGACCGCGGTCAAGCAGGGAAGATGGCGTTATGCAACGCCTCTTGGACGTCGGCGTGGTCTTCGAGGGCGTCGAGCAGGTCCTGCACCGCCTCGGCGATGGCCGGATCGGTCACCGGCACCTCGGTGTCGGGGAGGCGGGTGAGGTCGCTGCGTGCCACGGTCAGCTTGGCGGCGGCCAGGGCCTTGGCGATGCTGTCGTAGTCCTTGGTCTCGGCCGTCACGGTGGTGCCGCCCTCGGCGCTGACCACGTCGATCGCGTCGGCGCCGCCCTCGAGCAGCGCCTCCATCACCCGGGTGTCATCGGCGCCATCGACCACGAAGATCGAGCGCGGCTTGAACTGCCAGGAGACGCAGCCCGGAGCACCGATCGAGCCGCCGTGCACTTCGAACAGCTTCTTGATCTCGGGGGCGGTGCGGTTGCGGTTGTCGGTCAGGGCCTCGACGACCACGGCGATGCCGCCCGGGGCGTAGCCTTCATAGGTCAGTTCGACCATCTGCTTGCCGTCGGCGCCGACCCCGGAGGCCTTCTTGATCGCCCGCTCAATCGCCTCGTTGGTCATCTGCGCGGCGCGTGCCCGGGTCAGGGCCAGGCGCAGGCGCGGGTTCTCTTCGGCCCGGGGACTGCCGCCGATCTGCACCGCGGTGGTGATCAGCAGCCCCATCTTGGCGATGCTCGCCGCCCGTTTCTGGTCGGCAGCATCCTTGTGGTGCTTCAGATTATGGTAACGGCCTGAGCGGAGCGCCACGGGTCACTTCTTTGCGCTTGGCTTCTTGTCGGTCTTGACCGCCTTGACGGTCTTGGAGGCCGGCTTGTCCGTCTTGGCCTTCTCGGCCTTCTCGGCCTTGGGCTTCTCGACCTTGGCGGTCTTGGGCTTCTCGACTTTGGCGGTCTTGGGCTTCTCGACCTTGGCGGTCTTGGGCTTCTCAACCTTGGCGGTCTTGGGCTTCTCAACCTTGGCGGTCTTGGGCTTCTCGGATTTTTCCGCCTTCTTGGCGGGCTTGTCCATGCCCAGCGGATCGGGCTTGTCCCAGCCGAAGGCGATGATCTGGGGCTCGTCCTGGCCGGCAGCCTGGTACATCTGCACATGCTCGCGCAGGGTCCGCGAGAGGCGGTCGAGGCCTTCGATGTCGAGGGTGTCCTCGATGCGCTTCTGGGCCTGCTGCAGCGTCCACGGCTTGGGCGATCCACCGAGGAACTTGAGCAGACGGAGCTGCTCTTCGTCGCACGGGAACACCTTCAGGCCGATCGCCAGGAGCAGCGCCCGGTCGACGAAGTCGCGGCGGATGTTGCTGGTCTCGGGCAGGGCGCGCAGGGTTTCGATGCCATCGCCGGCCAGCGCCTCGCTGACATCCATGCGGCGGAAGGCGGTGTAGAGGTCGGCAAGCAGGTGGCGCAGGTCCTCGGCGCGTTCGCGCACTTTGGGATAGCGCGCACCGAGCACGTCCTCGATCTCGCGCACCGTCGCGACACGCATGTCGTTCCAGTCGATGAACTCGTCGCGCAGACGCTTCATCGCGTCCTTGGCACCACGCTCGGGTACGCCGAGTTCGAGGATCTGCTGCACCAGGGCGCCGATGACGTCCTCATAGGCCTGATGCTTGCGGCGGCCGTAGCGCTCTTCGAGCGCTTCGGTGACGCGGGCGAGATCGGCCGACAAGGCGGCATCGGGACCGGCGGCGGGCTTAGCCATGCGGCTGCTCCAGAAGGGGTGGGCAGGTTAGCGGGGGCGGGGGAGGGGTCAATTCATTGCCCCCGCATTGCCTCTTGGGGGTTGGGACTGGGGGCTGGGGCGTATGGCGGGGGCGTTTCGGTCCACTAGGGGCGCCCGCGCCCTCCCAACCCCCCAGGGGGCGATGGTGACGATTGACCCTCTCCGGCGGTCAGCGAAGGTGCCCGCTGGATGCCAGACCCAGCCAGCAACGAGCAGACCCGCCCGACCGTACCCGCCGGAAGTTCCGACGAGAAGACCCTGGTCAATGACCTGTCCGGTCAGGAGCGCACTGTCCTCGCCAACCTGTCTCCGGACAAGGATCGGCCGACGGTCGCAACGGCGATGCCGGGAGCCCCCGGCGCCGATGTCCAGGATGCCATCCCGACCCATATCGGCGATCCGGCACGCAAGCAGGCTGGCACTGACGTCACCAATCTGCATGTCGGCTCCGGCCCGCCGGACGACCAGGGCGGCACGCATCTGGGCGAGACCTGGGGCGATTTCCAGTTCAGCCGGTTGCTGGGTCGCGGCGGCATGGGCGCGGTCTATTTGGGCAAGCAACTCTCCCTCGACCGCCAGGTGGCGATCAAGGTTCTGCCGACCCATCTCTCCGAGAATGAGCAGTTCCGCGAGCGCTTCCAGCTTGAGGCCAAGGCGGTCGCGAAGATGAGCAGCCCGCATGTCGTGCAGGTATTCGCTGCCGGCGTGCATCTCGGCCACCATTACTTCGCCATGGAGTTCGTCGATGGCGAGGACCTCTCGCGCAAGCTGCGCGTCGGCTTCAAACCGTCCTACCGCCAAGCCCTGGAACTGGTGATCCAGGCGGCCAAGGGCCTCACCGCCGCTGGTGAGCACGGCATCGTGCATCGTGACATCAAGCCGGGGAACATGATGATCGACCGCAAGGGGTCGCTCAAGATCATGGATTTCGGCCTGGTCCGCCTGGCCACCGCGGCGCATTCGCTGACCATGAGCGGCACGGTCATGGGCACGGTCAGCTATTTCAGCCCCGAGCAGGGTCGTGGCGAACCGTGCGACCAACGCACCGATCTCTACGCCCTTGGCGTGGTGTTCTACGAACTGCTCACCGGCAGGCTGCCGTTCACCGGCGAGAACGCGACTTCAGTTATCTACCAGCACATCCACGCCCCGCCCAAGGCGCCGCGCGAACTGGACCCCAACATCCCCGAGCATTTCCAGGCGGTGGTCCTGAAGTGCATGCAGAAGCGGGCGGATGATCGCTATATCACCGCCATCGATCTGCTGGCTGATCTTGAACGGTTGCTCGCCAACCAGCCGCCGGCGATTGCGCTCGAACGTCCGGATCTGCTGATGTCTGGCGCCACCATCATCGGCAGCGGTAATTTCGGTTCGGTGGCTACGGGCAAGCCGGTGGCCGCTCGCAACTCCGGAGCGCTGATCGCCGCGACGATCGGCGTGCTTGCCCTCGGCGGCGGAGTGGCGTGGTGGTTCCTGCGCACGCCACCGCCAGCTCCCGTGCCGCCCGCGCCGGTGCCGCCGGTACAGGTCGTCACGCCACCCCCGCCGGTCATCCCGGTCGCCGCCGATCCGCAAGTGACGGCGATGCTTGCTGACTTGTCGCGGCAACATCATCTCGACAAGGCGCGGCGCGACGCCATCGCCTCGGCCGAAGCCATGCTGGTCGAAGGGCGTCATGCCGAAGCCGAGGCGGCTCTGGTCGCCCTGGTCGCCCAGGACCCAGAGGACAAGCAACTGGCCGCCGCCCTGCGCAAGGTGCAGGTGGCGCGCGAGCAGGCCGAGCGGCAGGCCACCGCTGCTGCTGCTGCTGCTGCCGCTGCCGCTGCTGCTGCTGCAGCAGCGACGACCGGCTCGCCTGCCCCGGTTCCCGCCGACCCCGCCCTGGCCAGCGCGCGGGCTGCCCTGACGCGTGGCGATCTGCCCGAGGCCAGGCGTGTGGTCAACGTCAACCGTGGCTTGAAGTCGGATGACCCGGCCTGGGCCGAGGTCGCCAAGGAGCTCGACGCCGCGGAGGGGCGTCAGGCCCTGCGCGAGGCGCAGGCCGCCTTCCAGCGCGGCAATGTCGAATTCGCCGGCACCGCTGCGGCCAAGGCCAAGGCCTTGATCCCCGAGGACAAGGAACTGGGTGTCCTACTGGCCGCGATCGAGAAGCTCGAAGGCCAGCGCCTGCAGCGCGATCGCGTGCTGCTCGAGGCTGACAACCTGCTGACCGAGAACCAGCCGGCCAAGGCCGAGGAGCTGCTTGCTGCGCTGGCCGCGCAGACTCCGGAAGATACCCAGGTGGCCAACGCTCTGCGTCGCGCCAAGGCCGCGCATGAGAAGGGCGTGGCACTCGATCGCGCGGTTGGCGAGCAGCTTGGTCAGGGGGCGGCGGCTTTGGCGCGCAACGATCTGGATTCCGCTCTGCTCGCCTTCACCGCTGCCCTGCAATTGGATCCCAAGAACGATGCCGCCGGAGCCGGTCTCAAGACCGTGCGCGAGCGCAAGGATGCCATCGATGCGGTACGCAAAAAGGTCGAGGCGGCGATCCAGGCCGGCGATCTCGCGACCGCCACCAGCCAGGTCGCGGTCCTCGAACAGCTCGCGCCGGGCAGCCCGCATGCCGTACTCGCCGCCAGCCAGCTCAATGCCGCCAAGGTGGTCGAGGCGCAGGCCCGGGCCAAGGCCGAGGCGCTGGAGCACGACCGCCAGGCCCGGGCCAAGGCCCTGGCCGGCAGGCTTGACGATCTGGCCCAGTCGATCCCGCCGTTGGCCGCCGAGCTGGAAGCCTTCATTGGCGAGGCGGGCGCTGAGCGCGCCGAAGTTCCCGAACTGCGACGGCGTCTGGATGATCGGCGCAGTCGCGAAGCGATCGTCGCCCTGCTCTCCTCACTTGATGCCGCCTTCTCCAGGCGCGACGCTGCCGCGTTGATCGGAGTGTTCGCCGGTGGGCCTGCCAGCGGGGCCCAATTGGTCGAATTCATGGCCATGCCAGGGGCGCGGCTCTCCACCCGTCTGACTGGTTTCGCCCGCAACGGCGAGGTCGCGGTCGGCACCATCGCCCTGACCCACGCCATGGACGAGGCTCCCGAGGAGCAATTGACGGTACGCTGGGAAATGCGTCGGAACGACGCCATCTGGCAGATCGCCAACGCTGTGATCGATAATTCCGCCGCAGGAAACCCATGAAGATCCGTGCTATCGTCCCGCTGCTCCTCGCCGCCGCCGCGAGCGCCGCCGAACTGCCCTACGGCCTGGTCGAGGTCGATAAGACCGGCGTACTGGTCCGTTTCGACGCCGCGGCCCGCCCTGGGCTCGGGCTCGGCCAGATGGTCGCCCTGTATGGTCCCGGCAGCGTGGTGAAGCATCCGTTGACCGGCAAGATCGTCACGGAACAGCGCAAGCTGCTGGCCAAGGGCCAGATCGTCGCCATCGAGGGTGAGCGTCTGCGCCTGAACGTCCTGTGGCGCGCCGCCGACGCCCAGCCCGAAAGTGGCTGGGACGCCGTCCCGTTGCCTGGTGAGGCTGCACCCAACGCGCCGCCCGCTGCCACCACCGCGCTGACCCCGCAGGTCGCCGCGGCAGGCGCCACCGTGACGATCAAGCTGCCGGTGCTCGATCCGGACGGTGATGCCATGGTGTTCTCCTGGGAACTGGTCGGCGCCACCGGCCGTTGCGGGCGCCTCGACGCCCGCCTGACCACCCAGCCGACGGTTGCGTGGACGGCGCCCGCGGTTGCGCCAGAGGGCGGCATCGCACTCAAGGCGACGGTCAGTGACCCGCTCGGTCAGCAGGTCGTGCTCAACCTGCCGCTTGAAGTGAAGGGGAATGACGATCCGCGCCGTCCGCGGCGGATCTTTGCCGGCCTTGGCACCGGACAGGAGCCGGCATGGACCCGGCTCGAGCGCAGCGACGATGGTTCCTGGATCGGGGTGGATGACAGCAATCGTGTGCTGCGTGCCGGTGCCGACTGGCAACTGGCCGTGCCGTTGGCCCTGGGCGATGCACGCAAGCCCTTGGTCGCGATCGCGCGCGGCAAGGACATCTACGTTCTCGATCGCGACAAGCCGGCGGTGCTGGTCTTCTCCGAGGCCGGCCAGTTGCGTCGCAGTCTCGTCGGACTCAGCGATCCAAGCGATCTCGCGGTCGCTTCCGACGGCACCACCTTCGTCGCCGACCAGCGTGCCGGCGGCGTCATGGTATTCGACGGCGGTGGCCGCTTCCGCGTCCGCGTCGGCCGGGTCGGCGAGGACCTCTTCGCCGAGGTCACCCGGGTCTGCACCACCGCTGACGGCGGCTTGATCGTGCTTGATGCTCAGGCCCGCAGGCTGCATCGCTACGACAGTGAGCTGCGCCGTCTCGATGCCTGGACCATCACTGGCGATCCCAAGACCCGGCCGATCGATGTCGCGGCGCATCCGCGTGGACTGCTGGTCGCGCTTGATGATGGTTCGGTGCAGTTGTTCGGCGCCAAGGGTACTGTTGCAGAAACATGGAAGGCCGGCGTTGGCGCCGGCCTGGTCGATGAACTCGGCACAGTTATGTCGATCGCCGCCGATTCCGCGGGCGAGGTGCTGGTATGCCATAGCGGAGGGGTCACGGTCCGCCTGGCCGCTGATGGCCGGGTGCTTGGTCTGCGCGGGCCTGGAATTCTTGGCAATGCAACGCGTTGGGCCGCTGATGGCCTGGGCCGTATCCTCGCCCTTGATGTCGACTACGGCCTGCTCTCGGTGCATGACGGGGAAGGCTGGCGCACCGCCCGCATTGGCGGCCGGGTGCGCAGTGGTGGCCCCTTTGCCGAGGCTGGGGCGATGGCCGTGGTCCCGGACGGGTCGGCGATTGCGGTGCTCGACGTCGACAAGTACTCGGTGGTGCGTTTCGACGGACGTGATCTGCGCAAGGCGCCGCTGATCTTCGGCGCCAGCGGGAGCAATCCCGGCCAGTTCAAGTCGCCGGTGTCGATCGCCGCCGACGAGGCTGGGCGCATCTATGTCCTCGACGACAGCCTCTACCGCGTCTCGGTGTTCGATGCCGCCGGGCAGTTCCTCTTCTCGTTCGGCGAGCGCGGCACGGCGCCCAACCAGCTTGATGAACCGCTGCTCGTGGCGGTCTCGCCGACAGGCGACGCCGGCTACATTTTCGACACCGACCGCTATGAGGTGAAGAAGTACGCCCTCGATCAGCAGGCGAAGAGCGGCCGCCATCTCGCCACCGGCGGCGGCAAGGGCTCTGATCCCGGGCAATTCCGCAAGCCCACATCGATGCTGGTCGATCGCCAGGGGCTGCTGCATATTCTCGATACCAGCCGCGGCGACTGGCAGGTTCTCGACTTCCGCGGGCAGTCATTGCTGCCTCTGGCCGCCCGCCCGACCGCCGAGCTGCTGCGCGGAACCAGCGCGCTGGCCCTGTCGCCGGATGGCACCGCCTGGCTGGTCGGCGGCGGCGCCGCCGTCGGCCTGCGCTGAAGCGGGCGGCAGCGAACCGTCACCCGGCTGCAACGTTCATCCCAGGGCAGGAGCCTCCCATGTTTCCAACAGGCCCCGATCCACGTCGTTCGGCACCACCAGCCTTCAGTCTCGACCGCATGGACATTGCCAGGGCGAAGCAGCGTCGGCACCTCTCCCGCACCGAATGGCGCCTGGTCCTCTTCCTGCCGGTGCTGCTTGGAGTCATCGCCTGGACGATGTGGGACTGGAAGGACCGCCTTGCCACCGCCCTGGCTGGCGCTGTCGAGCAGCTGCCGGTCACCGCCACCCTGAACCCCATGCCGCGTCCAGGCTGGGATGCCCTCGCGCCCATGCCTGACGCCACGGCGATTGCGGCCGAGTCCGCCGCCGCCGCCGCCCTGGTCGATGTCGGCGCAGGTGTGCCGTTGACCGCCAGCGGCCTGGATGCGATCACCCTGGCCTGGGCCGAGGCCCGGCTCGAAGCTGATCGCACGGCGCCGCCGATGCCGCAACGCCTGGTAGCGCGCGATCTGCTGCTCTCGGACCATGTCCGTCTTGGCACCCCACTGATCCTCGACGGTCTGCTTGACGATCGCCTGCCGGGCCGTGTCGCCGGTTCGGAGCGGCCGTGGCAGCGCCTGCTCCTGGCGATCGACGAGGGCCAGTATGTCGAGGTGCTGAGCGAGGCGCGCTCCGCCGCCGACATCCCCATCGGTACACAGGTACGCATCACCGGCCGGTTGCTCGCCTACGACGAGCGCGCCGTAGGCACGGCGAAGGTCCAGCTCCCGATCGTGCTTGGACGCGCCATCGTCGAATCGACCGCCCCGGGCGATGAACGCGATGCCATGGCAGAGTTCCACCGGCCATTCTCCATGCCGACGGAACTGTTCGGCGAAGTCGACGACTTCCGCCTGTGGACCGAGACGCGGCCCTACTACTACCTGCTCGGCCAGGTACTGCGCGACCAGACCACCGCGGGCGCCTGGGACGGGGCAGGCGATGGCAACCAGTCGGCCGACGACATGCATCTGCGGCCGGCAGATTTCCGTGGCAAGCCGTATCGCATCACCGGCCATGTCTATGAGGCCTGGGAGGATCACGAGGTCAACCGCGACCAACCATTCGGGGTTGGACGGGTGGTGCGCATGCTGCTGTGGCGACGCGACATCGCCCCGGTCACCGAGTCGGTCAACGGGGTGGAGAAGCGCGCAGTCAAGCAGGTGCTGCGCCTCTATGAGTTCGCCGTCATCACCGATCAGAAGCCGCCACCACGTGGCACCCTGGTCACCGCCAACGGCCGCTTCCTGAAGAAGCGCGCCATCCCGGTGAAGGTCGATGAACAGGTCGACAAGGCCAATGGCGTGCAGCGCTTCAGCGACCGTGTCTATACCTGGATGTTCGTCACCGGCCCATGGCAGGAGCAGGAGACGGTGCAGCGGAACCAGATGGGCGCACTCGGCTGGAGCATCACCGGCGGCGCCCTGGTCCTGCTCCTCATCGGCATCATCTGGTGGCGGTACGAGGTGCGCGACAGCGGCCGGCGCATGCGCGGCCAAGTCGCAGCCGTGCGTGCCAACCGGTTGCGCCTGAACGGCAATGACCAGGCGCCGCAGCCGCCCTCTTCCCCTGAGCCGTCGGCCGAGCAGGCTCCGCCTCCGCCATGAATGCGTTCGCCGTCCCGCTGGTCTTCGCCCCGGTCTACCATGTGCTGGTCTGGGGGGGGCGGCGGATGGCGCGTTGGCGGCGGGACCTGCCCGAGGGCCCGGTCGGCGAAAGCTGGGATCTTGCCGACCACCAGCGCGGCATGAGCGTGGTAGCGGACGGTCCGCTGGCCGGCTCGACACTGGGTGAACTGACCAGGGCGCATGGCCGCGAGGTGGTCGGTGCCGCCTGGGATGGCTGTGAATTTCCGCTCCTGGTCAAGCTGATCGATGCGGCCGACCGGCTTTCGGTCCAGGTCCATCCTGATGATGCATTGGCCCGGAGCCTGGGTGTGGGCACGCGCGGCAAGACCGAGTGCTGGCTGGTCCTGGAGGACGGCGGCGAAGTATTCGTCGGTCTTAAGCCGGGCGTGACCCTGCAGACCTTCGAGGCGGCGCGCGCCGCTGGTCGGGTCGCCGACTGCCTCGCCCGTCATGCTGTCAGCGATGGCGACTTCGCCTTCATGCCCGCCCGCACCGTGCATGCCCTGGGTACCGGCACGCTGATCTACGAGGTCCAGCAGACCTGCGATGTCACCTTCCGGGTCGATGACTGGGGCCGCCTCGGCCTGGATGGCAAGCCGCGTCCGCTGCACATCGAGCAGTCGCTGGCGACGATCGATTTCAGCGGTGCTGGCACGGGTGGCGTGAGCCGGCCGGGATTCTCGCCGCATCGGACCGGCGGCACCTGGCGCGAACTGGCTTCCTGCCCCTACTTCACCGTCGAGGAGCGTCGCGCCCTCAGCACCAAGGGTGGAGGCCACGGCGGCTTCAGCATCGTCACCTGCCTGCGCGGTGCCGGCACGCTCTCGACCGCCGCCGGTTCGGTCAGTCTGCGTGCGATGTCCACCTGCCTGGTGCCGGCTGCGGCCGGTCCCTGGCAGGCCGATGGCGACGGCGTTGAACTGCGCCTGCTCGTCGCGCGATAGCCTGCCTATTTCAGCAGCCGGCGCGCCAGCGGCGCCGGCCAGTCACCGGTCGCGGCAGCGCGCAGGTGCTCGATCATCGTGGTCAGGTCGCCAGCGCGCTGCGCCAGCCGGGCGCGGATGAAGGCGTCATCGTTGGCGTACCACGGATCGGTCGGGGGTTCGCTCGGCAGGATCTCGCTACCAAGCAGGGCGCGGGCGAAGCGCCCGGCCAGCCCGAGGTCATCAGCCGCCTGCCGCCAGGCTGCTTCAGCTTCGCTGCGTTCGCCGCGCTCGGCCAGGAGGTCCCCCAGCCACAGCCATGCCCACGCTGCGGTGTCGCTGCCGGCCGCTGCCTCGGCGGCCTGGCGATAGGCCACCACCGCCTCGTCCAGGCGGTCGGCCAGGCGCAGGGCCTCGGCGGTCTTCAGCCGCGCCTTGGTCCGCCACGGCAGCGGCATCGCCTCATCGTCGGCGACCGCGCGGTAGCGCAGCAGGGCGGTACGCGGGTCGTCCATCTCCAGCAGCACATCGCCGGCTCCGGTCAGGGCCAGGGCACCGCGCTCGTGCTGTTGGAGATAGCTGGCGACATCGGCGCCGGCGCTGAACAGGTCGAGGGCACGCGACGGATCGCTGGAGCGCAAAGCCTCGGCCCGGCTGAGGTGGTCGTCGACCAGGCGGCGGGCCGCATCCACCGGCACATGGGTGAGCAGATGGTCGGCGCGATAGTCGCGGCGCAGGGCGGCGAAGAAACGCTCTGCCTCGTCGAGCCGGCCGAGGCGCAGGGCGCAGGCCCAGGCGTGGAAGGTCGCCAAGGTGACGTAGCGGCGGTCGAGGCGGTTCTCCTGGGCGACACGCACGAAGCGCTCCAGTGCCAGCTGGTCGCGGCCGAGCGCCTCGAGGCACAGGCTGGCGCGCAACTGGGCGTCGCGGCCGAGCGGGCTGTCTGGATGGTCGGCGAGGAAGCTGTCGTAGAGGCTGAGCGCGCGCTCGAAGCGACCGTCCTGGCGCAGCATGTCGGCCGGGGCCAGGGCGCTGACCGTCAAACCCTGGCGCTGACGTTCGAGCACCAGCTCGGAGACCTGGGCGGCGGCCGGGTCGGCGGCGACAAAGGTGCCGGCGGCATCGGGGCCTTCGAGGGGCACGAGGTCTAGGAAGCTGAGCGGCTCGGCGGCGCCATTGGCATCGGACAGGCGCACCTCCAGGGCGTCCTCCGAGCGGACCATGGCCAGGCGCAGCGCCGTCCCCGGCGTGATCGCCGGCAGTTCGCGGCTGGTCATCGGCTTGCCATCGCGCAGCAGTTCGAGGTGCGCCCCACCGGCTGCGCTGGCGAGGCGGGCGGCATAGCCACGGCCGATGTCGCGGTCGTTGACCATCAGCAGCACCTCGAAGGTGGCTTCACGCGCCGTCACCGTGGCGGCCAGGCGCACTGGTCCGGGGGTGGCCGGCAGTTGCAGCAGGCGCATGCCCGGTCCCAGCGAGGGACGCGGCTGGCTGGTCAGCTTGCCTCCACCCGGGGTGCCCGGCGGCAGCACCGGCTTGACCTGCACGACCTCGGTGACCCACTCTGGTCCGCTATCGACCGAGGGGGCTGGGGCCGGTCTCAGGTGGGTCAGGGCTGCGCGTGCCGCCAGGGCCGTTCCGCCAGCGAGCAGGAACAGCACCAGAGCAACGCTGGCGACGGTGCGTCGGCGCAGCCAGCAGGCGCGCAAGAACGGCCGTAGCGGTCCCGGCCTGGTCGCCTTCACCGGCCTGCCCTCGAGGATGCGTCGCAGATCCGCGGCCATCGCCTCGGCGGTGCGGTAGCGGTCGGCCGGATCCTTGGCCATAGCGCGCAGCACCACTGTCTCGAGGTCGCGCGGCAGGCCGGCGCGGCGCAGGCTCGGCGGGGTCAGCGGCTTCTCGATCACCTGGCGGAGCAGGGCGCGCGGATCGTCGGCGGAGAAGGGGGGGCTGCCGGCGGTCATCTCGTAGAGCACCGCGCCGAGGGCGTAGATGTCGCTGCGTACGCTGATCGCGGCGCGTTCGCCACGCGCCTGCTCGGGACTCATGTAGGCTGGCGTGCCGATCACCGTGTCGCTGGCGGTCAGGCGGCTTTCATATTCGGGGGCGGCGGCGAGCCCGAAGTCGAGCACGACGACCTGGCCGTCGTCCTTGAGCATGAGGTTGCCCGGTTTGATGTCGCGGTGCAGGATGCCGGCGAGATGCGCGACATGCAGCGCCTCCAGCGCGCCGACCGCGATGCGCGCGGCGCGGTCGCTGGCGAATGGCCCTTCCTCGCCCATGACCTTGTCCAGGCGCCGGCCTTCGACCAGGTTCATGACGATCCACGGCCGCCCGGCGTGCTCGCCGAAGTCGAGGATGCGCACGATGCCGGGATGGTGCAGGGCCTGGAGGTAGGCGACCTCGCGGGCGGCGCGGCGGCGTTCCTCGGCCGAGACGCGATAGAGCAGCTTCAGCGCCACCGCCCGGCCGATCGGCACCGGCCCGCTTTCGGCCGCCTCGGCGCGCCACACCGCGCCCATGCCGCCGCGCCCGAGCGGTTCGATCAGGC
>JFJP01038773.1_pt1 | contig 15829 bp, 19 predicted proteins | sample 431651 | NCBI WGS metagenome assembly JFJP01 (sample SAMN02602958, study PRJNA72255) | Microbial mat metagenome, whole genome shotgun sequencing project. | biome: fresh water; feature: sink hole; material: water; isolation source: purple microbial (photo- and chemosynthetic) mats found in... | reverse complement strand
GCGTACCATTGGTAGTGAGTGCAATATTAAGATTTTCTACTTCTAAGTCATCGTTTTTCATATTTTTTCTAACTATGGCCGTTAATGCCATACGATTAGCTGAGCCGTTGATCATGCTCTGAATGTTAACACCGAGCAAAGGATTCAAAGGTAACTGACCTAGATTAGCGTACATGATTAGCTCAGTTTCTTGCGCCGTGCTATCACTCACCACGAAATCACCGTTGCTTATTCGCACATCACCATTATCGAAAATTATATCGTTCATTGCAGTATAGTTTTATTTTCCAGTTCGTCTTTTGTTGTTTCTTGTATCTGAGCAGCGTACCATGTTGCAAGTATGGTTTTCAATGCCAAACCACCATCACCGGGTGCTACTACCCATGATGAAAAAAGCGTTTTAAGATCGTTTACCTGACTTTCTAATCGGTTTATTTTTTCCACAAGTGGATTTATTAGCACCAAACCAGCGTTTTCACCATCGTTAAAAATGACCTTATTAGACATTATAATTTTAACGTTTTCGTTTTTAAACTGTATGGTATCAGGTTCTACAACGTATGAGATAAAAGCGGTCTGAAAACTGGTAAATGTCACCAGTACTTTGGTATTCAATTTCGGTTTTATCACTATGCTATCATTGCCAGAAATTCCGGCAAAGGGTATATTTTCCATTGCCGCAAAACCCTCAAAACTCACGCTACACGTATTATCAGAATTAACCTGAGTAGCCACACCATAACGTGAGTAAATCTCGTGCTGATTAAAAAAATCGGCAAAAAGTTGCTTTATTATTTCTCTCATACTTTCGCATCTAACATTATTGTTTGACGTGCACCGACTGTACTATATGTACGTTCTACACCTTTTACAAGATACGTACCCTCACGCTCAGCATAACGATTGTCTATTAGCGTTACTTTGTCGCCAAAATAAATTTTCGGCAGAATAAAAGTGCTAAAAGTACCGCTATAACCATCATAGTTTATTTTTCTTAATCGTTCTTCGCTCACCTGCTTCAGTTCTGAGTATGATAACCCATAGAAAAAAGCATTCCGTGAGTCACCATCATCTGGCTTTTCAGTACTGCTCACGATGTTACCATTCAGATAGTAGGAATAAAGAACGATATTGCTACCATCAGCTAAAAACGACGTACTTTTCAGGTAAATTTGGTTTACCTCTACTTCTTCGTAATTAAGACTGTTATCAATTATGCTTGCTTTTGCCCCGTTGAAATAAAATTTGTACTCACTACCCGTTAACAAGTAAGGAAAACCAACTTGCAAGCCGTTACGATTGAACGTGTAAAGACCGTACTCCTTGAGTTTGTCAAGTATCTGTGCTTTGTTAACATTCTGGAATTTAACTGTGCCTAGATTTGGTACATCTACGTTTGCCGTTGCAGGTATTTCAAGGTCTAAAAGCAGTTGCTTTAAGCTAACGTTTGATTTGAAATAGCTTTTTACCGTGCTTTTTTTGAGCAGGTACATAGCATCTTGACAGGCAAACTCACTGGTCGAATCTTGTTTAATCGAAGTAACAAATCCGGAAAAAATTTCGGCTAAATTTCTATCTACACCCATCCAAATAGTAACGGCAGTTCCATATGGAAACAGCGTTTTCAGATTAATGCCACGCTTCCAAAGTGTAGAGGGTAAACGAAACACGGCAGAATCGGTCATCTCTTCCCATGTTTGGGTAATTGCGACCGATTCCACCGATGTAAAAACCGTTTGCCCGATTTGTATTTTTATACTAGGTCGTAGCATTTTCCTCTAAGTTAACATTTTTATCCGAGGTCATTGTGATAGTCACGCCCAAAACGTTTGAAAATGCTTGATTTTGACGATACGTAACCGATTGAATAACCACGGTCGTAACATCCAAAGCAATCAGCAAGTCGTTGTACACTTCAATAGCCTGAGTAGCAGAAAAAACGGAGTTACAAGTGGTAACCAAATCATAAGGTGATTGCTCACCATCACCAACCAGCAAAGCATTTACGGTTATTTGGTAATCGGATGCAGAAATATATTCTTTTATCGTACCATCTCTACCCGGTAGTGGGGTGCTTTCTATGTTATTCGTTTTATTTACCTCTACTATTGCTTCGTTAAAATTCAAATCCGGGTATGCTATGGTATTTCCCACCAAATCAATGTACGCACCCCGAGGGAAAAGCATAGAACCGAGCACTGGTGTACCAAAAAAATCGGAAAAACGATCTGGTGTATCACGTTGCAAAGCCTGTACGTTGAAAAGCAAAGGCTGTACTAATGATGTGATAATTCCTTTAGCACGTATGCTGAGTTCTACTGCGTTTGCGGTTAGTTGCTTGAATACTGCCATACTTTGTTAATTCATTTGAAGTGAAACATCTGTTACCGCCTCTAAAATCGTTTTTTTAATCATTTCCTTTAGCTGTGCGCCGCTTTCTTTTATGTTAGTGGTATTGATATCGAAATTCTCAATTAGCTTTTCTATGTTCACGTTAAACACTTTTGGTGCTGCATTGGTAATTTCACTCACACCACTTGCATTTTTCGTTATAGCATTCACACCACCATTTGCTGTTGTATTGGTTGCAGCGTTTAAATTTCCTGCAAGAGTATTTCCACCATTATGTAGGCCTGCCATACGGTACTTTCTGTTCGGATCGATCAAATTCATGTCCTCATCAGTAGTTATACCACTTGCTTGTTCTTTTTGCATCAAACCGAGTTTTTCCATGCCCCACTCTATGAGCGAAAATAGCTTTTCTACGTACATAATACTTAGCTTTAATGGTGCTAGCAGCACGTCAACTATGAATGTACCTATTTTTGTTTCGGTAAAAAAAGAAACCAATTTACCGAATGCCGTTATTATCATGTTAATGTATCCAAGCAACCCGGTAAGTGCTCTGTCTACAATAGGCTTTAAAATTGCCCAAAGTTTTTTGAACATATCCCATATTTTAGACAATGCAGGGGCAAATGCTTTGCTTAATTGAGTAGCTAACCCTTTTATTGAAGACCAAAGGTCATCCACAACTTTACGAAATGATTCACTTGTTTTGTACAGATGTACCATGTATGCAATTAATCCGGCAACGGCTGCTACTATCAATACAATAGGATTTGCGGCAGCAAACGCCATTATAGATTGAAACAACGTGATAGACTGACTAACCATGCCTAGAGTCTTATATATGGCAATAAAAGCGGCAAAACCGGTGATTAATCCCATCAGCATATCTTTATTTTCTTGAATCCACCCTACGAAAACTTTGAACTTTGCAATCATAGCACCAACACCCGCAACTATAGCCGGTGTGTACTTAGAGATCAATTCTATTGACCAGTCAATAAACCCTTTTAGTTCTTTCGAGAGTGCCAGACCTACTTTTAATGCCAATTGTGTTAATGAATCTTGTAAATTGCTAAGCCTACCACCCAACGTACCAGAGATAGCAGCCATCGATCCGGAAATTCCTTTTACTTGCCCTAAACCTAGTACATAGTTACGCACACTTTCACCAGTCGCATCCATTGTAGTGGTTACACCTCTGAAAGTCATTTTTACTTTATTACCCTCTTTCGATGCTTTTATCCCAAATTCTTTTAGGCGCTCAAATTCCATTGTTTCTGCGTCCAAAAGTGCCTCGGTTAACTGGTCAAATTCTTTGCCTTGCGAACTAGCTAAGTCACCTAGGTTTATAATTTCCTCACGTGTGGGTACAAAACCACGGTTAACAAGTTTTACGTAGCTCTCGGTTAATTTATCTATCTCGAAAGGCGTTTTACTTGCTATGTCCGTTATCATTTGCATACTGGATGCTGCTTTTGTAGCGTCACCAAATGCGTTCGTTAAAACGGCGTTAAAACGCTCGAAATCGGATGTAGCAGAAATGATTTTACTACCTACACCAATACCGGCAATAGCAGCACCGAGCGAAAGTACTGTGCTATTTACCGAAAATAAACTGCTCTCAAAGGTTTTTAACTTCGAATGCGTTTTATCGAGCACCGGTGCGAAGCGGTCATTTAATTTTATGATGTATTCTACTATATTGGCCATAGCTTTAAATTAAAAATGTTACTGGTAAGAGTAACATTATGAAAGTTTTACACCAAGAACACCCACTTTGCTTAACCAAGTCAATTCTGAAAGTAATTTTACGTATGTTTCCATGTCCAAATCTTCGGGATTAACGTGATAGTAAAAGCGGATAAGAGCGAAAACGTGCCGGAAACTAACAGCCTCCGGCAGCGTTTCAACATCTATTTTTTTTTAATCTCGTAATCAAAACCCTGTACATATTCGGTCGTTAAACCTATACAGATTTTTATGAGTACTGAGGGTTCTAATTCCATACCTTCGGTATGCTCTACACAACACGTATCGAAAATGATTTTTCCGGGCGAAACTACATCCATAGTACCACCTGATTTTATCATCTGCGAGGTAGCTAGTGATAGCTGTTCAAAGGTAGGTTGCTGTATAACATATTCGTATGCTACACCGCTCACCACGATTTCAAACGCTTGTACCGGCAAAGCCTCTTTGCGAATTACTTTTGTTTTTTTCATCGGTATTCCACGTGTGAAGCAATCAAATTGAAAGAACGTTTCAGCTCACCATCACCGGTTGAACCTTCAACACCATCGTCAGTAAATTCACAATTTTTCACGGTGTGAACCACTACACTTTGACCATTGAAGAACGAAACCAAAATATCGAAAGCGGGTAAAGAAAGCAAAGAACCTTTGCTGAGTGAATCCAAAGCAAACACGGCAGTACGTAGGTTTTCAACCTCATTCATTGCAATGTCCATAGATACGCTCACTTCTTTCGTACCACGGCCACGGCTTGTTGGTAATGTACCCAAACCGTAGTTATTCATTTTTTCCTGTGATTCTACGTATGAGATAGAAGAAACGGAAACTAGCGGCGAACCTGCTAAAATCAACTCAATGGATGCATAGTCGTACGCACGGCCATTAATTAAGGGTACTGTATTCATAATGCGGTTGTAAATCCAATGTTAACAACTATCTCACGTGCAACACCAACCGGTACAACACGAAGCGTCACCACAACTTGCGAAGTAGTTAACACATCTTGATCCGGGTTAATGAGTACACTGTAAGCACTTATATCCTGCGAAGTTGTGAGCACATCTGCACCACGTTTCACGGAATTTTCGAAGATTGCCACTGTGCCATTGGTAAGTTTACCGGCACTTGTAACAAACAAAGGTGATTTGAGCAAGGGCAAAACCTCTGGGCGTACACTACGTATCAGACTGTTAATTGTACGATTGTTTTCAATCGTTGCATAATCGCTAGTACGAAGTGTAGCAGTCCACGAATCGGTGAAATAACTACCCGAAATACCGTAGTGAGTTTCAATAAACGTATAGTGCTTATTGGTAATATCGGTTTTCTGATTTTCTGTTAAATCACGATAAGCAGTACCAAATACCAGACCGCCACTTTGAAATACGTTTGTACCTGAGAGGTCAAATTTCTGTACCCATCCGATATTTTCACTAACTTTCGCCAATGACATTGCACCGAGTACAGTACCTAGAGCGGGTACGGATTTTCCAAAGATAGCCTGATAGTTTTTGCTGATTTCAGCCCAATACTGAGTATTCAACGGGCTTTGTGGAGCACCGGTTGCGTTACTCTTTGCGCTGTAAATCTTACCGCAGAAGTTAACCAGAGTTCCGGTAACGTATGTTTCGGCTGCTGCCCAAACGGGGCTAGTCCAGTAACCATCTACACCAATATTCACGTGTACACCCTCACTGTCCAAAGTAGTAATGTTCGGCAATGTAGCTATAGCAAGTGAGGTAAAATCGGCGGCTAAAGTAACCATCAAAGGTTTACCTTCGTTGTATACGGTATCTACGTAAGTTTGTGAAGCAGTTACAAGGCTCGAAGCAAAAGTAACGGCGGGTACGTATACAGCTATTTGGTTTATCTCACCACCTGAGTAATCTTGCAGCGTTTTTATTTCAGCACCAGTGTACGAACCCTCAGCATAAATACCAACGTAAAGAATACCCTGAGAATTTAAGCGGAAAAATTCGGAAATGTGATAATACAACGGATCAAGTTTTGAACTCGCACCACCACTTAATTGAGTAACGGTAGCTGCTGCTGTACCACTTGTAGCCAGAGCCAAAGTAAGAGAGAAAGCACCTAAGCCGGTAGGCGGTACAACGGTCACGGTAGCGGTTGCAGATGAAGCAGTCCACCCATGTTTAAACGTGTTGGTGTTAATTGCGGCGGCAAGGGCGGTAGCTAGGGTAGTGGTAGTTTCACTAGCACCATGCGTATACGAACCCAATACACCACCGTTAACAGTGATACTAGAAACGTCACCACTTGAACCTACGGCAGTCATCAAGACTGTTCCACCGGTTGCGGCTTTCGTTTCATCGGAGCTATTGCCAGTTATACCCAGATTCACCGCATCCTGTAATGAATACAGTTTTTTGATACGGCTACCAGATGAAAAGCCTGACGGTAAGGTATTGCTGTAAAAAAGCAAACCCGATACATGAGAAGTACCGGGCAGTAGCCTTCCCAAACCGTTAGCACTCTTATTTATTGTTAATGCCATTTTTGTTTATTTTGGGTATGTTTTTACTTTTTTCCCAGTCTTCCCGGGTTATTTTGATTTTTTCAATCCCTTTTTTCCTCGAATGCTCAGTAGCATATGTTTCTTGGTAAAAGAAATTTCCATCAGAGGTTGCAAACATAACCTCCAGAGACGTATCTTTTTCAAAATACGCCCCGGATAGTTTTGTTAATTCGGTCATTAGCTTGCTTGATAAAGCATTGCAACACCTTTACCGTCAAGGTAAGAAGTAGCACCACCGGCACGAACTGCGGCGTTCATAACAGTACCAAGGTACTCGGCTTGATCAGGGTTAATGTAGATTTTTGCGTTTCCTTCTGCTCTCCAAGCAAAAGATTCATGCCAGAAAAGACCAGCGTATGAATCGGTAGTTGCGGCAGCAGCACCTATGGCTTTCAATGCACCACTAGAAGCGTTTGCAAGAACCACTGAGCTACGTTTGAAGATACGGAAACCGTAAATCTCACCAATCAGACCCATTTTCACCATGTCAACCAAACCACGTCTGTCGTACGAGATAAACTCGTCAACCAATGCAAGGTCACCATACAATTCAGCAGGTAGAACAGCGTAACGGCCATCCATTGGCACGTCTTGTTTGTCCATGTATTCCTGAATTTTTTGTATGTCGGCAGCGATTGCACGTTTACGTGTACCGGTTGCTGAGGGTAGTGAAGCACTACGGGTAGTTGTACCGGTTGTTGGGAAAAGTCCACCTGCGGGTATACCACTTGCCCATGCGTGAGCTATACGAAAAGCGATTTCGCTATTCAAAGTACTTGTATGGTCTTTCAACACATCGGCACGTTTGTCGTAACTTACAACCAACTGATTTTCGTCAGTCAAAAGGGTAGGTTTTGTTGCAAACAAATCCACGTTGAAAGTTTGGCGGTCGTCTTTACGCTCTACAATCTGCAAAGGGTAAACGGTAGGGTTAACTACTACAGTAGGAACTGCACCTGCGTTTGGTATTTCTACCACGGCCACGTCAGGGTTTACACCACCAACGAGCTTTGAATACTTGTAAAATTGGTTGTCGGGAAAAAGGTTTGATGCGATTTCACGGCTAAACAACCTTTTTAATACTTCTGTTGCCATATTCGATTAAATATTAGTCGTTTTGAACTGCTGTCCCAACAGGGCGGAAAGCCGCACCATCGTAAACGTACATACATGAGAAAGTTTTACCAGCTACACCGGTAATAGTAGGGGCTGTGAAACCTGTGCCAAATACGGTAGTTTCTGTGCCAGTGGTTTTCGATTTCAGGAAAATAGCAGTACCCACGGTCACGTTGCTACCAACGGTCAGGTTTAGGGTTCTATTTCCAGTAGCTACGGTCGATACACCATCTATTAAGAGGTTACTACCACCAACGGCGATAGCTTGTGCACCCGTAGCGGTCAAGTCTACCTCTTCGAAACCTCCGAAGGGAAAACTTACAAAATGAGAATTAGCATCTGCGCTCATTGCTTGTTTAGTTTAGGTATTTGTCAAGTAAATTTTTGAATTTTGCAGGGTTCTCTGCTTGCAGTTTTTTCAAACCCTCTGGGTCTTTTTTAGACCATTCGCTGTAGCCCCAATCATTTTTGGATTCAGTAACCGCAGGTTTGTTAATCACGTCAGTAATCTTTGGTACGTTAGTGCGTACACTGGCAGCGATTTTGCGGAAAGTATCCAAGTTGTTTTTGGCAGATACGAGCAGCGTTTCTTTATCGGCTTCGGTGAATTTTCCGGCTTTTATTGCGGCCTCTACCTCTTGCTCAGCTACAACACCGTTCAACTGTTCCAGTTCGTTTTTTGCGCTGGTAAGTTCGTTTGTAACTGCCTCGAGTTTTGAAGCGTTTTCGGCTTTCAAATTTTCGATTTCCGAATTTTTGTTTGTCACATTGGCATTCAAACTCTCTATTGAAGCATTCAAGTCTTTTAGGCTGTTTTCCATTTCTGAAACTTTGCCTTTTGCCTCTGCTGCTTCGTTTTGCAAGTTTTTAGCCGCATCGAGGATCATTTCTTCCGAAGCGTCCTCTGGCAGGTTAAAAAATTCACGAATCATATTCAAATTGTTAAAATTAAGTATATTAGTTGCCATTAAGAGAGCATCCATTGAATTTTCGGGCAGTGCTACTTTCCGTTTGGTAGTGAGTATCTTTTCTACCATACCCAGTTCTTTGCACTCAGGTGCGGTGAACCAAGTTTCATCATTCATTTTCTTACGTACGGTAGGTAGGTTCATTCCACTTTGTGACGTGATAAACTGCGCTATCATTTCACGAAGATTTATTAACCCGGTTTTGTTTTTACCATCGGGCATTTTTTCGATTTCTTCGCCCCACATACTGGGATCGTGAATCATTACTTTTGCATAATCACGCATCCAACGTTCGTTTCCGGCTAAGAAAATAACAGCGGCAATAGAAGCGGCCACACCTTCATTCACGGTACGTATTGGCTTACTTGAATTTAGCATAGCAGAAACAACGGAAAAACCATCCACCACGTAACCACCCGTAGAATTAATGCGCAGCTCTATAGTGCTTATGTCAGTTTCACGTTGACACATATCAATAACCTCAGCTAACCAACTTGAATCTCTGATTTCGCCAAAGATGTTAATGCTGTACACGCCGTTCTTTAGAGTAGCATTTTTTGCGTTTTGTATCATATCAATAACAAAATTTTAACAAAGTAAATTCTTAGCGTGCCCGATACAAAATTTTTATACATTTTTGTTAAAATTCACTTAATTTTACAAAAAAATATTTTTCATGAAATACCATAGGCTTGTTTTCGATACAGTACCAACTATCCGGGATGGGATTGAATGCGGTTTAGTATCAGATCGTAGTATGCTTATCTACGCAATAAAAATGGAAATGCGGGATCGAGCTATTCAGCACAGCATAGATAAAAAACCATTTCGCTACCCGGATCACTTGAAAGAGGTTGCCGATATGTACAGCATCACACCTACCACCGCCAGACTTTATTTTTATTCGAAGGATGTGAAAATTCCTAAAATCGTAAAATCAACCTATAAGTTTATTGACGGTGTTTTGAAGGCTTACCACTATCATTACGATTGGCTACAGCCAGAGGTACGCTGTTTAAATGATGAACTACTTGACGAGGTAATCCAATACACTAAGAATCTTGATAAAATCGAAGTAGGTACATTCATAGCAAACGGCATCGAAAAAACGGAAATAAAAATATCCGGCAAATTCTTACCAGATACGCTCACTCAAAAAGTGTTAACTGACCTTAAGTCCGCTTTTGAATAGAATGATTTATTTCTATACCGCCTTCAATCATTTCCCGGCAAAAATTCAGTACTACTTCCTCGTACTTTTTTGATGTAGAACCATTGTACTGACCTGATTTGAACATTTCCAAACTGGTAAGCAACCTTTTTATGGCTGGTTGTGCAACCCTACGTTGAATTTCTTCGATAACCTCTGGCGGTGTAACCACGTGTCCAGTGTAATAAGTACGTAGGCTACGCATAGCAGATGTAATTTTTCGTGCTAGTACCTCAGTATCCCAATTCACGTAACCTGTGCGCCAAATATCCTTGAACACACTACCCGCTTTTTCGGTTGCTTCTACTATCAGACTTTCGAAAGCATTATCTAGGTGATGTACCTTCATAATCGTATCACCCAAATCAGAAATTTTTACTTTGAGGTTATCCAAAAAAGCCTTATCTAGCTTTTCCTTTTGCAATATATTTAAAATCTCTTGCGTGTTGGTAACGATAACAGCCAATTCTTGTACGCTTGCGTCCATCTGTTGTAATTTCTCATTTTGTTGTAAGTCAATACTACTGAGTTTCTCAGCGATGCTTTCCTCCGCTTTTTGACGTTTCAAGTGACTGTATATAAGGCCAAAAAGTGTAGCGCCACTACCACCAATGGCAACGATTAATGCCAAAAATTCGTTAGTCCACTTGAAAAAAGATAGAATATCCATGATTTTAATTTTTATGGTTCAAAGCTAACGGTGGCGGGGGAAATATCAGAATTTTTAAGTGTTTTTACTTCACATATCTTTGGCGGCTACCTCTGGAATTGAATGGCATATGCAACGCACACTGCAAGAATAGCCAGTCTGCACCGTATGTATCTTGAGCATCGTTAGGCTTTCGCTCATACTTCACCAGTATTTGGTCACCAATACCGTAACCGGAGGTAGGTTTAGGTATTTCTACGCCACCCAGCTTGTGGAAATACTGCTGATTTAGCGCGATGGTAATAAGCGTGCTGAAAGTACCCAATAACTGAGGGACACCACCTACCGGAAGGTACACTATCGAGAAAAATACCTTCACCACACCGGCAGCGTTAGTACTGGGCATCCCATGTGTATGAATTTCTGCAAGTAGTGTATCGGCATTTAGAATGTCAATATCAATCCCATGTATAACTTCGAAGTACGAAGTCATACTTTCTGCTGTATTTCCCCCATCGAATGCCCACAGGCTGAATACTACCCCACCAATGGTTGCAGTCACTAAGTCTGGGCTCGGTGCTCCGCTGGTGGCTAGCCACTGGGCAGATGGCAATAGGTCGTCATACTGATCGAGCTCAAATCCATTGGTGTCTACCGCAAATACAGTGGTATTATCCGAATTATTTCCTTGTAAAATACGTGTGCTACCGTCATTACTCGTTCCGGTGATTGTCCACATACGTTGAAGTATACGATTTACGAAGTCAATACTTACCCTGTTAGTTGCCTGCATGTCATACAGCGTACCATCGGCAAAGCTCATCATACGGCTGCCGTATGCATTTATATTACCATTGTCCGATATTACAAGATCCGTTCCACCAAGACTAATTTGCTTTAGTACGTCAAGTAACCCTGCTATACTTATACTTTCACTCGTACTATCGAAAATAAATATAGGTGTACCATCCGCTTTTTGCATCATAAATGCGGTAGTTGAATCTGCTATCGGTTTTACCAGTGTATGATTTCCCGCAACGTCACGATTTATTAGCGTGCTATGGTCTAACCCTGTGTAAGATAACTCAACGTACTGAATGGTGTAATTTATGTCTAAATTACCCATGAACTTGAGCGGTACGGATAAGTAAAATATTAATGCTGCCGGATTAGAAGGTAAAGCTGCACTAATTGTATAATTACCATCAACGTCAAAAGTGAGAACGTCCACACCGGAATCCTCAAAATCTGGTTTTCCACCAACGATTTTACAAACCAACGCATCAACCCCGTTAGACCATTGGTCGAGGAGGATTGTTGATCCAGTCGGTTTCGTGATTTGTCCGCTAGTTGTTGTAATTGCTTCATAATAAGCTACTTTTAAAGGGGTGTTACCAATAAGACCTACGTCAAAAAAAAAATTCAAGATCAAAGTTTGTACCAGTTCATTTCTACTACCGGGGGTAGGTGTTATGGTCACTTCTCTCCAGTCAAACTCGTACACTTCTAAGTTATTCAGCATGCGCACCATGTTTGGGTTTTCTACCCCCGCCTCTTTAGTGCTCAAAATGCTTACGTTGTCTTGCACATCGAACGTTCTTTGTACAATACCATCTCGCTTTACGGTAATTTTTCGGCTATCAGTTAGCCGCTCAAATGTAATTGCCATCGCCTGTACGTATTATCTGGTTATCAATATCTAAATCGGTGTTCAGCACTAAGTCTATTGGGTTTGTATCGCCCTCTGTTACATCTATAGCACCTAAGTCTTTACCTTCTTCTATGCCGGTTGTTGAAAATTTTAGTACCCATTCGTACACACGTGATGCTGTTGGTGTGCCACCATCGGCAAAACGTTTGAATGTGGTAAAATTAGTTCCGGAAAGACCTACCAAACGGTAATAAACCTCTTCTACGATGCTTTCCATGTAATCAACCTCATCACTAATATCATTTAGCAGGGTAAATTCCACGTGTACGTTTATTTGAATGTAACCATTTGCCTGAGCACCGGTATTACCGAACGTGCTATGCATTTGCTGTTCCCAAGCATTGTCAGGAAATTCGATAAAAACGGCGGGATGATTGTAGGCTGTTTCAAGCTCTTCATTATTGATCTGGTCATTATACCAGCCAATGTGCTCAATGATGGTAGATGCTTCTAATGCTGTACGTATGGCTCGGTATATATCGAAAACAACCATAGAGATTTTAATTTTAATTTTAATGCAAATATAAACCTAGACTGTTTTAAAAGCCTAATTTTTAAGGATTTTTTAAGCTACTCATGTAGCGTTTAAAAGCGGCTATGATGATTTTATTCAGTTTCAAGTCTAGTTCTCTGCTTTTACCCACGAACTCACGTTTAGGCATCTTAAAAGGCCATTTCCCGAATGCTTTTCCCATCAGACCGAAGTTATGAATAGCTGCATATCTGATACCACGTGATGCTATACGCATAAGATTTGGACTTGAATCTGTAACTTTTAACGAGCGACGTAAAGCACCCGATTTAACAAGCAAAGCACGGTCACGATTTACGCTACGAACTTGACCCGGTACACGTGTACCACGTTTCTTCATTTGGTAATTCTTTTTTCTTTTAGGCCACCCACTTTCGGATGCATCGGTTTTATACCCACCCAGTTCAAACCCTTCTAAAAAGTGATTTAAAGCGGTATTGGGTAGAATTTTCGCAAGACGAAGTTTTGTTGCGTGAAATCCTTTAGCATTACCCTCGAGAAAACCGAAATTACCTAGCTTTTTCATGCACTACTTTGTTTTCTTGACCCTCTATTGGTTTATCGTGTTTTATTTTATTGGTGAGAATACTCATAGGAATTTTCTCAAATGCTTTACACGAAATATCAGCATTTTCCCTATAGAAATGTTTACACGTGTTGCACTGCGTAAAAACCGGCTCAAAATCTTTGCTTAATGGTGAATCATTGTTTGACATACTCAAATATGTATTTATCTCTGTTTACTGTTATGCGTTCTTTTTCTACAAATCTTAATACTGTATCGGGCATCAGTAGTATTTCTTCCTCCCCTTTGAACCGCGAAAAACTTTTTATGGCGTAGCCTTCAGCATTTTTTATTTCAATCAAAGCACCTTCCGCAGCACCTGAGAAGTCTAAACCAACCTTTATAGTTTGTGTAGTACTCATAAAGCCGGGTTCGACAAATACATCTCCGGGTTTTAGCGATTCAAACTTAGCCAATAAATCGTTACGTTTATTAAACTCCAACCCACGGTAGGAAGTACCTACAAATTTAGGTGCTTTCTTGTACAAATCGGTAGTTTTATTGGCTAAATCTTTTGCGATCATTTCCAGTGTTTTCTTTGGCGGTTTACCACCACCAACAAGAACCGGAACACCGTTAACATCTATGATAGTTCGAACGTCACCGCTATTTTTTAATGTGCCCCGTAGGTAATTACTCATAATAACATCCCCATAGGTTGTGTACTGCCGTAGTATTTTACGGTCAACTTCACCCAAAGTAAGATACCAGTCGTTAACTTCTTCTACAGCATGGGTATAGTCAGTAACGATTTTTTGCGGAATCGGTGAGGTTACACCCTGTATTGGTGGTGTAACGAACCCGAAATTGGTTTTGCGTTCTTCGGTGAAATACGTACGTACCTTTGGCGGTAGTGTATTGGCATTAAAATAATCATGACTTTGCGAAAATATCTCACCTCGTTTGCCCGGATTAAATTGAAATATATCAGGAATACCTTCAGTAAGTTCTTTTAGCTTATCCTCTGAAAGTGGTGTTTCTTCGGCTTCAAATTCTGTTAATTTTATTACCCTGCATCTACAATTCCAACCGTTGCACGGCATGAAAGTATCCCAAAAAGGATCATCTACCGGCTTCACTATGTTATGCAGTTTTGCATGGTCTTCCCGTACCCTACCATCATGTACTGTTTTGTACTGAAGAAGTGGGAATATGTCTTTATCCGCTTCGTATTCTACCCAGTCAGCAGCAGAAAAAGCGGAATTTATAGCGGTGTTGTACTCAGCTTGTAAATAACGTTCGTTGTAATTCGTGTAAACGGTCATTACTTCATTCTTGAACACATTAAAAGGCTTTTTATAGCCCTGTGAATCGAAAAGAAGTTGCTGCATATCATAAGTTTCTTTGAACGTCTTACAGCCGGAAAAAGAGCTGATATTATTGCCTAGCTTAGTGAGTACATCGTGTGCCGGTGTTTCAAATTCGGGTATTCCAAAACCTTTAGTCACACCATCCATTAACTCGAGATAAGTGGCGGCAAAAAGATTTTGCGGCAAGCGCAAGATGCTCACCGTACCATTATACAAACCTGTTACCAGTTCCTCTATTTCCTTATCTGTTATCATATGTACTCAGTCCAGCCAAAGCGTTTTTTTCTACCGTGTACGGCTTCTTTTTCCATTGGGTTGTGTCTATATCCATAACGCAAGTGAAAGTACAAATATACAAGTAAAAAGCCAATGAAAAGCAATTCTTTTTGTTGTTTGTGGTGTACTCTTTCATGCGCAATCATTCTTTCCCACCGTCCTACCGCTTTTGAGTATTCCAGACCTTTGCTCAAAAGTTTAAATACGTACGTACCTTTTGGCTCAGATACGAAAATAAAAGGATACAAAGCCATAGCCTTGTACCCGTTCGGAATTATTGATGGGAAAACTACTATCATACATCCAAAGGTATAATGTGATTAAAGAAATACTTGTACCCAGTTAACGCTGGGTTTTCCAGTTTAACTGCGCCTGTTTCATCTATGGCCAAAATGTTTGTACTTACGCCACCGCCAGTATCACCAATAAACGGGAATCTGTAAACAGTACTCGCTGGTAGTGTGTTAACATCGCTAGGACGATAACCGGCAGGTAAAGTGAATAAAAGATCGTCACCCGTTTTATCCGCTAAAAGTACCATAGCACCTTGAATAAACAAGTTCCCTTCTTTGGTTTTTTTGTACCAAACACCAAAATCTGCTTCGCCGGTAGAATGCGCAAAACCTGATTCAAACGTAGGTTGTACCCACGTATCGTAAGTCAGTTCTAATGCCAGTTTTATTTTGTCTATTAGCGTAGTTACTATACGAGCATTCAACTCAGTAGTTCCGGCAGCACCGGCACTCACCACACCACGGTTTTTTTGATAAGTTTGTACAGATGCACCCGCTTTCGTAACACGGTTTCCTGTAGTATCGAACGTAGTTACCTTGGTATACTTGAAATCAGCACC
>JFJP01038772.1_pt1 | contig 15830 bp, 12 predicted proteins | sample 431651 | NCBI WGS metagenome assembly JFJP01 (sample SAMN02602958, study PRJNA72255) | Microbial mat metagenome, whole genome shotgun sequencing project. | biome: fresh water; feature: sink hole; material: water; isolation source: purple microbial (photo- and chemosynthetic) mats found in... | reverse complement strand
CGTGGACAAATCCCCGGTTTTTCTACTGGACTCAATTTTGATTCCAAAAAAATTCGTGCCCTTCTTGCCTTTCGTGGACAAATCTCCTCCAAGGACAAAAATGGGCCCGGTCCCGATCCGTGTCCTAAGCCTGCCTTTTCATCCAAATTTCGCAGGAGGCTGACGATTTGCGTTTGTCGCCACCGAAAGCCATTGGGCCTCAGAAGGCGAAACCCGTGGAGACGCGGATGCCGAAGGGGACGAATCCGGGCGTGTCGCGGTAGCTGAGGCGATAGACCCAGTCCACGCGCAGGAACTTGAGGATGTTCTCGACGCCGAAGCCGGCCTCGAGGTAGGGCGTCCCGGCGCGCCAGGCGCTCATCTGGTCGGGGAAGTCGAGCAGGGCCTGGTGCTCGGGGCGGAGGTCCCCGACCAGGGCCTTGGCATGGACGACCTCGCGGAGCTCGAGCTTGCGCAGCAGGGGCAGGCGGTTCAGGAAGAAGCCCTCGAAGTGGTGCTCCATGTGGGCGCTGGCGAACCGGTCGCTGGCGAACTCGTAGTAGTTCATCAGGTTGAACCCGTTCTTGAAGAAGCCGAAGGTCTCGTTGCCCTCGTGGATGTGCAGGATGGGGAAGGGCAGGGTGCCCCAGGTCTTTCCGGCGGCCAGGGTGTAGCTGAATGTGCCCAGGGTTCCCAGGCGGATGTTGTCGCGCAACTGGGCCTTGGCCTTGTAGAAGGGCGCGCCGTCGCCCAGGTCGAGCAGTTGGCCCACGGTGGCCTCGAGCTGGAGCACGGGGTAGCGGGTGCCCAGGCTGGTGCGGAAGAACTGCCCATAGACGAACTTCTCGTCGTAGGAAAGCCGCGTGCTGAGGGTGGCCTGCCAGTAGTTGAGCCGGGCCAGTGCCGTGCCGTCGGGGGCCGTCAGGCGGACGGAGTCGGTGGGGGCGAGGCTGCGGTGCGTAACGGCCAGGGTGTTCATGAACCCGGCGAACCACTCGCGCTCGAAGGTGGCGGTGTACTGGTCCACCATCAGCAGGTTGTAGAGCGGCCCGCGGCGGAAGGCCGTGCCGAAGAGGTTGTCCACGGCCAAGGCGTTGTCGGCCTGGCCCAGCAGCTCCATGTCGTGCTTCCAGTAGAGGCTTGCCGTGACGCGGGGCTGCTTCGAGAAGACGTACATTGCGCCGACGTTGTGCTTGAAGCGCTTGTCCCAGGTGCCGTAGGCCAGGTACGAGTCGAGCATGAGGCGCTTGCTGAAGTCGTTGCTGCTGCGCAGGCCCAGTCGGAAGCGGTGGCCTTCGAGGTCGTTGAAGCTGTAAGCGTAGAAGTAGGGGCCGATTTCGACATTGCCCTGCACCCAGTAGCCGTAGCCGAGCAGGGTGGCCAGCCGCTCGGCGTTCTGGTAGTAGTCGGTGGCCTGCACCGAATCGACCATCTGGTAGATCTTCTCCTCTTCGCGGCTCAGGCCCAGGGGGCGGCTGTCCATCCAGAACGAGTCGGGCCGCTGGGTGGCGCCCTCGAGCAGCACCGATTCGAGCGAGGTGGCCCCGGAGAAGAAGCCTTCGGGGGGGCAATCGAGGCTGACGTTCTGGTAGTGGCTGGTCTTCTTGCCGAAGAAGCCCGTGGTGCCCTTGGCCAGGGCGAACTCCACGAACAGCTCCTCGTGGGTGGGGAACCAGACCGAGTCGCCCAGGAAGCTGAACTCCTGGCGGATGATGAGGTCTTGGGCGAAGTTGATGTTGGCGTCCTGGGCGATGCGGGCGTTGACGCTGGTGATGGCGAAGGTGCTGTCGTGTACCCACATCTCGCCCGTGAAGGTGGGCTCCTGCGCCCGCCGGGGCTTGAAGGTCATGCGGTAGCTCCAGTGGCTGTCGCGGAAGGCGCTGTCCACCAGGTAATACTCGTAGTAGGTCAGGCCCAGGGCTGAGATGGGGCTGACGAAGGACTTGCCGAAGACGGAGATGAATCCGTCATAGACGTTGGCCTCCAGGTACATCTTTCCGGTGAACTCGGCTATCTGCGGGTCGTCGATGCCCGAGAGGCGGCTGGCGTGGATCTCTTCCTTGACGCGCTTGGGGAAGCGCTGGAAGTGGTAGCGCGAGAGGGTCTCGGAGATGAAGATGGGCAGGTAGGCCTTGCCGTTGACGGCCGAGGTGTCGATGTTCTCGAACACGAAGTCGATGGGCCGGAGCAGCCTCGACTCGGTCATGGCGGGCCCGAGGTCGGCCAGGTCGAACTGGAGCTTGTTGTAGCTGTCGTAGCTGTAGCACGGCCAGCGGCTGGGGTCGTTGCGGGCGCGGTTGCGCTGGATGTTCTTGAGCATGGCGTGGGCGGGGTTCTCGCCGGCATAGACCACGACCTCCTCGAGGGCCACCTCGCTGACGCGCATGAGCACCTCCAGCTCCTGGTACTCGCCCTTGCGCACGGCGACCACGTGCGGGTCGTAGCCCATGAACATGAACAGGAGGCTGTCGCCGGGGGCGCTGGTCTCCAGGAAGAACTCGCCGTTGAGGTCGGTGATCTCGCCCTGGGCGCGGTCCGTGAAGCTGAGGTTGACGAAGGGCAGGGTCTCGCCGGTCTGGGCGTCCTTGACCACGCCCCGGATCTTGGTGGTCTGGGCGAAGGCGACTTGCGTGGCGAGCACGAAGAAAGCCGCCCAGAGGGCTCTGGCGAGCCGGGCGTTGGAAACGTATGTCTGGGTCATGGTGTTTTTCAGAGCGATCGGGTTGGTGGAGCGGCTCCGCCGAGGCACTTTTGGAGGAAGCCGTGGTAGAGCGCCCGGGCGTTTTCGTCGTAGTGCAGGCCGCGCTCGGGATGCCACTGAACGCCAAACAGGGGCAAGTCGGTATGTTCGATGGCCTCGACAAGCCCGTCGGGGGCCATGGCCGCGACGCGCAGGCCCTGTCCGAGCGCCTGGATGCCCTGGTTGTGGAAGGAGTTCACCAGGATGTTCTCCTGGCCGCCGAGCCATTCGTGCAGGAATCCGCCCGGGTCGAGGCTGACGGCGTGGCCGAAGTGGTCGTAGTCGCGGTGGTCCTGCATGTGGAGGATCTGGTCGCCGTGCTGGGCCGGCAGGTTCTGGAAGAGCGTGCCGCCAAAGAAGACGTTCAGCAGCTCGAAGCCGCGGCATATGCCCAGGAAAGGCTTGCGCTGGCGCACGCATTCGGCCAGCAGCAGCCATTCGTCTTGGTCGCGGTGGCGGTAGAGCTCGACGTTCTTGAAGCGGTAGGGCTGTCCGTAGCGGTTGGGGTCGATGTCCCATCCGCCCATGGCCACCACGGCGTCGCACTGCTCGACGTATCGCCGGGCGTCCTCGGGGCGCAGGGGCAGGGCGGGCAGGATCAGCGGCAGGTGCCCGGCCTCCAGGAAGGGCAGGGCGGCCACGGCCTCGCCCTCCACGCTCGGGAAGCGGTCCTTGGGCGACTTGTGGTGGTGGGTCAGCAGGATGCGGAGCATGGCTTGGAGGTTTTGCGGGTTCGGGACGCGGCGGTCAGAGCCGGAAATGCAGGTTGAGGCTGAACATCGGCAGGAAGGACGAAAAGCGGGGCAGGGGCGAGAGCAGAAAGCGGTAGGAGCCCTTGCTGCCGGGCACCGAGGAGGATGAGTAGAAGCCGAGCATCTGGCTCACGCGGACGTCGAAGATGGCCCTGTCGGTCCGCACGGCGTGGCCGATGTTCAGGGCGGGGCCGAACTGGTGGCTGTGCCCCGGCTCTGTCCGCTGCCAGAGGTCCCAGTAGCGGAGGTCGGCGCCGACGTAGAACCCGCCGACGTAGAGGCCCCCGGCGTAGGCGCCCCGGCGGTTGTCGGCGAAGTGGTTGAGCACGAAGAAGCTGTAGGCGGCCTGCACCTGAGGGACGAAGGCGCGCTGGCCCAGGATGCCGAAGGAGGCGCGCAGCTCGGCGCTGTGGTTCTCGTGGAGCAGGTAGCCGGCCACCAGGCTGGGCCCGTACTCGAGGTTCGAGAGCAGCGCGCTCAGGTTGGTCAGGGCCTGGGCCTTGTAGTTGGGCAGGGTGGCCAGCGAGAGCAGGTTGGTGCCCAGGAAGAAGCGGTCGGTGAGGCCCTGGCGCCTTTGCGCGCTCAGGGGCGAGGCCAGCAGCAGGGCCAGCAGCAGAAGCAGGATGGAGCGCATGGGCGAAGGGGCATTTTTCATTCCACGGGAATCTCGTAATAAAGGAAGCCCTCGCGGCCGACGCGGCTGGCCACGATGGTTCCGGTGGGGTCGGCCACGGTGAGCGCGCCGGGGTAGATGTTGCTGCCCTCGGTGCCCAGTCGGTTGACGCCCAGGCACCAGCGGGCCAGGCGCATGGCCGTGGGGTCGATGATTTCGCTGGGCTGTTCCTGCCGCGAGTTGCAGTGGACCAGCAGGTCGAGGTCCTGGCCCTGGAGGTCGTCCAGGACGGCCTGGCTCGTAACGTCCTCGCCGAGCACGAAGCCGACTTTGACGCCGCCCAGGTCGGCGGCGAAGGCCGTGTCGCCGGGCTCGAAGCTGTTGGTCTGGTCGATTTCGGCCATGACGCGCTTGCGGTAGGTCTGGAATCCGCCCTGGGCGTCCACCAGCAGCAGGGCGTTCGAGAGCCTGAAGCCGTCCTCGGTGAAGTCCACGTAGCCCAGGGCGATGGCCACGTCGAGCTCCTGGGCCAGGTCGGCCAGGAAGAAGGCCGTGCGTCCGGGCACGATGTCGGCCATTTTCTGCTGGTAGAACTCGCCCTCGCGCTCCTCGAAGCGCCAGCCCAAGGCCTGCTCCGTGAAGACGATGAGCTGGGTCTCGGGCCTGTCGAGCATCAGGGCGCGGATGGCCTCCTCCATGCGCTCGAGGGTGAGGTCCTTGTCGGCCTTGGAAGGGGTGAGCGCCACGGCGGCCACCTTCAGGCTCAGGAAGGCCTCGGAGGGCTCGAGGGTCTGGCCGGCCACCAGCAGCTCGATGGGGCTGTCGTTGAACCGGTCCTCATGGCACGCGGCGAAGGCCACGGGTAAAAAAAGCAAAAGGGCCACGAGTTTTTTCATGCGGTTATTTTTTAGGCATATTGCGGCGCCGAGCGGGCCTGTCCCCGCCAATAGGAGAGGACTTTCGCGAAAATAGGTGTTTTTCTGATAAATGTCTTGGCAGTTTGGCGGGCTTTGTGCTAGGAGATTACTTTCAGCATTTTGCGAATGGGGCCAGAATTTTCTAAATTTGGTACTGGCAAACCACTGGTGCCACCCCAGTCGCGCTTGTCGAGCGAATGTCCAACCGCGACTTTACCCATTGACCCACAAACCAACCGACGATGAAACGACTAATGGCCGCGATGATGTTGATCATCTTTTGCTTTCCGATGTCCTTGCCCGCCCAGAGCAACGACCAGATGAAGTTCCACGCCGTCTTCATCTACAACTTCTACAGAGAGATCGAATGGCCCGAGGCCTACCGCAACCAGAACTTCGTCATCACGGTCCTCGGACAGACGCCTCTTATCCAGCAGCTCAATACCGTCTTCGGCAACCGCGCTCCGGGGAACTACCGCTTCGAGGTGAAAGTCATCAACAGCGTTTCCGAGCTGGGGCCATGCCATATGCTCTTCGTGGCCAAGGAGAAGAGCGGGGATTTCAACGCCATCCGGCAGAAGCTCAGCGGCCGCTCCACCCTGCTCATGACCGACTCGCCCGGGCTGGGGGGCAACGGCAGTTGCATCAACTTCGTGCAAGTCAACGACATGATCAAGTTCGAGATGAACATGACCGCCATGCGGCAGGCCGGCCTGGTGGTTTCTTCGACCCTCAAAAGCCTGGCCATCATCATCGGACAGTGAACTAGGCCCGCGCTCGGTTTTTTTGTGTATTTTCACGATCGCACCCTTTCACCATACCCATGAAGAAAACACTGCCCTTGGCCCTGCTGCTGCCGCTGCTCCTGTTCGCCCGATGCCAGTCCATTTTCCCGGGAATGGGCATATCCGAAGGAATCATCGAGTACGAGATCACCTACCTCGACTACGCGGAAGGTGACGTCCTTACCTTGTTCATGCCCGACCTCATGCTCTACAAGTTCAAGGACGACAAGACCTACAGCAACATCGAGACCGTGTTCGGCCTCTTCAAGTTCAACTACATCTCCGACTCCAAGGCCCGGACGCACGCCACCCTGGCCGCCGTCAGCGGCGAGAAGTACTTCTACAAGGCCTCTTTCGACGAGCCCATCCTCAACGCCGACTCCTTCTCGGGCATGGTGTTCGAGGAAACAGGAAACTCCAAGGAAATCCTCGGCTTCGAATGCCAGGAGGCCCGCGTCTCATTCCCCGACTCGATAGGCGTGGAGCCTTTCCTGGTCTATTACACCAACGAGATCGACATCGAGCAGCCCAACGCCGCCAACCCCTACCACTCCATCGAGGGGGTGCTGCTCGAGTTCCAGCTCAAGGTCAACAACATGAACATGCGCCTGACCGCCAAGAAGGTCACCGAGGCCCAGGTGCCCGACGACATCTTCGAGATCCCCAGCCAGTACAAGCAGGTCTCCCGGACCGAGATGGAGCGCATCATCGCCGAAAACTAAGGCGGATTCCCCCTTTTTTCAAATTATTCGCATCTTCGCGTCGGGCGTCGCCTCGCCGCGTTGTTCTTGCTCCAAGCCGACCCGCGGGGACATGCCCTTGTGTTTTCAAAATACCTGATTACTTTTGTTTGGGTTTCCCCCAAAGCCACCGCATCCCTAACCTGAACAAGCATGTCCGAGCCACTCAAGACCGACAAGCAAAAAGTAGAGCCGCAGCCCAAGAAGCCACCCCTGCCCAAGAAGACCCTCAAAAAGCGCGGGCCCAAGCTCGCCATGCCCTCGCCGGACCAGCTTTGGAAGGCGGCCCTCGAGTGGTCGCGCGACGACAGGGTCAAGTTCGTCATGGCCTTGGTCGTCCTGGTCTTCTTCGTGCTGCTGACGGGGGCCTTCATCTCCTACCTGTTCACCTGGCGCGCCGACCAGAGCCTGCTCGACATGGCGCTCTGGGACTTTTACGTGGACCCCGGCGTGGTGGTCGAAAACTGGTTCGGCAAGCTCGGGGCCAAGCTGGCCAACCTGTTCATGCACTACTGGTTCGGCCTGCCCTCCTTCGCCTTCCTCTTCCCCCTGGCCCTGGTCTTCCTGCGCCTGTTCGAGGTCCGCTACCTGCCCTTCAAGCGCAGCGTCCTCTACACTTTGCTCGGCATCATCTGGTCTTCCGTTTTGCTGGGTTTTCTTTTCGGCGATGCCGCTTTCTACCTTGGCGGGGCGCATGGCCTCTACGTCAGCCTCTGGCTGGTGGCCTTCATGGGAAGGGTCGGGACGGCTTTCCTGCTGATGCTGGCGGCCGCGGCCTTCGTCATCTTCACGGTGCCCGATGCCAAGGAGCGTTTCCTGGCCCTGCTCGACAAGGCCGTGGCCCTGTTCATGGCCAAGCCCTTGCTGGCCGCCGCCTCGGCCAATGGCCAGACGGCACAGGCCCCCGAGCAGGACCCGCAGCCCGGCAGCCAGGAGCCCCAGCCGAAGGAAAAGGCTCCCCAGGCCAACGCGAAGGTCGTCAACACCCTGGAGTTCATCGTGACAAAGGGCAAGATGACGCCCGTAGAGACCCAGCCCGAGCTGAGCTTGGAGGTCCAGCAAAAGCAGAACCCCGAGTCCGAAGCCGCCCCGGAGCTGCCGCCAGTGCCCGAAGCGGACATCCCTGACAACGAGCAGAACTACCTCCTCCGCAGGTACATGGGCCTCGACGCCACCCAACGCACGCCCTCGGCGCAGCCGCAAGACAGCCTGGAGCTCCCCGAGACCCAGATGGAGGTCAGCCTCGCCCCCGAGGAGGAGCCCGCCGAACTGGAGGAGCCCGCCGAACTGGAGATGAAGGTAACCCGCAACCAGGACCTCCTGGTCGAGCGCCACGACAACCCCCTGGAGCCCTACGACCCCACCCTCGACTTGCCCGACTTCCAGAACCCGCTGCTCGAGCTGCTCGAAGACCACCGCTCGCACGACTCGGAGGTGACCCAGGAAGAGCTCGAGCGCAACAAGGACAAGATCGTCCAGACCCTCGAGAATTTCAAAATCAAGATAACCAAGATAAAGGCCCTCATCGGCCCCACCATCACCCTCTACGAGATCATCCCCGAGGCCGGCATCCGCATCTCCAAGATCAAGAACCTCGAGGACGACATCGCCCTGGGCCTCTCCGCCTTGGGCATCCGCATCATCGCCCCCATGCCCGGACGCGGCACCATCGGCATCGAGGTGCCCAACCAGAAGCCCGAGATCGTCTCCATGCGCTCGGTCATCGCTTCCAAGCGTTTCCAGGAGAGCAAGTACAGCCTGCCCGTGGCCCTGGGCAAGACCATCTCGAACGAGACCTTCGTCTTCGACCTGGCCAAGATGCCCCACCTGCTCGTGGCGGGCGCCACCGGACAGGGCAAGTCCGTCGGCCTGAACGCCATCCTCACCTCGCTCATCTACAAGAAGCACCCCTCGCAGCTCAAGTTCGTCCTGGTGGACCCCAAGAAGGTCGAGCTCAACATCTACGAGAAGATCGAGCGCCACTACCTGGCCAAGCTGCCCAACTCCGAGGAGGCCATCATCACCGACAACAGCAAGGTCATCCACACCCTCAGCTCCCTGAACGTAGAGATGGACACCCGCTACGAGCTGCTCAAGAACGCCAACTGCCGCAACATCAAGGAGTACAACGACAAGTTCATCCGCCGGCAGCTCAACCCCGAGAAAGGGCACCGCTACCTGCCCTACATCGTGCTGGTCGTTGACGAGTTCGCCGACCTGATCATGACCGCCGGCAAGGAAGTCGAGCTGCCCATCGCCCGCCTGGCGCAGTTGGCACGGGCCATCGGCATCCACCTCATCGTTGCCACCCAGCGGCCTTCCACCAACATCATCACCGGGGTCATCAAGGCCAACTTCCCCGCCCGCATCGCCTTCAAGGTCGCTTCCATGATCGACTCGCGCACCATCCTCGACAGCCCCGGCGCCAACCAGCTCATCGGCCGTGGCGATATGCTCATCACCCAAGGCAGTGAGCTGGTCCGCATCCAGTGCGCCTTCATCGACACGCCCGAGATTGAGCGCATCGTCGATTTCATCGGCCGCCAGCGCGGCTACCCCACCGCCCACATCCTGCCCGAGCCCGAGAACCTCGACCACGACGACAACCTCGACGTGGACCTTTCCAAGCGCGACCCCTTGTTCGACGACGCCGCCCGCATCGTGGTCATGAACCAGCAAGGATCGACCTCCCTGATCCAGCGGAAACTTTCCATCGGCTACAACCGCGCCGGACGAATCGTGGACCAGCTCGAGGCCGCCGGAGTGGTCGGTCCCTTCGAGGGAAGCAAGGCCCGGCAGGTCCTTTATCCCGACGAGTACTCCTTGGAGCAGTTTTTGAAATCCCTCGACAACTAGCCCGGGCTTCCCGCTTGAGGCTTCCCCCGATTTCTTCGACTGTTTCCAACCCTATCCCCCAACATGAAGACTCCCAAGAAACTCCTCAGCCTGGCCCTGGCGCTGGCGTTCTCATCTGCCGCTTGGGCGCAGCAGCCTGGCCCCGGCGAGCTCAAAGATCCCAAGGCCACGGCCATTCTCGACCAAATGTCGGCCACCCTGGCCAGCTTCCCGACCATCGTGGTCCAATTCACGCAGACCCTCGAGAACCTCCAGACCGACGAGCAGACCATCGAAGAGGGAGTCATGTACATCAAAGGCGAGCATTACAAGATGTTCTTCATGGGCAACGAGCTCTTCTTCGACGGCCAGACCCGCGCCGTCTTCAACATCGAGAGCTCCGAGGTTACCTACTACGACGGCCAGGAAAAGAGCCAGGACGCCATCGAGCCCACCGACCTGCTCAGCATCTACAAGGAGGGCTACAAGTACCAGTTCATCCAGACCGTCCAGGCCGATGGGCGGACCCTCGACGAAATCGAGCTTTATCCGGAGCAAATCGACGGCAAGAGCTACTCCAAGGTGGCCGTCTGGGTGGACCAGCAAAGCCATTTGCCCCATGTGATGAAGTACTTCGGCAAGGATGGGGTCAACTTCTACGTCAAGATAGATTACTGGCAGCACGATATGCACATCGACGACAGGCTGTTCCGCTTCAACGAGCAGACGCACCCCAATGTCGAGGTGATCGACCTGCGGTTCTGATTTCCAACCCTCAACGATCCAAGGCCATGTTCAACTGGGATATTGACCGCTTCCAAGACGCCTGGCTCTTCGCCACGCGGAAGCACCAGGAGCAGAGCTACGGCAGCTATGTCGAAGGGCAGCGCGTGTCGTACCTGAACCACCTGGCCGCCGTGGCCACCGAGGTGCAATGGGCCTTGCAGCGCCAGAGCGCCGGCCTCGACGCCGACCTGGCCCTGGCCTGCGCCTTGTTGCACGACTGCCTCGAAGATACGCCCACCCGCCTGGAGGAGCTGCGCGACGCCTTCGGCGAGCGGCTCGCCCGGGCTGTCCTGGCCTTGACCAAGAACACGGCCCTGCCCGACAAGCGCGCCCAGATGGAGGACAGCCTCCGCCGCATCCTCGAGTTCGGCCCCGAGGCCGCCTTGGTCAAAATGGCCGATCGCGTCTGCAACCTCTACGCCCCGGCCCACTACTGGGACCGGGCCAAGATCCTTGCCTACCAGGACGAGGCCCGTCTGATACACGCCCAACTGGCCCACGCCCACGGGCCCATGGCCGAGCGCCTGGCCTCGAAGATCGGCCTGTATTCCAGGTTCTTGTGATGGCCGAGCTGATCCATGTCAGCGGGCTTGTCCAGGGCGTGGGCTTCCGGCCTTTCGTCTTTCGCCTGGCCAACCGGCTGGGAGTCCGCGGCTGGGTCGAAAACTGTTCCGACGGCGTGTGGTGCCTGGCCGAGGCCGAGCCTGCCGTCCTCGACGCCTTCGCCCGAGCCTTGCGCGTCCAGGCGCCCGCGGCGGCCCTGGTCCGGGCGGTCGAGCGCCAGCCCAGCGGGCAGGAGGCCGGGCCGGGCTTCCGCATCGTCCCCAGCCAAAACGACGGCCCCTCCGACACCTGGGTCAGCCCCGACATCGCCGTCTGCGACGACTGCCTGCGCGACATGCGGGAGCAGCCCCGCCGCCTGGGGCATCCGCTGGTCAACTGCACCCACTGCGGGCCGCGCTACACCATCATCCGGGCCTTGCCCTACGACCGCCCGAACACGACCCTGGCCAGTTTTCCGCTCTGCCCCGACTGCCAGGCCGAGTACGCCGACCCTTCGGACCGCCGCTTCCATGCCCAGCCCATCGCCTGCAACCGCTGCGGGCCCCGCTACGCGCTGCACCGCCAGGGCCTGCCTCCGCTTGCGAATCTGGAGGAGCTCCTCGCGTTGGCGGGCGAGATGCTTGCCCAGGGCAAGGTCTTGGTTGTCAAAGGGATGGGCGGATACCATCTGGCCTGTGCCGCGCGCTCGGCCGAGGCCGTGGGGCGGCTGCGCGCGCTCAAGGGCCGCGAGGCCAAGCCCTTCGCCGTCATGTTCCGCGACAGGGAGGCCGTCGAGCGCCACGCCTGGGTCCGCGGGCCCGAGGAGGCCGAGCTGCTGCTTTCGTGGCGCCGCCCGATCGTGCTGCTCGCGGCCAAGGAGCCGCTGCCAGTCGAGCTTTCGGGGGGCTTTTCGCGGGTGGGGGCCTTCTTGCCCTACATGCCTTTCCACCACCAGCTTTTCGAGGCCAGCGGGCTGGATGCCTTGGTCATGACCAGCGCCAACGCCACCGACGAGCCGCTGGAGCACCGCGACGAGCGGGCGCTTTCGCTCTGGCTTGGCAAGGTGGATGCCGTGTTGGCGCACGACCGGCCGATCCAGAACCGGCTGGACGACTCGGTGGCGATGGTGGCCGCGGGCGGGCCGCGGGTCTTGCGCCGGGCGCGGGGCTACGTGCCGATGCCCATCGAGCTGCCCTTTTCGGCCGAGGGCCTTCTGGCCGTCGGGGCCGAGCTGGCCAACGCCTTCTGCCTGGGGCGCGGCCGCCAGGCCTTCCTGGGGCCGCACCTGGGCGACCTGAAGAACTGGGACACCCAGTTGTTTTTCGAGGAGGCTTTCGGGCGGTTTGCCGATCTGTTCGGCTTCCGTCCGCGGGCATTGGTCTGCGACGCGCACCCCGACTACCTTTCGTCGCGCTGGGCCCAGCGGATGGCCAAGGCCTGGGGCCTGCCCTTGCTCGAGGTCTGGCACCACCACGCGCATGTAGCGGCGTGCATGGCCGAGCACGGCCTCGACGAGCCGGTGCTGGGCCTGGCGCTGGATGGCCTCGGGCTGGGCCCCGATGGCAGCTTCTGGGGAGGCGAGCTGCTGGTGGGCGGCTTCGCGGGCTTCGAGCGGCTGGGGCACCTTTCGCCCCTGGCCCTGCCCGGGGGCGACATGGCCAGCCGCCAGCCTTGGCGCATGGCGCTTTCGGCCTTGCGCTCGGCGCTTGGCGATGGCCGGGCGGCGCGGGAGCTGCTGCTGTCCCTGGCGCCGGAGCTTTCGGCGCAGCCGCTGGAGGCCGTCGCCTTCGGTTTGGAAAGGGGCATCAACTCGCCCATGAGCTCGTCCTGCGGGCGGATTTTCGACGCGGCGGCCTCGCTGTTGGGGCTGGCGCAGGTTTCGGGCTTCCACGCGGAGGCGCCGATGCGGGTGGAGGAGGCCGCCCGGAGGGCAAGCCCGCACGGCTGGGCGCTGCCTTGGGATCGGGTGGGGCCTTCGCTGGACTTCCGTCCGGCCCTGCTCGAGCTGGCGCAGCGGCGTCGGGCAGGGGAGGAGGTCGGCTTCTTGGCGCGGGCCTTCCACAACAGCCTTTGCGAGGGTTTCGCCGATCTGGTTTCCCACCGCTCGGCCGATCTTGCGATACGGAAGATCGCTTTCGGCGGTGGGGTGTTTCAGAATGCGATGCTTTGTGATTTGTTGGTTCGCGAACTGGGTCTTCGTGGCTTTGAGGTTTTCTTGCCCAGCCAGGTTCCGGCCAACGATGGAGGCCTGGCCTTGGGGCAATTGGCGATCGGGGCCAAAAGGCTTGAATTTCCCGAAAAAAAAAGTTAATTTTGTGAGCCAAAACCTTTTGACCAACAAAATACCAAACCATGTGCCTGAGCGTGCCCGGAAAAGTCGTCGAAGTGGAGGGAGACTTGGCCCAAGTTTCCATCGGCGGGAATCTTGTCCGCGTCGGGCTGCACCTGGTGTCGGAAGTCCAGGTCGGCGATTACGTGTTGGTGCATACCGGCTTCGCCCTGGAGAAGATCAGCGAGCAGGAGGCATTGGAGAACCTGGCCCTCTACCAGGATTGGCAGGAGCAGCAAGGCTCCTCGAATGAGGAGGCCTGATTTTTGTTGCAACATTCTACCAATAGCCCCGGCATCGATCCTGAAACAACCTGACCAAGCTCGACACAATGCCTAGCCGCGACGAAGAAATAGCCCAGTTGAGGGCCCAGTTGGAAGGCGAGCGCTTGAAAAACCGCAAGCTGGAAGAGCGCATGATGCACCAGCAGGACGCCCTTTCGTCGAGCCCTGTGGCCGAGCTGCTCAACACCATCGAGCGGGTCACGTCCATCGGGGGCTGGGAGTACGACGTGGCCAGCCAAAGCATGTTCTGGACGCAGGGCCTGATCCGCCTGCACGACCTCGACCCGGAGGCGGGCTTCGAGCACATCGGCGACAGCATCAACTGCTACCAGCCCCAGGATCAGGAGGTGGTGATGGCGGCCTTCCAACGCTGCGTCCGCACGGGCGAGTCTTATGACCTGACGGTGCCTTTCACGACCTACAAGAGGCGCAAGCTCTGGGTGCGCACCATGACCCACGCGATTTGGGAAGGCGGCACGGTGGCCAAGGTCGTCGGCGCGGTGATCGATGTTACCCGCGAGATCGAGACCCGGACGCAGCTCGAACGCAGCGAGCGGTACTTCAAGCAGGTGATCAATTTCGCCCCGGTGGGCATCGCCGAGTCCGTCATCGGGCAGCTCAGCCTGGTGAACGAGGAGTTTCTGAACATCTTCGCGCTTTCGCAGGCGCAGGCGCAGGGCACCCGCGTCGATACGCTCTTCGTCGGGGCAAGCCACAACGACCTGGAGCTGGCCCTGGCCCGGCTGGGCCAAAGCCGCCAGGCGATGGTCGATTTCGAATGCCAGACCCGGCGCGCCGACCACCAGCCCCTGTGGCTGCGGGTGCATGTCTCGGCCCTGGGCCAGGCCAAGTCCGGCCACTTGCTCTGGGCCTTCATGGACATCACCACCAGCCGCGATTACCAAGAGCTGCTGCTGGAGAGCGAGAACGACCTCAAGCAGCAGAACGCCGAGTACGAGGCCCTCAACGAGGAGCTCCGGCAGACCAACGAGGAGCTCTACCAGGCCAAGGAGCGCTCCGAGGAGAGCGACAAGCTCAAGACGGCCTTCCTCTCGAACATCAGCCACGAGATCCGCACCCCGCTGAACGGCATCGTCGGCTTCGCCGAGATGCTGCGCAGCCGCGTGCTGCCCGAGGAGAAGCGCAGCCTCTACCTGCAGATCATCCTCGACAGCTCCAACCAACTGGCCCGCGTGGTCTCGGACGTGCTCGACATCTCCAAGATCGAGACCCGGCAGATCCGCCCCGTGGCCCGCCCCTTCGACCTCCACGCCCTGCTCGAAGACCTGACCGACACCTTCTCGGCCAAGGCCCAGCAGAAGCAGCTCCAGTTCGACTGGGCCTTCGGCTCCGACTCCCAAGAGCTGGAGGTCGTGGCCGACGAGGAGGTCATCGAGAAGGTGCTGACGCACTTGCTCGACAACGCCTTGAAGTTCACCAGCAGGGGGCGGGTATTCCTGCGCTACTGGCTCGGACCGGGCAAGCTGCATTTCGAGGTCTCCGACACGGGCATCGGCATCGCCCCCGAAAACCAGCGGCGCGTCTTTGACCGTTTCGTGCAGGTCGAGGCCTCGCATACGCGCAGCTATGGCGGCACGGGCCTGGGCCTTTCCATCTGCAAGGGGCTGCTTGAGGTGGCCGGAGGCTCCATCCGGCTCGAATCCGAGCTGGGCAAGGGGTCCATGTTCCGCGTCGAACTGCCTTTCCGACTGCCTGGAGAGCCTATCCGGCCAGAGCCGGTCTCCAGCGCCGAGAAGTCCCTCAAGATCATCGTGGCCGAAGACCAGCCCATGAACTTCGTGCTCATCGAGGAAATCTTCAGCGAGGAAATCCTTTGCCTGACCCAGCTTTTCCATGCCCAGGACGGCAACGAGGCCATCTCGTTCTGCGAGGCCGTTCCGCCGCCCGACCTGGTCATCATGGACCTGCAGATGCCCCGCATGGACGGCCTGGAGTCCACCCGCCGCATCAAGGCCCGCTGGCCCGATTTGCCCGTGATGGTGCTGACTTCCTACGCCACGCCCGACAACGAGCGCATGGCCCAGGAGGCAGGCTGCGACGCCTTCGTTACCAAGCCCATCAAAATCAGCGAGTTCAAGCGGGTCCTGGCCGAGCTGCTGCCTTTGCCCAACTGACCCCGGAAAGCCCCGCGGCCGGGCTTGATTCCGCTTTGGGCCTTGCCTTGGGTGAACATCTTGGCCGCGGAGGAGCGTTTCTCCTTCTTTCTTTTCCTGCTTTGAAAGATTTTGAACCGCGGGCGGCGGCCAGCCGTTTTGACTTTGAATCATTTTTGAGCGCGGTCTAAAAAGGTCATTTCTAAAAGTTGCTTTCAAAAATTATCTTTGATTATCAATGGGTTAGAAATAGAAAAATGCAAACAATGGTTTTTATGCTGGACCCAGTCTTGCTTATCGCATATGGTATTTCCTTGCAAATCGCCGTCCCACTCATCCCCTCTAATTTTGATTTCAAAAAATTTTCGTGCCCTTCGTGCCTTTCGTGGACAAATCCCCTCCAAGGACAAAAA
>JFJP01038771.1_pt1 | contig 15831 bp, 13 predicted proteins | sample 431651 | NCBI WGS metagenome assembly JFJP01 (sample SAMN02602958, study PRJNA72255) | Microbial mat metagenome, whole genome shotgun sequencing project. | biome: fresh water; feature: sink hole; material: water; isolation source: purple microbial (photo- and chemosynthetic) mats found in... | reverse complement strand
ATTTTTAATTCACCATGGGTTACATGATCTTTACAGAGGTTTGCTCCGTAAGCAGAAGACATGATGAATGTCAGTAACAAGGCTAGTTTGATCATATAAAAATATATTAGATCGGCTCCGAACTAGAATACAGACTCTGTGTACTTTCTATAGGGATTTAAAGAGACAATGCCTGCTTTAAGTCCGCAATCACATCCTCAGAATCTTCTAGTCCCACGGACAAACGAAGGGAATAAGGACTAATCCCCATTTCTTCTTTATCCACCGGACCTAAATCATCACCAAAAAAGATATGAGTGGGACAAATGATACTTTCAGTCGCTCCCAAGCTCACGGCAAATTGGATCAGCTGCAGTTTATGGGCAAATTGGTCAGCGTTCATTCCCAGACCGGAATCAAGCACGAAAGAAACCACCGCCCCCATGTCGCTCATCTGCTTTTGCGCGAGTTCATGACCGTGGTGAGTAGAGAGACCAGGGTAAAAAACCTTTTTAATTTTTGGGTGCTGATTTAAAAACTCTGCGACCTTTCCAGCATTTTTAACATGCCTTTCAAATCGCAACTGATAAGTCTTAAGCCCTCGTTCAACCAGTGAAGCGGCCTGAGGGTCAAGTGTTGCACCTAGAGTAATTGTCATCTGACGGATCTGCTGGATAAGTGACTTCTTACCGGCAATAGAGCCCGCCAAGACGTCGCCGTGACCATTCGCAAACTTAGTCAGACTATGAATCATCAAATCAATGTCAAAATCGGTATGCTGATGAATGCCAGCAAAGGTTCCATCCATACTAACCAGTACATTATGTTTGTGGGCCACCTCAATAATCCTCTGGATATCCGCAATATCCAGATTCGGATTAGTAGGGCTCTCAAAATGAATCAATTTCGTTTTCCCAGGAATAATCGTCTGCTCCAGCTCATCCAGTTGATTAAGCTTTAAAACAGAAGTTGTAATGCCAAAGCGAGGGAGCATATCACGCATAAAAATGCGAGCGGGCTTATAGAGCTCGCGAAAGGTAATCACGTGATCACCACTTTTTAAAAGTCCCAGCATCGATCCTGTAATGGCCGCAATGCCCGAACTTAACACAATACAGTCTTCTTTATTTTGAAGGTCAGCGAGTAAAACTTCCAGCTGCCTAACCGTTGGGTTAGAAACTCGGCCGTAAATAAACTGATCCCAGTAGGGTGTTCCTTCAGAGACTACAAATTTAACCGAATGGTAAATAGGTGCTAAAAGCGGCGGATTCCCTGGGATAGGACTTATGCGCTCCGGATGATTAAGACGAGTATTGAGTTTCCAGTTCTTTCTATTTTCTGATTTCATAATCTCACTTTTTACGGATAGAGAGCTGTGAACGATTCACACAACATCCAGACTTCACTGCCAAAGACAAATTGAATCGCATAGGATTCTTTCATTACCGGATCACCAGCGCGTCCTTCTGATGAAAGAATTATTTTAGAACTCTGGGTAAAGCTGAAAGCATCAGGAGATGCAATATCCTCTAATTCGGGTTGCTGAACCTGACAAAAATTTTCATCCACACATTCTTCACGGCGAACTTTTCGGTAAACGACTTCGTCAGCTTTTTTAATTTCTTCGATATGGGTAATCATTCCAGGAAAAGGGCGAGCTCCCCCAACCTTAGAATGGGAGGAGTAGGTCAAATCATTAGTACTGGTGCAATCAAGGGTTGAATAGGCCATTGCATGAGAGGCCACCAGAAATGAGCAGAAAACAAAATATTTAAGCGCCATACAAATCCTTGGTTGAATTCGAACAGGGAATTTTTATCATGATCAGTAAGCAAAAGGCAACACGTTGCACCATCCTCTAACCATGACTTTTTGTCCTCAAAGAACTAGGCTTATAGGATAACTAAGCGAGAGTGCATGATTTCAAGATATGAAGTAAAAGACATTGCCCAAATTTGGACAGAGCAGAAAAGATTTGAAACTTTTCTCAAAGTAGAAATCGCTCTTCTCAAAGCACTAGAGAAGAAAAATAAAATACCCGCAGGAACTTCCCTGGCCTTCGAAAAGGTGACCATTAATCCGGCACGTATTCAGGAGATTGAAGAAATCACTCGCCACGACGTGATTGCTTTTTGCTCGAGCATTACAGAACAAGTCGCGCCTGAAGTGGCCCGCTATTTCCATTTTGGTGTCACTTCATCTGACGTACTGGATACGGCGCTCTCTCTGCAAATGAAGGAGTCTCTCCAAATCATCATAAAAGACATTAAGGCGCTCCTCGCGGCCCTCCTTGAGCAAGTTGAAAAAAGCAAAGATCTTCTTTGCATCGGTCGCTCCCATGGGATGTACGCCGAGCCGATGATTTTTGCGCAAAAGTTTCTCTCCTTTCATCAGGAATTCTCGCGTCGCCTTAGTGATTATGAAAATATTCTTAAAACTGAAATAACAGGACAACTTTCAGGGGCCGTAGGGAATTACACTATTCTCGACAGTGAAATTGAGTCCCTGACATTAAGTGCGCTTGATTTAAAAACTGAACCAGTCTCAACTCAGGTTATTCCCCGGGATCACCTGGCAAAAATTATTTCCAATGGGGCCCTGCTCGCCTCAGGGCTTGAACGTATGGCCGTTGAGTTCAGGCTGCTTCACCACTCGGATGTCTCCGAGCTCCATGAAGGATTTAAAAAAGGCCAGAAGGGCTCATCCACCATGCCCCATAAGAAGAATCCTATCAGTTCAGAGAACATTTCCGGTCTCTCGCGCTTGATTCGATCGCACTTAGAAGTCGCTTTGCAGAATAATGTCTTATGGCACGAGCGTGATATTTCTCACTCTTCTAATGAACGTTTATATCTCCCCGATCATTTTGGCCTTATCGCCTATACCGTGCGCCGGATGACGTCCACAGTGAGAGATCTGGAGCTTCATAGAGAAGAGATTGAGGCCAAGGCCCTTAATAACTTCTCAGCTCTTTCTAGCTATCTTTTGCATGAGATGATTCTCCTTAACCCAGCTTCCCGTGAAGAGTTGTATGCCTTCGTCCAGGAAGCGAGCTTTACCGCTAAAAGCTCTGAGGAGTTCTTCAAGTGGATTGAAAGCAAGGGCGAGGAAAAGAATTACAAACTCCCCGTGCTGTTGAAGCAAAAAGAACTGAAAGCGCATTATATGAAACGATTTGAAGAAGTTTTGAAAAGAACACAGAGCTCTTAACCTTAAAGATACCTTAATATCGCTTGTTTCATTACAATCCCCCTTCCAAAATCAGTGTACAAAAGAGTAATAGGTGTGAATGCACATCTATACCCACAAAAACGTTCTCAACTGCATCACAGATGGTTTTTTCACCATTAATTCAAACTGGGAAATCACGGGCATTAATCCTGCCGCCGAATCCTCACTCAAGTTAACAGCATCCAATGTCATTGGAAGACGAGCAGACGAAGTATTCCCATCAAGACTAGAAAGAAAAAAGTTTATCACCAGATACAAGAAAGTCATGGACGAAAAAGTTTCCGTGAGTTTTGAGGAAACATATGAAAATCTCCACTTTCAGATAAACGCCTTCCCGGCATCAGAAGGAGGGATCGCTGTTTTTTACAAAGACATTACCTCTGAAAAGAAAAAAGAAGCTGATCTAAAAAATGCATTAGACGTCAGGAATATGTTTCTTTCAATAGCATCACATGAATTAAAAACCCCCATCACAGGGCTTAAACTTCAAGCCGACATGGCAAAGCGAACGATCGATAAAATCGGATTAGAGGGTCTCTCGCCGGTAAAGATGAAAAAGATTATTGATAATTTTCATAATGATATAAACAGGCTTAAAAGACTCGTTGATGATATGCTCGATATTTCTCGCCTGAATAATGGCAAACTCTCTATGAAATTTGAGTACGTGAATTTTGATGATTTCATGGAAGATATTGTGGAGCGAATGTCACTAAACTTTCCGTCATTTGCCGCTAAAGTGAACGTCAACACGAACACACCTGTGCTAATCCAACTCGATCCATTAAGAATTGAGCAGGTCATAAGTAACCTCATAAGTAATGCTATTAGGTATGGCGATGACTCCAAAATAAATCTTCAATCAAGTTTCAATGAAAATGCACTTACCATCACCGTTACTGATCATGGGCCCGGCATTAAGCTTGATGAACAACCAATGATCTTTAAACAATTTAAAAGCAAATCCCTTAAGAGAGAGAATAACGGTTTAGGCCTGGGTCTTTATATTTGTCACGAAATTATTAAAGAGCATAATGGAGTGATAAAACTTAAAAGCGCTCCGGGGGAAGGGGCAACCTTCTCGATCGAGCTTCCCCTATCCAGCTAAAGACTCCAGCGATGCGAACTCTCAACTATCCTTCCATCAATCAGTCTTATCTTCAAAGTAAGATCATGAGCGCTGGCCTTGGTTGAAAAAGAAAAAGTCACCGTATCGATATCAATATCAACCGGCTTAGTGACGGCTCCGTTATCAACTGAAAATGAGACATCTTTTATTTGGCGGGCATGTAGACTATCCCCCGTCAGCTTCACAACAACTGTGCGGTACCTCGAGTACCACGGCTTATTGTAAAAGCTGCGTACCTTTATTTTACTCATATCAAAGGCAGGCAGTGCGGGTTCGATGCTTGGCACTCCAGGAAAAGCCGTTTTGACTCCCTGAAGGTCCCACATTATGCAGTAGGAGCTCCCACGGCGAATACAGTAGTTGAATGGCATATACTGGTAACCCTTGTCCCCGCACTCTGCTCCCCAGGAATTTTTGATAATAAAATAGCCACCGCCCGGGACACGTTTATCCAGACCATAACCGGATATAGTGACGGCATGTCCTCCACCAGTGTCAGGCGAATCCGGGTCAAGAACGCCATCACAACTCTGCATGGAAGTGGTTACGCTCATTCCGATATAGACGGGTCTTCCCGAATCGAGTGCTTTAACCGCAGCCAAAACGTTATCATCAATCGAGGTAATGTGCTTGAGAGCAGTATGGGTCTTGGCCTCCCATCCTGGTATTGGAGACTTATTGCCTTTAGGCCACATGGCATATTCAGTGATCATCATTCGTTTGGCCGCATCGACAGCACTCACACTACTGTAGACCCGATACTGAGACCACAGATGGCTTTCAGAAAGTTTCGAAACCTGAGGAGCATCTAGTAGATTCTCGATGCTTGCAATCAGTCCATAGGCAGAACACTGTTTTCCAAGTTGTGTGATCACTGGAGTATCTCGATGCCGTAAGTCTCTCCCCTTAAACCCTTCAAATGTGGGTACAACCTGTATTGGATTACTTCGTAAAATCTTCTGCATGTATTTGGGAATGACTTCACTCAGAGAGGGAATTTCAAATTGCTTTACGACCGCGGGTTTGGTCTCCACTGTACTGGGAACTTGACCTTGACGGACAAATTCTTTCACAATGTCTTCATGACTCTCATAAGCATAGGTAGTGGAGGACAAAATCAAAAAAGACAGAGGTAAAACATATTTCATCTTTAACCTTTGAAAAGATTTTCGAAGAAATAATTACGACTATTCAATAGTGGATGGGTATTTAAGTTTTCTTTAAAATACGAAAGTGTCGAGTCTAATGCATGATTTAAATGATGACGGTAGAAGTCGGCACAGAGCTACATTTTTTTACTTCTGCAAAGTTGATTTTATGACACTGACGACAGTATCCATGTCGAGGGGTTTATAGAATAAATCGAGCGCTCCCATCTTTATAGCAGCGTCTCTTGAAGTTGCTGACTCGCCTGTTATAAGAGCGACAATAGGAGTATCGGGACTCCTCTTTCTGAGTTCTTCTAATAAAAAGATGCCGTCACCGTTAGGCATTTTAATATCAGACAAAACAAATTTAACATTTTGATTCTCAGAAACAATTTTCAAAGCATCCCTTGCACTACCGGCCTCTATATAATTTAAGCCTTCAAACTCAAGATAATCACCTATGGCCGTGCGCAGGTCAGCTTCATCGTCTACGACTAATATTAAGTCCATTTGGAATCCTTATATTGCAAGCTTTATAGTGAAGCAGGTATTTTCGTAATTCTCATTAAAAAATATCTCACCATTATGGTTTTTGATCATGGCATAAATGAGACTTAATCCAAGGCCCGTTCCTTTCCCTACTTCCTTGGTCGTGTAGAAAGGTTGAAAAATATTTTCTCGAATTTCTTTTGGAATTCCCCTCCCTGAATCAATAAAATAAATAACCAACCAGTTCTTAGTCCCATCGCTTTCCGTTTTGGCGTCAATCTTGATCCATTTCTCAGATAAATCTTCCAATGCATCAAATGAATTATTGAACAAGTTCAAGAACACTTGAGAAAGTTGTACTCTGTTACAATTAAATAGCAAACTGAAGGCAGATTCGTCCAAATTACAAATTATTTTAATTTCACTTTGTTTAAATCTCTCCTCACACAAACTAAGAATATCGACAAGGATGTCTTTGAGTGTGACCCTATCGTTTTTCGTATCCGGAGCAGTCCTTGAAATGTTCTTCAGTCCTGTAATGATGCTCACAATTCGGTCAATGGTTTTGTTTATGGTTTTCAGGTATTTTGAAAACACAACAGGATCCGTGACACCTTTATCAATCATCTTCTCCATCAGTTTAGCGTGGGTGTGAATGATACTAAGTGGATTATTGATCTCGTGAGCAATTCCCCCTGCCATGGTACCGAGTGCCGCCATTTTCGCACTGGTGATGGCTGCGGCCTGCTGAATTTCAATTTTTCTCTCCTGTTCTGAAATCCTCGTTTCTTTTTCTTTATTCAAAATGACGAGTTGCTGAATCATGCGATTGATAGCGTCTTGAAGAATGTCCATTTCATCCCGGTGTGAGATATTTCTTCCGAGAGACAAATAGTTGCTTTCAGTCAAATTCGGGTCAAACTTATTGGTAAACTGGATAATCTTTTCAATATTTTTGTTAATGTAAAAATGAATAATCAAAAGAATAAGCCAAGTGATCAGAAATGTTTTAACAACCTCGGCCATTACAATAATTTTAATTCTGCTGATTAGTGAAGCCTTTATATGCTGGGTTGTTGCAGTTATGGCGACCTTGCCTAAATATTCATTGGAGTTTAGTGCTTTGTTAAAATGATATAATGGGTAATGATAGAACTTAAAATCACTAGCAACTAACGCCGGGACTGATTCGTGAAATCTTTCAACAATTAGCTTGTTATCCGAGTCAAAAATCCTGACTTCGACAATGTCCTGAATTTTAGCAATGCTTTCGGTTTGCTCAGTCAAATAGGACAGATCCAGATTCCACGCCCCGCTGGCAATTGAAGGCACACTTGATTCATTTATTTGCTGAAGCTTATGATCAAGTAAAGTCAGGTTGTTTTTATATTCAATATAAAAGTTTAAGAAAACAATAAATGACGTGAGTACCAGACTCAGCAGAACCAGTGCGGCCGTCAGTTTGGTTTTAATTGAACGAAAGGTTTTATTCTTTTGTGACTGCATAGTGGCCTAAACTATTCCGTTAAATATTTATCAAAAATAGGGCGTGATGGCACCAAATGCTGCTGCACGCAATGCTCCGGTTGCTACGATTGGTAAAAAGAATATTTTCAATTGCATTATGGTATCAGAGACTACTATCCATCGGCTGCGTTGACCAGCCTAACCTATTCCTGAAGATACTTGTTAAAAATGGCCTGGTAGCCTCCACTTCTCTTGATGTGTCTGAGACCTGAATTAAAATCATCTCTTACTTGTTTGGAACGAAAAACTGGGCGAAAGTCTAAAGGATCTTCTTTTAGGACAGGGTGAAAAACAAAATCAGAAAATACAGCTTTGGTATTTTTCTTGGTTTGAATGTAGTAATACTTAAAAATGTCGCGATCGCTCAGAACGACATCGACGCGCCCCTGAAGAAGCTGCAGAATCTGAAGTTCCTGCTGATTCTTTTCAATGTAACTTCCGGTACTGATAACCTTGTCCAGCCAAAGTGGATACCGAGTTCCCGCCCCAATATAACCAATCACAGTTAACCCATCCAGGTCTTTGGGAGTTTTAATTAAAATCTTTCGTTTTTTTAAAGTAATAAAAACATTTTGATAAATTACCGACACGTCCCCGTAGTACCCATCTTGCACTAAATTCTTATTTCCAACGTCTGACATGATGGAATCGATCTTCTGGCCGAGATAAGCGGTTGGTAGTCGTGCCATAGGCAGAACAATTGGCACCAACTTGTGGCCAGTATGAGCGAGTGCTGCCTGCGTGATTTCAATTTCAATACCTGATTTACCATCTGGAAAAACGAAAGGGGGAAATTCACCAAAACCCATCGTCACTACGGACGCTACAAGAGCTGGGGATAATGTTAATGCAAGTAACAGCGAGAGTAATTTCATATGTGCCATAAGACTAAATTCTACTCTTCCTGAAGCAAACTGACCTCAAGGGGATCTAAAGATTAAAAAAAGAAGGCCCCTTTCGGGGCCTTCATGAGAGCATTTAGCGAATAAATAGCATGTCGAAGATTTTTGGTACTGGCCATTCAGACTCAGGCAAAAGTTCTTCAATCTGGTTACAGATAGCAGCGACCTTGAATGATGCTGGCATAATATCAGCACCAATTTTCTTAGAAAGGGCCTCTTCATCTAGCTTTTTATGTGCATCTTCCAAAGCAGTATTTAACTGGTTCGTTTGATCAAGTAGGTTTCTAGTCAAATCAGATAGCTGCTTAAGAACTTCAAGTTCTACAGCACTGTCGGCTCCAGCGTCTTTATGCATTTTCACACTTTCTGCCAGCATCGCTTTATAGCTGATAGCCGCAGGAAGAACTTGAGTGAGAACCATGTGACGAAGTGTTCTTACTTCAATCTCACGACACTTAATGTAGCGCTCAAGCATAACATTGTGACGTGTGCTAATTTCAGACTCTCTGAATACACCAGTTTTAAGTAGTACATTTGTTTTTTTAGAATCTTTTAAAACAGCAATTGCCTCTGGAGTTGTACGAAGGTTTCCTAGACCGCGTTTAGCAGCTTCTTTAACCCATTCAGCAGAGTATCCATCACCATTGAAGACAACGGCCTGAGCATTACTATACCACTTCAAAATAACAGCAACGAGTGCCTCATCTGATGTTTTACCTTTTGCCAATTCACTTTCAATAATCTTGTTTGTTTCTTCGAAAATATCAACGATACAGGCATTCAAGATTGAAAGCGGATATCCGATTGAAGCTGAAGAGCCGCAAGCACGAAACTCAAATTTATTTCCTGTAAAAGCAAATGGTGACGTACGGTTACGATCGGTGTTGTCTTTGAAAATGTCAGCAAGCTGACGAGTTCCCAGATCAAGTGTCTGACGAGCAGCATGAACGTAATCGCCACTAGAAACCATAGATTCAAAAATTTTAGTAAGAGTGTCACCAAGGAACACTGACATGATCGAAGGAGGAGCTTCGTTAGCACCAAGACGGTGATCATTTCCGTGAGAAGCAATACCCATACGGATAATGTCAGCATGGCGGAACACGGCTTCAGTCACAGTTGCAACCACTGCTAGAAAACGAAAGTTTTCGTGAGGGTTGTGTCCTGGCTCAAGAAGATTTGTTCCTGTATCCGTCGACATAGACCAGTTCAAGTGTTTCCCTGAACCATTGACGCCTGCAAACGGCTTTTCATGAAGAAGGCAGACGAAATCATGTTTAAGAGCAACTGTACGAAGAACAGTCATCACGATTTGGTTGTTATCAGCGGCAGTGTTTGAATCTTTGAAAATAGGCGCCATCTCGAATTGCCCCGGAGCAACTTCGTTGTGGCGAGTTTTAGCAGGGATACCCATTTTATAAAGTTCAATTTCTACTTCCTGCATATAAGCAAGAACACGGTCTTCAATCAATCCAAAATAGTGATCTTCAAGTTGTTGGTTACGAGATGTAAGAGAACCGAAAAGTGCACGTCCAGTCATTACTAAATCCTGACGACTGAAATAAAACGCCTTATCAATCAGGAAGTACTCTTGTTCAGCTCCACACGTTGTATACACTTTATTCACGTCTTTCATGCCAACAAGATTACAAAACTTCAACATGACTTCATTAATTCGAAGATCAGAACGAAGAAGTGGAGTTTTAGTATCTAGAGCATCACCGTGGTAAGAAACAAATGCGGTAGGAATAACTAATGTTTTTCCGTTAGCAGAACCTTGAATAAAAATGGGTGAAGTTAAATCCCAAGTTGTATAACCACGTGCCTCAAAAGTTGCACGAGATCCACCGTTTGGAAATGAAGAGGCATCCGACTCACCTTGCATAAGTTGAGTTGCAGAAAGATGCTCGATAGGACGATCACCATCAAAACTTAAAAATGCATCATGCTTTTCAGCAGTCGAACCTGTGAGAGGTTGGAACCAATGACAAAAGTGAGTCGCACCTTTTGAAATTGCCCAGTCCATCACTGAATTTGCGATTTTAGCAGCGAGAGGTTTTTCGATCGTCCGTTTTCCATCAATCACTTGCTTAAGAGTTTCTTTGTCTTCAAGTGAAAGAGATTTTGAAAGATGATAATTGTATACGTTCTCGCCATAGTACTGACTAACGCGAAGATATTTGCCCTGTTCATTTACTGGAACAGAACATTTTCTAGTCTTACGAGAAATAGCTGCAAACTTGGCCTGTTGTCTTTGGTCTTGAGGCATATAAAAATTCTCCTGGAGGGTTTATGAATCAATTATAGGCAAATTGGGATTTTTTCCGAACATTATTTTAGATAACTTGAGAGACATTGAGTTTCAAGATAAACTGAGTCAACTATGCTGAACTACCGATTAATTAACACCTTAAATTTATCTCAAGAGACGGAGTGGAAACAACTCGTCACTTCAGTTCTCGGCGATGGTGTCCATCCCAAAAGGGAGCAGGGTTTTTGCCTTTCTCGGGAAGCCCTTAGGCTTTGCCTGAGTGAACGAGGAACTAATCTGGCGATTAGTGACCTAATACTGGAAAAATATAGCGCAGTGAAAGGTCATCCATCTTTGACTATTTCTCTCTCCCATACTCCCGAATGGGGTGCAGCGGTAGTCGGTGATGCAAAGGATCTCATTTCAGTCGGGATTGATATCGAGCCCATGGAACGGATTGTTAAGCCTGCGATCCTGGAAAGAATTTCCCACCCCGAAGACTTAAAAATCAATCCGCTCTCTGTTTGGTCACTAAAAGAAGCAGCCTTCAAGGCCTTAATGAACACGGGGAAGTTCCCTCATCCGGTGGAATTCTCTTCACTGAAAATCGGCCATGAGCACTGGATCCATGCTCCTTCCCAAACCCAGGGTGAGTGGAAATTAGAAGAAAAGCATGGGCTAGTGGTTGCACTTGCCTGGATTAAAATTTAAAACAGCGTTCTGCAATTGATCGATCGATAATAGAAATTTCTTTCAAAGTGCGAGGAGCTTTTAGTGGCGTGACCTCAACTCGCTCCATTTTTCCCAAGCGAGAAATCAGAAATTCGTAAGGCTGATCAATCATTAACATGCTGTCTAACTTCTCTGCGTCCTCTCTGAGAAAACGAAGACCATTTAAAAATGCGATTTCATCCCCGGCATTGAGTCCCGATCGGTGAGCAGGGCCATCCAAAGTAATATTTTTGACTATCGCCCTGTCACCAATAAACTCCCACTCAAGGCCAAGCCATGGCCGGTTAGATTCCTGCCATTTAAACTCACAGCCCATTTTTTTAAAAGCTGACTCAAAGTCAATGTCCTGGGTTGTTTCAACCATATTAGAAAATTGACTGAGGACTTCCTGCCCGCCAATTTTTTTGATTAAAGCATAAATTCCATCTCTGGATATCCCCTTCTCTGGTCTGAGTTTAAAATCATCCCACAAGGCCATCAGAAGATCGTTAATGGACTTTCCTTTCTCCACTAAAAGTCCGTGGAGAACAGCAAAGACCAACCCACCCTTTAAGTAATAACTAACAGAAGAATTCTTTGAGTTCTCATCAGGCCGGTAAAGTTTTACCCAAGCATTATATGAACTCTGCTCGAGAGAATGATAATTTTTTCCTGGCGTAGAAAAATAGACATCAAAATTCCCTTTGACCATGTCCAGGTATTCTTCCAATGTCGAAATTCCTGCGCGGTAAACAAAAAGATCATCCATAAAACTCGTCAGTCCCTCAGCTAACCACAGGAGGGATGTATAATTTTCATTCAAATAATCAAAAGGTCCCAACTCCTCAGGACGAATTCTTTTCACATTCCACAAATGAAAGTACTCATGCCCTAAAAGTGAAAGATAGGTTAAATAATCTTTTCGATTTCCAAGTTTTCTTCCGTCAAACTGAAGGGCAGTTGAATTCAAGTGCTCCAGTCCGCCGTAAAGTTTTGGTACAAAATGAGTCAGAAAAAGATACTGATCATAAGGCAAATCTTCATTGAAGTGCTTAGCAACCGCCTCAACAACTTTTTTAATATCTTCTTTTAGATTTTGTTTATGAGGATAGATCTCTCCGTAATTGGCCAGGTGGTGAGGTATTCCTTTATACAAAAACCCATCGGTTTCATGACAACCAATCTCAACCGGCGTATCAATCAACTCGTCATAATTCTTAGCGCTATAGATAAATTGATTCCGAGTTGAAGATATATCCTTCAAAGTCGTGCTCAGCTTGCTCCAAAGTGGAGGGAATCTGAATTCAATCGTCGGATTATCAAGATTCTCCCCTAACACACCCATAAGGTAACTAGGGCCATGCAAAAAGGCATGTGAAGCGTCGACATGAGAAGTCCTTACAGTAAGCTCTTTGCAATAGATCTCATAACAAACCTGAACTTCAGTCTGTTCAGTTTTGAGATTGGATTGTTTCCAGTCAATCTCCCAAATGCCTTTGGCCTGTTGCTGATAATAAAGAATTTCGCCGTTGCCTTGAGAGGCTTCAAACCACCTAATATGCCGGGCATATTCTCTCATCAAGTACGAGCCCGGACTCCATGACGGAAGGAAAACCTTCATGCTGGACGCATTCTGGGGACGTGTGAATTTCAGGGTGACTTTGACGTGATGCTGCTCTGGTCTGTCAATTTGAACAATATAGTAGGCTTTCATAGTTAAATACCTCAATTCCTAACAGAATAAGGTCATGTCCTACTAAAGACAATATTCAAAAGCTTTGCTAGGATGCCACATGGAAAAAAATCTTCTCGCCTCAGATATTAAATTATTTGTAACAGATAGTGCTGTTCGCCAGATACAACTCATGCAGGAAAATGACTATACTTTGAATGGTCTCTTATTCCGGATTAAAATTGGCGGAAAAGGCTGTGGCGGTTTTACTTATGACACTGGCTTCTCAGAATTGGACAATGATGATTTGGTTATGGAAACTAGTTATCCCTTGATCAATTTCACATTGAAAGTTCTGATTGATCCTTTTACCGCTTACTACACCCAAGACTCAACTTTGGATTACCTGCTTGATCCGGCCAACAACGAAGAAGGTTTTGTCGTGACCAACGCCGCTGATGGACAACACGTTGGAAAATTTTTTAAAGATGAATCTAAACTTCCACCATGGGCGGCCAAGAAATGAAAGACATCTCTCTGGATTACCGCTACGTCAAAGCCTTCATGATTACGTCCCGTTATCTTAACTTTTCAAAAGCTGCCCAAGAATTAAATATCGCCCAATCGGCCGTGAGCCGTCAGATTAAACTTTTGGAAGAATCTGTTGGCCAGCAACTCATCATTCGATCTTCAAAAAAAGTCCTTCTGACAGAAAAAGGACAGGCCCTGCTTTTGGAATTGGATCAGTTTGAAGAAAAACTGCAGGATATATTTTTTGGACACATGAACAAGACCATCAGAGTGGGCATTCTACACGGTTTACTTGAGACTTGGTTTAATGACGTGATGGTTGATTTTACTAAAACCAGTTCGCATCAGCTTAACGTTGAAGTTAATAGTCTCGAAAACCTCAAAGAGAAACTTCATAATGGTAAATATGACATCATTTTCTCCACTGAAAACATTCAGAGTGAACTTGTGAGTTCACTCAAATTATTCGATGAGAAAATGGTTCTCGTAAGTAAGAATGAGATCAATCCCAAGGAAGCCTCCGAATATCCATGGATTGTTTACTCTGAACAAGACCACCTGTTCCAGCTTTTTAAAAAACGTTCACAGAAAATTGTTATTGTGAATTCGATTACGACGATTCAAAAATTAGTGAATAAAGGCGTGGGTTTAGCAATTGTTCCTGACCACACTCTGGATAAGAATAGTAATTTGAAGGTCTATGAGCTCAAGGGTTTACCAAGACAGCACATTCATCTTTCGAGTCTGAATTTTAAAGCAATGCCTGAACATATTAAGAGTCTGGTTGATTTAATTAAGAAGAAATAAACCGAAGTCATTTAAAACTGACAGGAAATTTTTCCGGCCAGAATCTTTCCATCTTCACAAACCGTGACTTCGACGAAATCTTTGGTGAGGAATCCCTGGAGTGGATAGAGTTTTTCTATGACTTGACCCTGCTTAAAACCGGATTTTGCCTTGTACGGCCAGCGGACTTTTATACCGGCAGCTTCAACACCGTTATCAATACCAAAGATAATCCCCTCTTCGTTCTGAGAGGTGAGTCCGCCTTGCGAGAATTCATTCCACCGTCGTTGAACAAATTTTTTGTTATCTTTTTTTGCATAAAGCATCACCATGGCCCCTAGACCTTCAGTGTTGGATTTTATGCCACGTAAGTGAACTTTAAGTGACTTTCTGCCAGAGATTTTTTTCTGATTTTCAAAAACATACAAACGAGGCGGAATATCCGAATGTCTAATATTGTTCTGAGAAGTGATCAGATCTGGCAGACCATCATGATTGAGGTCCATAGTAATTGTCCCTGTGGGATTAACCACATCAATTCCCAACTGCCCTGCTACGTTCATAAAAGCGTGAGATTCATCTTGCTCGAACATAACGAGCCTAGAGTAAGGGGGAAAGCCCGAGTTATCGACGACCAAATCCACTCTTCCATCTAAATTGTAATCGACCCAAACTCCCCTCTTATCGCCCTGGTTCCACGCTTCACTGGTGGCATCACTGAGGTATTCTGTGCGAAGAAAATAAGGCGGATAAGTTTCTTTGGAACCCGTAAGGATGCTGGATTTATCAACTGATTCATTGTCGTAGGCATGGGACAACGAACCTAAGAATATATCCATCACGCCGTCATCATTGTAGTCAGTACAAGCACTAAAAAAATTACGACCACCACCCGTTGGAATAAGGCTTCCGTTGGGATCGGAAGCATAATTCGTACTAGGCCCTATATCCTCAAATTTGCGCTCACCCGTCTGAGGATTCCCTAAGTTCATCCAAAGTTTATTTTTGTGACCGGAAGAAGAGGCGGTAAGAATATCAGGGTAACCATTTTGATCAATATCGCAACTCGATGATCCATAAGTCGGACGAGCATTGGGAGGATAAAGTTGATCGGCCGTTTTATTGGATTCGTCTTGAAGAAGTGAAGTCACTTCTTCAAATTTGCCTTTGTTATTTCTAAGCAGTCTGTCGGAAACCGGATAATATTGTCCCTTGCGGCTCTCAAACCAGTTCCCGATAAAAATATCAATCCAGCCATCTAAATCATAATCCAGAAGGGTCACAGAACTCGTTGGCGCCGGGGGAAGTTTGATAAAACCTGGGTCCTCAATGAAAGAAAGCAATCCGCCCTTGATGCTCCCCAGATATAACTTTAATGGGATCTGACTGACTTCGCTTCGCTGATTAAGGACCCCAGCAATCAGGTCAATAGTCTTGTCTTTATTCACATCATAAAAAAGGAGAAATGAGGCCTT
>JFJP01015141.1_pt1 | contig 15833 bp, 5 predicted proteins | sample 431651 | NCBI WGS metagenome assembly JFJP01 (sample SAMN02602958, study PRJNA72255) | Microbial mat metagenome, whole genome shotgun sequencing project. | biome: fresh water; feature: sink hole; material: water; isolation source: purple microbial (photo- and chemosynthetic) mats found in... | reverse complement strand
AAGTAGAACAGCGATTAACTGGTTCTTGGGCAAGTTCGATTCGCAATTCAATCCGAGAAATTCAAAAAGTAAATATTAAAGATCATAAAACGTCTTATTATGTGAATCCCGATGAATGGAGTGTTTGATAGAGGAAGAGGTGATTGAGGATGCGATCGCAGATGCTGCTGAGGAAGTGTTTAATGGTGATCGCAGTCAATTTGAACTTGCAGAGATGATGGATAGAAACCTGATTATCGAGTTTCAATCCCTGATAGGGATTTAGGTTAATTGCGGCAAAAAGCCGGAGGTGCCGGCTCACAGGATGTCTTTTTCAAGTTTCAATCCCTGATAGGGTTTTAGGTTAATTGTGGCAATTGCTAGAATCCGGTAGGTAATTTTTCCTAAGTTTCAATCCCTGATAGGGTTTTAGGTTAATTGCGGCAAAGATAAAATCGTCGCCAAACTGGAAGAGTTGAAAAAGGGACTAAAGTTTCAATCCCTGATAGGGTTTTAGGTTAATTCCGGCGATTTTATCACTCGCAGTCTGCCACCGAACTTCTGTTTCAATCCCTGATAGGGATTTAGGTTAATTGTGGCAATTTTCTAGCTCGGCTCGAAATCATCCTGATAAAAACGCTTTCATTTTTAAAATCGAGAGCAGGCATATCGCCAGATTTCTGCTGCAACCGTATCTTTTGCCGGCACAGTAGGCGCTTTGTCTGCGCTCTCTAGGGGAACCCGCCGGATCAGAGAACCCTGGGCGTTTACTATTTCCACTTCTTGCAACGTCAGAGTCCCCTGGAAGCAATCAGCTTGATAGCGCATCCCCCTCAAAGACCTTCCTTCAGGGGAAGTGGTTACGGTGCGAAAACTATTTTGCTTGACCCCAGTGTCAAACAGTTGCATCTGAGATGAAAGATCGAAATAAATTCGATTGCCATTTTGAGCCGTAACTACTTGCACCCATTGCTCCGGCTGTCTTTGAGCATAAGCCGCTGTCGCAGATATAAAACTTAATATTGATGCTGCAACTATTTTGATTAACTTGTGCATTTTATTTTACCCTGATCTGAATAGTATGTAGGGGTTTATTTGTGTATACATGAAGTTTCAATCCCTGATAGGGTTTTAGGTTAATTGCGGCGCTGCAAAACAACCTAAAATCATTTCAGGACTTAAGTTTCAATCCCTGATAGGGTTTTAGGTTAATTGCGGCTAGAGAGATTGCTGCATACCCTAAAAGCATCAGTTTCAATCCCTGATAGGGTTTTAGGTTAATTGCGGCTTATTTCTGGAAACTTCTGCGACCTGTGCTTCTGTTTCAATCCCTGATAGGGTTTTAGGTTAATTGCGGCACAACTAAGGCTAATGCCTGTGGATTTGTCAGGGTTACGTTTCAATCCCTGATAGGGTTTTAGGTTAATTGCGGCTTTTCAAAACCCTGGTGCCCTTCATAAATTGTAAGTTTCAATCCCTGATAGGGTTTTAGGTTAATTGCGGCTTCGCGCTAGTCAGGGTCTGTAATGTTTCGGATTTGTTTCAATCCCTGATAGGGTTTTAGGTTAATTGCGGCATTTCCAAATCAAAATTACAGCAGTCGGTCGCGAGTTTCAATCCCTGATAGGGTTTTAGGTTAATTGCGGCCAGAAATGACAGCGGAGCAACTGGAAAGAGAGCAAGTTTCAATCCCTGATAGGGTTTTAGGTTAATTGCGGCATCTAACCAAATTGAACCACCTAATGCTTTTTTGTTTCAATCCCTGATAGGGTTTTAGGTTAATTGCGGCAGAATTAGCCATCATTGCAAAAGATGATGCACCTGAAGTTTCAATCCCTGATAGGGTTTTAGGTTAATTGCGGCACCCCTAGCGCTAAATCAGGCTGGTACTGGAATAAATTAGTTTCAATCCCTGATAGGGTTTTAGGTTAATTGCGGCGTAAACGGATCGCCGATATCAACCGTTTTTGGGGGGTTTCAATCCCTGATAGGGTTTTAGGTTAATTGCGGCTCAATATTATTGGTCGCTTGGTTAGGAACGATAAACCAGTTTCAATCCCTGATAGGGTTTTAGGTTAATTGCGGCGAAATTGAAGGTCAACTACTGCGGGAAAATTTTGATTGGTTTCAATCCCTGATAGGGTTTTAGGTTAATTGCGGCTAGCTCCTAATGCTAATGGATTAAATCTAACTATTGATGATGTTTCAATCCCTGATAGGGTTTTAGGTTAATTGCGGCGCAACCCACAGATAGTCACCAGCAAAGGAATTGGGGAGTTTCAATCCCTGATAGGGTTTTGGTTTTAGGTTAATTGCGGCCAGCGAGCTTGCATCCGATGTCATTTAGAGCGATGTTTCAATCCCTGATAGGGTTTTAGGTTAATTGCGGCTCGATAATTCGCCCATTGATGCTTCTTTGATCCGGCTTTGTTTCAATCCCTGATAGGGTTTTAGGTTAATTGCGGCAATAGAGCCAATGGCTCACGAACAATTTCCTAGCTTTGTTAAGTTTCAATCCCTGATAGGGTTTTAGGTTAATTGCGGCGCAAATTTGGCAGTAAATAGTTTTCATTGGCGCTATTTAGTTTCAATCCCTGATAGGGTTTTAGGTTAATTGCGGCAGTCGATCAAGTCGATCACATCATATTTTGGAGAAAAAATGGTTTCAATCCCTGATAGGGTTTTAGGTTAATTGCGGCTCGTAAATCCGATTTATCTATAAGAGGTAATGGGTTTCAATCCCTGATAGGGTTTTAGGTTAATTGCGGCGCATTAATAATTTTATTAATGATTGGGAAAGAGCCGGTTTCAATCCCTGATAGGGTTTTAGGTTAATTGCGGCAAGCCTTGGTTTTTGATTGCGAAAATGACCCAGAAGTTTCAATCCCTGATAGGGTTTTAGGTTAATTGCGGCTTGCCATCTTCGCCAGTAATTCCGGTGCCGATTCTCGTCAGTTTCAATCCCTGATAGGGTTTTAGGTTAATTGCGGCGATGGCATCGGCACTGGTAGCAGCCATGACTAGAGTTTCAATCCCTGATAGGGTTTTAGGTTAATTGCGGCTCGGGCCCAAAATCTTGAGTAATAGTTGTCTTTTCTTGTTTCAATCCCTGATAGGGTTTTAGGTTAATTGCGGCCCTGTTAATCCTTTTGGCTACCAAGGAGAGGTCTCGTTTCAATCCCTGATAGGGTTTTAGGTTAATTGCGGCAACGATTCTTTTTAGTTGGATGCCCTCGTAGTGGGTTTCAATCCCTGATAGGGTTTTAGGTTAATTGCGGCTTCACCGCAGCCGACCGCTCAGTACCAATCATCGAAAGTTTCAATCCCTGATAGGGTTTTAGGTTAATTGCGGCGGGCTGCGTGTAACAGAGCACGGGGAATGGGTATCAAAGTTTCAATCCCTGATAGGGTTTTAGGTTAATTGCGGCCTTCAAACCAATGAAAACCATCGTCGCCACTGCCACGTTTCAATCCCTGATAGGGTTTTAGGTTAATTGCGGCCGTGAGCAAATCGAATCAATCGCTGTTCGTATTCTTCGTTTCAATCCCTGATAGGGTTTTAGGTTAATTGCGGCTCGCCAGATGGAGCGGCGACCTGGCGATAAAAATAAAGTTTCAATCCCTGATAGGGTTTTAGGTTAATTGCGGCCTTCGCGGCGGGGCTTGCGCCCTGGGCTGCCAGGTTTCAATCCCTGATAGGGTTTTAGGTTAATTGCGGCCAGATTCAAAAAGAAGGATCTGAGAGCAATCAGAGTTTCAATCCCTGATAGGGTTTTAGGTTAATTGCGGCCGTGCAGCGAGATTGGGCAAGAATTTCACCTTCGTTTCAATCCCTGATAGGGTTTTAGGTTAATTGCGGCGAATCAGGCAAGGGCGGGGATTACTGGTATGGTTACAGAAGTTTCAATCCCTGATAGGGTTTTAGGTTAATTGCGGCTTCAGCCCAAAGGAAATTGGGCCGCCAACTCCTAAAATTTGTTTCAATCCCTGATAGGGTTTTAGGTTAATTGCGGCAGGAAGAGTTAGCGGGCCGCGTCGGAGGATTGGTTTCAATCCCTGATAGGGTTTTAGGTTAATTGCGGCGCTAAATTCTCACGGGTTGGAGTACGAGCGGGCGGTTTCAATCCCTGATAGGGTTTTAGGTTAATTGCGGCAGACTGGACTGGACTGCATAATGGCTCAAAGTTTGTTTCAATCCCTGATAGGGTTTTAGGTTAATTGCGGCCATATCTTTGATGGATTGAATATCACCTGAAAGGTTTCAATCCCTGATAGGGTTTTAGGTTAATTGCGGCTCCGGCTAATTTGGCTGCCGTGATGATTGCTGGTGTTGTTTCAATCCCTGATAGGGTTTTAGGTTAATTGCGGCTCCAGCCCTGGGGCAAATTGTTCTCCTCTGCCTGTCCGTTTCAATCCCTGATAGGGTTTTAGGTTAATTGCGGCTTTTGTTAAATCGACAGGGTATTTATCAAACTGGCTTGTTTCAATCCCTGATAGGGTTTTAGGTTAATTGCGGCGCAAGGGCTGCAATTGGAGAAAGTACGATCGCCGAAGTTTCAATCCCTGATAGGGTTTTAGGTTAATTGCGGCTATGTCGGCGGCTTCTGGAATTGCCACGACCAGGTTTCAATCCCTGATAGGGTTTTAGGTTAATTGCGGCAATCGCCAGAATGGAAGAAGTTGCGGAATACTTGTTTCAATCCCTGATAGGGTTTTAGGTTAATTGCGGCGTTGATGATGGTGGGGCCATTGCAGAGGTGCTTTGCTTCCCTGTTTCAATCCCTGATAGGGTTTTAGGTTAATTGCGGCTTCTGTTAGCTCGTGGCTTAAAATTTCTGTACAGAATTGTTTCAATCCCTGATAGGGTTTTAGGTTAATTGCGGCGTGATTTGAAGCCTCACTAGACATAGCCAAACAGGTTTCAATCCCTGATAGGGTTTTAGGTTAATTGCGGCAGCCAAACAGGACTCTCATGTTTCGTTCCCTAAATCAAGTTTCAATCCCTGATAGGGTTTTAGGTTAATTGCGGCTTGGTGTCACGAGGAGTGGCAATGCCGAATCCAAATTCTATTTGTTTCAATCCCTGATAGGGTTTTAGGTTAATTGCGGCCTGCAATGCAATTCCACTACAACTAGATGAAACGATCGTAACGTTTCAATCCCTGATAGGGTTTTAGGTTAATTGCGGCTTGACTGGTGTCTTGCTCTTCCCATGAACGCAACAAGTTTCAATCCCTGATAGGGTTTTAGGTTAATTGCGGCTTCAAAAAGAAATTAGTCAACCAGGATATTTTATCAAGTTTCAATCCCTGATAGGGTTTTAGGTTAATTGCGGCCTGGGTTATTTGTCAAGCCGTGCTTGCTTAGGTATAGGTTTCAATCCCTGATAGGGTTTTAGGTTAATTGCGGCTTGCCCGCTTCGCACTTTAAACTACCGTCCGAAATGTTTCAATCCCTGATAGGGTTTTAGGTTAATTGCGGCGCTCTAAGCGCACCCCCACAATCACAGGTTACAGTTTCAATCCCTGATAGGGTTTTAGGTTAATTGCGGCCTCAGTTTCAGTGGTTGCACCTGTACCTATATTTGTATCAAAGTTTCAATCCCTGATAGGGTTTTAGGTTAATTGCGGCAAAGCGAAAGCCCAAGCGATGCTATGGAAAGGAGAAGTGCAGTTTCAATCCCTGATAGGGTTTTAGGTTAATTGCGGCCCAGGTACAGATACAAATTACGAGGTTAATTATGTTTCAATCCCTGATAGGGTTTTAGGTTAATTGCGGCGAAGAATACCTAGCTTCATTTTTGAATGGGTATAATCGCAGGTTTCAATCCCTGATAGGGTTTTAGGTTAATTGCGGCAAAGTTTTGCCGCTTCCTTGTGGGCCGTAACCTGTTTCAATCCCTGATAGGGTTTTAGGTTAATTGCGGCCAGATCGAAGTACCGGCCAGGAGTCGTGAAGATGCGATCGGTTTCAATCCCTGATAGGGTTTTAGGTTAATTGCGGCATTTCTGCCTGAATGGCTCAATTATTAATTGTTGTTTCAATCCCTGATAGGGTTTTAGGTTAATTGCGGCAAAAGCAGGTATTTCATTACCAGCTCTCTAATAAGTTTCAATCCCTGATAGGGTTTTAGGTTAATTGCGGCTCACTTGGTTTAAGCCGTCTTGCCTTAGTTTATAGTTTCAATCCCTGATAGGGTTTTAGGTTAATTGCGGCTGGTACGAATTTGGTACAGATTCTTTGATATCGTCGTTTCAATCCCTGATAGGGTTTTAGGTTAATTGCGGCGAAAAAGTCCACGAGACGATCGGTATTTTGGATGGTTTCGTTTCAATCCCTGATAGGGTTTTAGGTTAATTGCGGCATTCTATTCATGAATCAATTCATCAATCTGCATCAGTTTCAATCCCTGATAGGGTTTTAGGTTAATTGCGGCACAAATCTGGATGTTAAACGCCACGGCATCCCCAGTTTCAATCCCTGATAGGGTTTTAGGTTAATTGCGGCACCGTAATACCAGGCTCACTGACTTCGCGAGAGTTGTTTCAATCCCTGATAGGGTTTTAGGTTAATTGCGGCACTCTGGACAATAGAATTGGCCATCTTCTCGATCGTTTCAATCCCTGATAGGGTTTTAGGTTAATTGCGGCACCAGTTTCTAGGTTGAAAATTGGGTGTTGGTGTTGTTTCAATCCCTGATAGGGTTTTAGGTTAATTGCGGCAAATCCCAAATAAGCACCTTCTAATTCAGCCAAGTTTCAATCCCTGATAGGGTTTTAGGTTAATTGCGGCGCGCAAGCGCGCCCCTCGCAAGCTCAGGGCACATCTAGTTTCAATCCCTGATAGGGTTTTAGGTTAATTGCGGCTCTGCCCATTGCTTTGCTCGGTTCTTGGCTAAAGGTTTCAATCCCTGATAGGGTTTTAGGTTAATTGCGGCGCTCAACAATCGTAGGCGCTGAAATAATAGGCTTTTCTGCGTTTCAATCCCTGATAGGGTTTTAGGTTAATTGCGGCTTAACATCTACACGAGCTTTCGTCTTTACATTGAAAATGTTTCAATCCCTGATAGGGTTTTAGGTTAATTGCGGCGGTGATCGACTACAACTCGATCACCCTTATTTTGTTTCAATCCCTGATAGGGTTTTAGGTTAATTGCGGCAGCGGGTATCGCCTCACCCGTCGCACTGTTGAACGTGTAGTTTCAATCCCTGATAGGGTTTTAGGTTAATTGCGGCGTTTGCAGCAACTCGCTGGTTCGACGGCAGCGCTACTAAGTTTCAATCCCTGATAGGGTTTTAGGTTAATTGCGGCTGCTGTATTTGCTAGCCATTGCCACGTTTTGTCTGTCAAGTAGTTTCAATCCCTGATAGGGTTTTAGGTTAATTGCGGCGAGAGCATGATGAATCGCTTCTATAGTTGGTTCCATGTTTCAATCCCTGATAGGGTTTTAGGTTAATTGCGGCTTCGGCCCTGATGTTCAGTTGGTTAGTATGGTTAGTGTTTCAATCCCTGATAGGGTTTTAGGTTAATTGCGGCTTCGATCAAACCTCGGCAGAGGTTCGCCGACTCAAATGGTTTCAATCCCTGATAGGGTTTTAGGTTAATTGCGGCACTGTGAACAGGTGACTTGCATGAAGAAAGTCTAGTTTCAATCCCTGATAGGGTTTTAGGTTAATTGCGGCACTAGAAATATTAGGCGGTTGAGGCGCGCGACAAGTTTCAATCCCTGATAGGGTTTTAGGTTAATTGCGGCAGATTCCGTTTTGCTTAACCCGTGCTGGATAATTTGGTCTGCGTTTCAATCCCTGATAGGGTTTTAGGTTAATTGCGGCCCGATCGAACTCCGCTCTGAGGTGGTTCGATCGCGGTTGGTTGGTTTCAATCCCTGATAGGGTTTTAGGTTAATTGCGGCTTTTTAAAAAATCTGAAACTTCAAAATCTGAAACTTCAAGTTTCAATCCCTGATAGGGTTTTAGGTTAATTGCGGCTATAGCTTCTAGATCTACTTTGGGGGCTGCGCATCCTCAAGTTTCAATCCCTGATAGGGTTTTAGGTTAATTGCGGCCTATTTCTTTGTTGCACAATCCAGGGCGATCGTACAAAGTGCAGTTTCAATCCCTGATAGGGTTTTAGGTTAATTGCGGCTTTGAGAGTTACGACAGGCGCGACGCGACCAATGTTTCAATCCCTGATAGGGTTTTAGGTTAATTGCGGCTTTTAGGTTGGTTGGTGAGAGAATGTTCAGTAATTCGTTTCAATCCCTGATAGGGTTTTAGGTTAATTGCGGCGTTACTGTTCCCATTACCGTTGTTGTTATCAATGGTTTCAATCCCTGATAGGGTTTTAGGTTAATTGCGGCCCGCAAAATGGCAGAGGAAGTCCATCTTTTTCCAGGTTTCAATCCCTGATAGGGTTTTAGGTTAATTGCGGCCAAAAAGCCACAGTTTGAAGCTGTGGCTTTTTTTCTGTTTCAATCCCTGATAGGGTTTTAGGTTAATTGCGGCTTGCATCGCTACAAACCTGGCGGACTAATTGAAATTCCCGCGTTTCAATCCCTGATAGGGTTTTAGGTTAATTGCGGCTTGGAATTCCATCCTTTTTGATAAGGGCGTTTGCCCGCGTTTCAATCCCTGATAGGGTTTTAGGTTAATTGCGGCCTGGGATAAAAATAGTCCAGAGATCACAGGTGAGATGTTTCAATCCCTGATAGGGTTTTAGGTTAATTGCGGCTTATGCTGTATCACGCGCACGCATTCCTTGTTTTAATTATATAGAGTTTCAATCCCTGATAGGGTTTTAGGTTAATTGCGGCACTCCTTAATCCGATGTTGCAGCGAATCATGCAGTTTCAATCCCTGATAGGGTTTTAGGTTAATTGCGGCCGTAGGCGGTGGTTCTGGAATGGGGAAGATCGCAAGTTTCAATCCCTGATAGGGTTTTAGGTTAATTGCGGCCCATAACTACGCATCTCTTACTGTCGTCACTCCGAGATTTCGGTTTCAATCCCTGATAGGGTTTTAGGTTAATTGCGGCGGGTAGGGCCTGCGAGAAAGATTGATGTGTTAATGTTTCAATCCCTGATAGGGTTTTAGGTTAATTGCGGCCCCATTTCATCACGACTACATAAACCATTACAGAAGTTTCAATCCCTGATAGGGTTTTAGGTTAATTGCGGCAGAGTATCTTTTATCGATTCCTGATAGTTGCGTTCTCCTTGAGTTTCAATCCCTGATAGGGTTTTAGGTTAATTGCGGCCTAATTTCCTTTGGGCTGAGGCAATGAAGGGATTCACGTTTCAATCCCTGATAGGGTTTTAGGTTAATTGCGGCTTTGGGACGCTGAGAAATCATTTTATCCCATTTAAGTTTCAATCCCTGATAGGGTTTTAGGTTAATTGCGGCACCCGTTTTGTGAATTGAATAAGCGGGTGCAGTATGTTGCCCCCGTTTCAATCCCTGATAGGGTTTTAGGTTAATTGCGGCTTTACGAAGAATTGAAAAAGGCGGGATTGCGTCCAATCCTCGTTTCAATCCCTGATAGGGTTTTAGGTTAATTGCGGCTGTATTCACCGTCCTCTCGCTCTGGGTAGTACCCTTGCGTTTCAATCCCTGATAGGGTTTTAGGTTAATTGCGGCTTTATACAAAATTGCTAATTCCCTGGCAATAAGTTTCAATCCCTGATAGGGTTTTAGGTTAATTGCGGCACAATAAAATCCACAACCGAGATGGACTCCGACTTAGGACGAAGTTTCAATCCCTGATAGGGTTTTAGGTTAATTGCGGCTTTCTGCACCTGTACAGGGTGTTGTCAAAATCGGAGTTTCAATCCCTGATAGGGTTTTAGGTTAATTGCGGCAAATAATTGCCGGCGTTGGTATTTTTCTTTGATTAGCTCGTTTCAATCCCTGATAGGGTTTTAGGTTAATTGCGGCAAATGATGAACCGATCGAGTCTGAGTTTTCCCCAAGGTTTCAATCCCTGATAGGGTTTTAGGTTAATTGCGGCTTGCAGGTTCCAGAATGTCACTGCTACTAATTGCTGGGTTTCAATCCCTGATAGGGTTTTAGGTTAATTGCGGCCCGGGTCTGATGTCGCCTTCCTCATGGATGCTACGTTTCAATCCCTGATAGGGTTTTAGGTTAATTGCGGCTTCATGCCAGCAGCTCTTAGCAAGTTCGATCGCGTCTTGTTTCAATCCCTGATAGGGTTTTAGGTTAATTGCGGCATTATGGTCCTTCTATCTTCATTCGCAAAATTCGTTTCAATCCCTGATAGGGTTTTAGGTTAATTGCGGCAGAGGTTAATGTCCCTGGAGTCTCGGTGCGACTGTTTCAATCCCTGATAGGGTTTTAGGTTAATTGCGGCTTGAAATGGAGCCTAACTATTTTGAGGAAAATCTCAAAAAGTTTCAATCCCTGATAGGGTTTTAGGTTAATTGCGGCAGATTGGCGTCTTCAACCGGACATTAAAATAATGATATCAGTTTCAATCCCTGATAGGGTTTTAGGTTAATTGCGGCCCAAAAATGAGTAAACAATGCTACCTAAAAATTGGCGTTTCAATCCCTGATAGGGTTTTAGGTTAATTGCGGCCTGCCACCGCTCCTTCGTATTTGCGGTGCGATTTATGGTTTCAATCCCTGATAGGGTTTTAGGTTAATTGCGGCAGTAAAAATATTTTACCTAGGGTTACGGCTGTAATGTTTCAATCCCTGATAGGGTTTTAGGTTAATTGCGGCTCATCTCAAGTTCGCTGGACTTCCCTATATAACGCTTATGTGTTTCAATCCCTGATAGGGTTTTAGGTTAATTGCGGCTTATGCAGCGCTCCTAGAAAGCAGCAAGCGTGTTACCGTTTCAATCCCTGATAGGGTTTTAGGTTAATTGCGGCCCAAAAAGTTGCCATTGCCGATTGCCTGTGGGGAAGTGGTTTCAATCCCTGATAGGGTTTTAGGTTAATTGCGGCTTTGGTCGTGTGTTGTGTTACTCTTGTATATTTATTGTGTTTCAATCCCTGATAGGGTTTTAGGTTAATTGCGGCCGGAGACTTATATGAGTTTCCGTAAATACGAGATTATACCAGTTTCAATCCCTGATAGGGTTTTAGGTTAATTGCGGCATCAATTCCCATACCTAACCGGGCGTAACCAGGGCGTAGTTTCAATCCCTGATAGGGTTTTAGGTTAATTGCGGCCTCAAAATATTTTGATGCACCCGCGCCTGAGTCAGGTTTCAATCCCTGATAGGGTTTTAGGTTAATTGCGGCTGGGGGGAAGCGATCGGGTTTTGGGAATGGGTAAGTTTCAATCCCTGATAGGGTTTTAGGTTAATTGCGGCTGAAAGTGGCTATGACGTTAGTATTCGGGATTATTTCTCTGTTTCAATCCCTGATAGGGTTTTAGGTTAATTGCGGCACCACGTAGCAACTCAGTCGATCCGAACGAACAGGTTTCAATCCCTGATAGGGTTTTAGGTTAATTGCGGCGTTACTAATTTTCCCCTAAATATTGCATTCCTTGGTTTCAATCCCTGATAGGGTTTTAGGTTAATTGCGGCGTAGATGAAGTCATAGTATACTCCTACGGGTGTGATGAGTTTCAATCCCTGATAGGGTTTTAGGTTAATTGCGGCACCACCAGAAACTCGTGCTTTTCGACGATTGTAGAGTTTCAATCCCTGATAGGGTTTTAGGTTAATTGCGGCTCATGTTTGCCGGCTGCACGTAAACCATTGGCAATGAATTTGTTTCAATCCCTGATAGGGTTTTAGGTTAATTGCGGCTCTTAAATATTCCGGGTATCGCTGGAATTCCAAGTTTCAATCCCTGATAGGGTTTTAGGTTAATTGCGGCTCTTGACTGGTATCTTGTTCCTCCCAACTCCTCGTTTCAATCCCTGATAGGGTTTTAGGTTAATTGCGGCTCAACTACTAGCAGCGGTGGTGCCACAGCTTCGGCTGCTGCGTTTCAATCCCTGATAGGGTTTTAGGTTAATTGCGGCAAAGCCACTCGATCGCGGTTTCGGAAATTGCGCCATTGTTTCAATCCCTGATAGGGTTTTAGGTTAATTGCGGCTTAGAGCTTACTTTCAAAGATTATTCTTATACACAGTTTCAATCCCTGATAGGGTTTTAGGTTAATTGCGGCCCAAGCGGGTGGTGGTTATTCGCCTGATGTGTTTCAATCCCTGATAGGGTTTTAGGTTAATTGCGGCAGATATCATTGCAGACCCGTTGATTCCTGCGGTACTACTTTGTTTCAATCCCTGATAGGGTTTTAGGTTAATTGCGGCTCGATCGCCATATCAGTACCTTAATCCAGAAAAGTTTCAATCCCTGATAGGGTTTTAGGTTAATTGCGGCCAGAAGCGATAAATTCACCCAAGATTTGCCATACTGGTACGTTTCAATCCCTGATAGGGTTTTAGGTTAATTGCGGCGCTAATCGCAGAATCCCTGCGCCTGGTTTATGAGATAAGTTTCAATCCCTGATAGGGTTTTAGGTTAATTGCGGCTCGAGTGTGGCTGTGTACTTTCGCTGCCATTTACTAAATCGAGTTTCAATCCCTGATAGGGTTTTAGGTTAATTGCGGCTCAAAGAAATTGTCGATAAATTCTTGTGAAGTTGAGTTTCAATCCCTGATAGGGTTTTAGGTTAATTGCGGCTTCCCACCTCGGACTCCCGTGCCACTTTGTGTCGCTGTGTTTCAATCCCTGATAGGGTTTTAGGTTAATTGCGGCTCCAGTCACGGCGGGTGACTGTTTTTCCATCAAGAAAATTCAAGTTTCAATCCCTGATAGGGTTTTAGGTTAATTGCGGCTTGGGCGATGATGAATGAGGATTACTACCGCAATTAGTTTCAATCCCTGATAGGGTTTTAGGTTAATTGCGGCAATCGCCTTTGCATCATCCTTTGAGTCCACGAAGTTTCAATCCCTGATAGGGTTTTAGGTTAATTGCGGCGAAGGCAAAACCGCACTGGTAAAAATTGATGGGCGAGTTTCAATCCCTGATAGGGTTTTAGGTTAATTGCGGCAAGCTGCTACTACTGTTAGCGCTTGGTGTCGTAGGTTTCAATCCCTGATAGGGTTTTAGGTTAATTGCGGCTTTGCGTCCTGGTTATGCACGTCTTGGTTTAGGCATCGTTTCAATCCCTGATAGGGTTTTAGGTTAATTGCGGCTCAACTTATCAGGGTGGTTTAACCACCCCTAACAACCATGTTTCAATCCCTGATAGGGTTTTAGGTTAATTGCGGCAAGGCAAGTTGCAGAGAATTTAATCGCATATCAAAGTTTCAATCCCTGATAGGGTTTTAGGTTAATTGCGGCGCTTTAGAGCCTCAGAAGGTAGCTTGTAAGGGCGTTTCAATCCCTGATAGGGTTTTAGGTTAATTGCGGCTCATCCTTTGGAGGTGGGGGACTGGGTAGGTAATGTTTCAATCCCTGATAGGGTTTTAGGTTAATTGCGGCTCGAGACAATGCAGCACTACTGCATACGGTTTTCGAGTTTCAATCCCTGATAGGGTTTTAGGTTAATTGCGGCTTTCGATTGTTGCCCTCTATTGTTTTTTACGTCCTATGCACCTTGTGTTTCAATCCCTGATAGGGTTTTAGGTTAATTGCGGCTGAGCGGATTGATTTTGAGCTGCGATCGCAAGTTGCGGTTTCAATCCCTGATAGGGTTTTAGGTTAATTGCGGCATGTTTCTGTTGATTAGCTCTTTTAAATCAGTTGTTTCAATCCCTGATAGGGTTTTAGGTTAATTGCGGCAATCCTGCACTGCCAAAGAATCCAGGAATTTATAAATCGGTTTCAATCCCTGATAGGGTTTTAGGTTAATTGCGGCTCAGTAATTCCAATTCGCAACACCAAACAAAGCCCGTTTCAATCCCTGATAGGGTTTTAGGTTAATTGCGGCGTTCTGAGGAGAATCCGAGTATGGCGGTATATTTGGTTTCAATCCCTGATAGGGTTTTAGGTTAATTGCGGCCCTTTGTGCAAATGGTTCTCTCTTTCTTTATATGTTTCAATCCCTGATAGGGTTTTAGGTTAATTGCGGCACGCGCGTTCCTTGTCTTGATTATATAGAAACTGTTCCGTTTCAATCCCTGATAGGGTTTTAGGTTAATTGCGGCTTATATTTGTTTCAGAGTATCTATATCCATATTTTAAGTTTCAATCCCTGATAGGGTTTTAGGTTAATTGCGGCCTATTTTCTGAGAGATAGTATCTGCTACTAGGTCACGATCGTGTTTCAATCCCTGATAGGGTTTTAGGTTAATTGCGGCTTTAAAGCCATTGCCGGGTGTTGTAACGATCTGCCGTTTCAATCCCTGATAGGGTTTTAGGTTAATTGCGGCACAGGAAGGGGCAATTATTGGGGATGGTGTTAAATCCTTTGTTGTTTCAATCCCTGATAGGGTTTTAGGTTAATTGCGGCTCCGGGTTCTCAGAACGTGCAGCTAGCTTGTCCTCAGTGGGTTTCAATCCCTGATAGGGTTTTAGGTTAATTGCGGCATACGGGTGGCCGCTAAGTTTGCCGGGTATTGCCGTAGTTTCAATCCCTGATAGGGTTTTAGGTTAATTGCGGCTCGGATAGTCTGATTTTGCGGGTTGTGTCTGATATGTTTCAATCCCTGATAGGGTTTTAGGTTAATTGCGGCAGGGGGAGACTACTGGTATGGTTACAGAAAAATGGCTGGCAAGTGTTTCAATCCCTGATAGGGTTTTAGGTTAATTGCGGCTGCGATCGCAATTCTTAAAGCTTGGGGGATTGCATGAGTAATGTTTCAATCCCTGATAGGGTTTTAGGTTAATTGCGGCTCAGTGATTTGCCGGCCGAAGTGTCGCAAATTTTAGTTTCAATCCCTGATAGGGTTTTAGGTTAATTGCGGCCCAGCGGTTTCAATGTTGAGTTGTGTCGCTTCCAGTTGGCGTTTCAATCCCTGATAGGGTTTTAGGTTAATTGCGGCAATCATGGCTAATTTTTGTTAGAAAATAAAGGCGACCGGTTTCAATCCCTGATAGGGTTTTAGGTTAATTGCGGCCAACACCCCCCGCCGCGCCCGTGAGCAAATGGCCTTTCGGTTTCAATCCCTGATAGGGTTTTAGGTTAATTGCGGCCAAAATATGATGAGTTAGAAGATCGACATCAATCTTTCACAGTTTCAATCCCTGATAGGGTTTTAGGTTAATTGCGGCTGAGCCACGGTGGGAAAGCATCACCTCCTGGAAAGTTTCAATCCCTGATAGGGTTTTAGGTTAATTGCGGCTTTCATATCCTCAGTCGGTCCAGTTTTGGAAGTTAGTAAGTTTCAATCCCTGATAGGGTTTTAGGTTAATTGCGGCAAGGAGCGGTGGCTGAGAATGAATTGGGAAAAAGTTTCAATCCCTGATAGGGTTTTAGGTTAATTGCGGCAATGACTACAATTAACGAATCCGCAGAAGAGTCAGTAGAGATTGTTTCAATCCCTGATAGGGTTTTAGGTTAATTGCGGCTTGCGGCCCTCGACTCACAGAGGATACCATTTTTGACTGCTATATTGTTTCAATCCCTGATAGGGTTTTAGGTTAATTGCGGCTCGGCAAGCTGACCGGATTAGGTCGGGCTACATCAGGTTTCAATCCCTGATAGGGTTTTAGGTTAATTGCGGCATAAAGTTCTGGATGAATCAAGTCTTAGATTTTCGTTTCAATCCCTGATAGGGTTTTAGGTTAATTGCGGCTTTTGGGCGATCGGATTTTTCCCCTCCGTCATCCACTGCTCGTTTCAATCCCTGATAGGGTTTTAGGTTAATTGCGGCCGCCCGTTCCAGAAGCCAGGGTGTATTTGGTTTTCAAGGTTCAGTTCCGTGAAT
>JFJP01027248.1_pt1 | contig 15835 bp, 15 predicted proteins | sample 431651 | NCBI WGS metagenome assembly JFJP01 (sample SAMN02602958, study PRJNA72255) | Microbial mat metagenome, whole genome shotgun sequencing project. | biome: fresh water; feature: sink hole; material: water; isolation source: purple microbial (photo- and chemosynthetic) mats found in... | reverse complement strand
AATTTATTAGCAAACTCAGCTGTTGATGAAGGACATAAAAAAGTGGGGCTGAGGATCTTGGGCAACATTGCTTCAGGACCTCAGGTGATTTGCAAATGTGTGGTGGAGGAAGGCGGAATACCATTGTTTCTAGGATATTTGAACAGAAGCATTGAAATTGAGGATGGACAATTAATGGAAATGGTCAGTTTTATGAGTTTTTTTATATTTTGGGCTGGTTTGTTTTGTTTTTGATTGATTTTGATGATTTTACCAATTTTTTATAAATTAAGTCTTTATGGGGCTTAGGCAATATAGCCGGAGACTCTAAGGAATATCGTATAATTCTATTGCAAGCAGGCTTATTCGAGAAGCTCTTGATCTTGCTGAAGAAATACATGAACCAACCTAACGAATCTCTTGGGGTTTTACAGCATGGAGTCTGGCTGTTATCAAACATTTGTCGTGATAAATTTGTGGATACTTCGGTAACAACTTATACAGCAGTTCCAGTACTTTGTGAACTGACAGTGAAACTCAAAGGAGATTCATATCTTCTCACAGATATTTCATGGGCTTTATTACAATTAAGCATGATTTACATCAGTAATTAATTAATTTTCATTGAAGATTTCTATATATGTATAAATATGTAGAAGAAAACGATGATTTAAAGGAAAATGAAGAATTAATTGATTATTTTATTGCAGGAGGGTTGATGACTGCTATAAATATACTGTTAAAGTATATGAATATATTATACTATAATTATAATAATTTCTTTTTATAAAGGGTCAATGAAATGCCGATTTTATTGCCAAGCATCAGACTTATCAATAGAATAATCAAAGCGAAAACCAAAATTAAGAAAGAATGCTTTGATGAAGAGTTTCTTAAGAACCACAAGCATTTGCTCAATTATAAAATGAGGATTGTTAAACAGGAATTCATGAGGATGCTGAAAGAATTGATCAGAAGGGACCCGGAATATATCTTGCTGCTTTGGAAACTCACCTATTTACAAGACATTCTTCATCTTTGTAAAAATGAAGATTTTATGGTTTTGAAAATTTTTTTGATTTTATGGGTTTTAAAATTTTTTAATTTTTAAAAATTTTCCAAAAAGGTCAAAAAAGAAATTTTAAATCTCGTAAAATATGTGATTCTTTCTCACTCTCAGACGAAGCTTCTAATTCATCATTTAGTTGAAAAGATGGAACTCATTGAAATCTTGGTCAATGGATTACAGGAAAGAGATTCTGAAATGATCCTTGATTGTTTGGATTGTTTATTTACCTTGCTGAATGAATATGATATCGATTTAGCTAAATTTGTTGCGAACAAATTAGAGACTATGAATAATAGTCTTGCAATAATAGAAAATTTGCAAATACATAAAAATCAAAAGATCTGCGAGAAAGCGATAAAAATATTGGAAAATTTTAATGATAGTGATGAAGAAGGGAAATGAAATTAATGTGAGTTTTTTTTTTAAAAAAATTTAAATTTTGATCTTGTGTTAAGAAAAAAATTTTTTTTTTTTTTTAAATTATTTTTTTTTTGTTGTTTTGTTTTTAGAAAAAAATTAAAAATGCTTTTAAAAAGTTTTTTATAATAGTTTTAAAAAAAATAAATTTCATCCAAGTGTAAAAAAAATAAATTTCATCCAAGTGTAAAAAAAATTCATCGATCATTTCTTTTCTTCATTTTTTTTTTTTTTTTTTCCAATAAACTCTCCAATTTTTCTCTCTTGAACTTTCCTCCCTTCCTTCATCCTTCAACCCTTTAAAAAATTAATACCATTTTTATTTTTAAATATAAAGCCTATTAAAAAAATAGTGCTATCTTGACGTAAAGAAAAAAATCCCAAATAAAATTTAACAATGCTATAAATCCAAGCCCCCACTGACAAATCTTAAAACCTAATTATTAAAACCCTCAAAACATCCCTCCCAATCCTTTTACAATGTCTGCTAAAAAATGGATATATGCTTTCGGTGGTGGCACCAGTGAAGGTTCTAAAGAGCTCAAGCCAATCCTCGGTGGTAAAGGTGCCGGTCTCCACGAAATGGCAAAGCTAGGCGTTCCAGTTCCTGCAGGTTTCACCATTATAACCGAAGCTTGTAAAGCATATGATGAAAACAATAATAAAATGCCAGCTGAAATACTAGAAGATGTCTGGCCTGCCCTAGCTCATGTTGAGGAGTTGATCGGCAAAAGATTTGGTGATCCACAGAACCCTTTATTGATTTCTGTGCGTTCTGGTGCAGCAATGTCAATGCCAGGTATGATGGACACTATTCTAAATCTTGGTTTGAACGATGAATCAGTGGAAGGCCTTGCTAAGATCAGCAATAATGAGAGATTTGCATGGGACTCATATCGAAGATTCATCTCTATGTTCGGAGAGATCGCCTTGGATATCGAGCATAAAAATTTTGAAAAGGCTTTGACTTCTTTGAAAGAGAAGAAAAAGGTCAAATTAGACACAGAACTCACCACAGAAGACATGAAGGAACTTGTGAGGATCTATAAAGAAATCTATCAAAACACAATAGGATTTTCATTTCCCAATGAGCCTCGAAAACAGTTAGAAATGGCAATTGATGCAGTTTTGAGGTCATGGAACAATAACCGAGCAGTTGTTTATCGTAAGATCAATGATATTAAAGGTCTTCTAGGCACAGCAGTCAATGTCCAAGCTATGGTTTTCGGTAATATGGGTAATACTTCGGGTACAGGCGTAGCCTTTTCAAGAGACCCTTCAACAGGAGATAACATTTTATTAGGAGAGTTCCTCATGAATGCCCAAGGAGAAGACGTGGTTGCAGGCATTAGAACCCCAAATAGGATCTCTGATCTAGAAAAGATTATGCCAGAATGCTATAAGCAATTCATAGGCATAGTCCACACATTAGAACAACATTACAAAGATATGCAAGATGTCGAGTTCACCATCCAAGAAGGCAAATTATACCTTTTGCAATGCAGAAACGGAAAGAGAGGAACCGCAGCTGCGTTGAAAATTGCAGTAGATCTCGTTTCAGAAGGTTTGATCACAAAGGAACAAGCTATTAAACGAATAGAGCCTAATTCATTGAATCAATTGCTGCATCCACAACCTGATCCTTTAAGTCTAGAAAAAGCCAAACTCTTAGGAAAAGGCCTGGCAGCAAGTCCAGGAGCTGCTTGTGGACAATTGGTTTTCACAGCAGAAGCTGCGAAAAACTGGGTGGCTGATGGTAAAAAAGTGATATTAGTTCGATTAGAAACCTCACCTGAAGACATAGAAGGAATGGATGTCGCACAAGGTATCTTAACCTGTAGAGGAGGATTAACATCACACGCCGCTGTGGTGTGTAGAGGCATGGGTAGATGTTGTGTTGCTGGTTGGGAAGGCATCGAAGAAATCGATGAAGATAAGAAGTATTTCAAAGTGAAGGGAGTTGTTTATAAAGAAGGAGATTGGATGACTATTATAGGAACTACTGGTCAGGTTTTTGAAGGGAAAGTCAATTTAGTTGAGCCAGAAGTAACTTCTGGGTCTTTTAAAATATTGATGGAATGGGCAGACTCTATAAGGAAATTAAAGATCAGGACGAATGCAGATACCCCAAAAGATGCACAAACTGCCTTGAAATTCGGAGCAGAAGGCATTGGTCTTTGTAGAACTGAACATATGTTCTTTAAAGGCGAAAGAATCCACGCGATGAGAGAAATGATCCTTTCTTCTGATTTAGCTGGAAGGAAAAAAGCGTTAGAAAAACTGCTAGTTTTCCAAAAGGAAGATTTCAAAGGGTTATTTGAGGCGATGAAGGGAAGACCTGTGACTATTAGACTATTAGACCCACCACTCCATGAGTTTTTACCCACTGATGATGAAGAAATCAAAGCTTTAGGGAAAGATATGAACGTGGAATTCGATAGATTGAAGAATAAAATCCAAGAATTACATGAAGTCAACCCTATGTTAGGACATAGAGGCTGTAGATTGGGTATCTCCTACCCTGAGATCTCTGAAATGCAGACGAGAGCCATTTTAGAAGCAGCAGCTGAAACCGGAGCGTTACCTGAAATAATGGTGCCTTTAGTAGGCTTCAGAAAAGAATTACAACATCAGAAAGAAGTTGTGTTTAGAATAGCTGAAGAAATCTCCAAAAAACATGGAAAACCGATTAAATTCCTGTTTGGAACCATGATCGAAGTGCCAAGAGGAGCATTATGTGCTGATGAAATTGCATTAGATGCTGAGTTTTTCAGTTTTGGAACAAATGATTTAACACAAATGGGGTGTGGATTGAGTAGAGATGATGCAGGGAAGTTCTTGAAAACCTATGTGGAGATGGGGATCTTAGAGAAAGACCCATTCGCAGTATTGGATAGAGATGGCGTTGGACAATTGATGAAGATTGCTATTCAGAAAGGAAGAGCCACAAGACCTGATATGAAAATAGGAATATGTGGAGAACATGGTGGGGAACCGTCCAGTATTGAGTTTTGCCATATGATTGGATTGAATTATGTCAGCTGCTCACCTTATAGAGTACCGATTGCAAGACTGGCAGCTGCACACGCAGCTTTGGATCATCCTTTTCCACTGGTTTAAGAGAGTTTTAGTTTAAAAATGAATAAAAAATATGGAAAAAATGAATGATTTTTTAAAAAAATTTTACTCTTTTTTTTTCAATTTTTTTGTTTGTTTTGTTTTTTTGTTTAATTTTTGTTTTTTTGTTTAATTTTTTTAGAAATTTTCAAAAAAATAAAGTTTAAAAATTAAAATTAAAAAAAAATCACCATTAATATAGTAAAAAATATTGATGTCTTATAATCAGTTATTTTATTTGTTCTGCTATTAATGAAATCATTAGCATTTTTACAAAAACTATTAAATAAATCATTAAATTCATTTTACTAAAGATAAAATACCAATATTGAAAAAAAAGATTATAAGAATATTATGCGTCTTTGAAAAATAATAATCAATTAGTAATACAAAACAATTTCAACTATATTTTTAATCATTAATTTTATTTCTTTTCTTTGTTCCGTGCCTTTTCTGCTTCAATTCTATGAAATGCAGCTCTTTGTCTGTCAGAAAATTTTACCTAATAATCAATGAAAAATAAAACTCAAACTTTTGGCTCTATTTTGCATGTGCAGAAATGTTTGATTTATTAACAAATTTGAAAGAATCAGATTTAAATAAATAGTTGTTAAAAAAAAATGAGATATTTTTTTGAAGCAGAAAAAGCAGAAAAAGCGCTTCCTTTTTAAACAAATATTAAAAAAAAATCGTAAAAAACTAAAACAATCTTTAAATATACAGTTAATTATCATGAACTTTTAATCAGAATCTAGAAATATAGAATAATCTTTTTGTTCGTATTTTATTTTGGGGGACTTTTTAATTTAAATATATCTTGAAAATTCAAAAGAGTTACAAGATTTTAATAAAGGTCTTTTAGTTCCATTTGACCACCATTTGATAGCGTTTTGTAATGATTGAGTGATACAGTATCTACAATAAATTAATGATGATTTTATTTCAATTTAATAACGTAAAAAAAACCTTTGTATTTATAGTAAAAGAAATAGCCTATCCCAAAGGGATATAAACAGAAAAACCAGCCTAAAACTGCGATTCCGAAGGTTAAATCCAAGCTTCTGATGATCTTTTTCCAAATAAAAATAAATTTATTTATCAATTATAAAGAAAAAACCAATGAAATTAGTGACAGGCTTAATAAAACGCCACATATTGGAATTGCGAGGTATTTTATGCAGAATCTAATGAATTTAGGCATTTCTTTATGTGTATTTTCAAGAATCGCGATCTCTAGTTCTTCAATATCATGATACCAGCCTATTTTTCCCATTAAAAACCCTTTGGAAAACTTGTAAAATACAAAAGAAATAGCATTCGATCATTGCAACGCTAAGAAAAGGCAAAGTTGTTGAAAATTCATCAATAAGACTTAACAGATAGAAACCATTGCCAAAGGAATAAAGTAGGCCGAAAACAACAATTGAGAGACATACCAACAAACGGATGATTTCAGGCTTGGGTTTATAATGAGAGAAAATGCCTTCCTCTATTGCTGCTGCACAAACACCTTCTACTAATGCAAACTATATATAAAAAATTATTTTAGCATAAAATTGAAAAAATTGAAAAAAATGAAAAAAATGAAGATTTTCAATTTTCACACACAAAATAAAGAAGATTTTAAATCAATACACATTAAATAAATCACCTGTGTATCGATCCCCAGCACAAGCATCATAAAGAAGAAAACCACTGCCCACAAATTCCCAAACGGCATCAAGCACAAAGCCGTCGGATATGCCACAAACGTCAATTCTACCCACATTTATCAAATTTATCATATATCTATAAATAAACAATGAACCTGGACCCCCTAATGGTATTTCATTTATTGCAATACCCCCTACAACAGACATATTCCCCATATAAACAAATATCGTTAATGCAGCTAAGAGTCCACAAAAGACAACTGCATAAGGAATATTAAAGGAAGATGCCTTAATATCCTCGAATTTCTTTCGATAACTTCCAAATAAAGTCAATATTCCAACGCCTATTTATTAGATTTTATCACTTTTTTCTTTTAATTTCAATAAGAAACCTAAGGAAATCTGAAAGAAAACTTGATTTATAGCATCGACCCATACAGATAATTTGAATAATTTCGTAAGGTCTGGCTTTAGGAGATATATAATGCCTGTGGAGGCCCCTTCTAGGAATAATCCTCGTATGAATAAGATCAATAAGAGGAAATAAGGGGCCAAAGCTGTATAAATTGTGAGTTTTCCTGATATTTTTATGCCTTTAAAAATGCAGAAAAACACCATAATCATCGAAACTACGTATCCTGCATAAATTTTCCCATTAAAACTGCCGAATTCAGAAGGTTTTTCAGTCATATTCAAGAAATCTTTCTCAAAATAATGCTAAATTTGATTAAAAACCACAAAATTACAAAGAAATCAATAGAAAATTCACTAAATATATACCCTGTTTAAAATTGAATTGGTATTGGGGTCCAATTGATCCCAAGGGAGGGGGTCATAGAAAGACAGTATCAAATAGACAATGCTGTAGCCTTCTATCAGATTATAATAAGTGGACATATTATAGGCAACGATCACAGGAATCAAACCTAATCCTTTCCATTTTTTATGAATAGACTCAAATAATTTAGGAGAACCCTTTTTTTCTTTCAAATTATGAAGAAATTATAAAGAAAATTAACCTTTTGATTTAATTGTCCTAAAGCCACTTCGAGATAAAAAATGGGGATTGCAAGAAAAAACAGGAAGAAAGTATAAGGGATTAAAAAGACCCCACCACTGAAATTTTCTTAGTATTTACGAGAGAAATTCAATGAAAAAGGAACCCGTTTTTCCAGACCAAATAAGGAAATCTCCATACACTGCCAAAACCTGCAGCAAAACCAAGAACTGCCATATAATATTCAAGATTATTCCCCCATTTTTCACGATCGGTTGATTGGAATGGGAGTTGTGGGGAGGGGATTGTATCGTGTAGATGCATGATATAAGATATTTGATGAATTAATTAAATTGAAAAGAAAAAGAAAAAGTTTTCTTTTTATTATATTCATGAAATTGAAGCTTTTTTGATCATTTTAATAATTTTAATGAAAAAAAAGGATAGAAAGAAGGTATTTTTAAATTCCAATGACAAATCTATAGATTCCTTTCAACATTTACATTGCGAAACATCGGAAAGATCAGAATTATCTCTGTTTTTCCCTAATTTTACCCCCATTTTAGGTGTTTTTTGATATTCTTTCAAGACTTTTTCTTCACTATTGCTATTATTCTCATTATTTTTTGAGGAATTAGCAATTTCCTTCGCAATGAACATAAAAGATTCCACTATATTTCTATTTAATTTCGCACTAGTTTCGAAGTAAACCAAGCCAAATTCTTTGCAAACTTCTTCTATTTCATTGGGCTGCACCTTCACCACCAAATCGCATTTATTCCCCAACAGAATCTTAGGAATACTCTCACTTGCATGGTTCTTGATTTGTCTGACCCAATGCTGTATGTTATTCAAAGTCGCCTTATCTGACAAATCAAACACTAAGATCGCTCCGGCAGCACCCTTGTATGAATTTGAAGTAATCGCACGATATTTCTCCTGACCTGCAGTGTCCCATATCTTCAATTTCAGCTTTATATCATCAATAATTAAGTCTTTAAAACGAAAATCTATGCCTATTGGTTAATTTAGTTAGTTCTTGTTATTTTAATGCGAAGTTTTCAACCGTTGGTCATTGGGGGATGGACATCGAATATGCCTTCACTGTATTGATAGAGGATTGAGCTTTTTCCCACGCGGGAGTCGCCGACGATGATGATCTTCGCGTTGAACTCTTTGTGCGTGGGGGAAACTAGACTGTTTTTTTGCATTGGTGAAAGGAATTAGGGGGCAAGATTCGGTTATTATGGGGTTTTAAAGGAATTATATAAATTTATTATGATGTTTTTTTTTTACTATTGATGAATTTTTTTTTTTAAAGAAATTTTTTTAAAGAATTTTTATTTATTTATTTAATTTTTTTCTCATTTTGATTAAAAAAACAACTGAAATTATTTAAAATTTAAAATTTTCTGTTTTTTTTTTAATGACAAATTTTTGAATGAAAAGAGAAGAAAACTGTTATTTCTCTAAAAAAATATAATTATTTAAATGTTTTCAAGAATTTTATCCTCCTTTTTTTCTTCAGTTTCCAGTTTCAGAACGTCCTTTGATGAAGGAAAAGCCTCAACTGATGGTAAAATCACATCACCAGGTCGACTGGGTTTTAAATTTTTATTTTTATTGACTTCTGTGTATTTATTCTTTTTTTCTTCTTCTTCATCTTTTTCTTCATTTCTCATCTTTATCCTATAGATAACGCAACAAACGATGATTATGATGATGATAAGGCCTACTACTCCGACTACCACACCAACTACTATAGGCATTATGTTGGTTTCTTCATTACTTCCCTTATTATCAGTGTCATCCTCTATAATTTCAATCTATTTTTCAATAAAATTCATTAATAAATCAATTAAATTCATTAAAAAATTAATAAAACTCATTGATAAATCAATAGAATTCATTAATAAATCAAATAAACTTACAATCTTGACGTTGGTGCTGAACAGAAGTCTTTGAACCTCACTGGTATTCGTCGCATAAAGATTCTGACTAACATAATAAAACGCATACACCACCGCCGGGTTCATTTTCGTCATATTCAAATTAAACTTCTGTTTCTCTTTCACTAGCACTCTGCTGTAATAATCCAGCGAATCATCCAGTCCATTGACTCCCTTTTTCAATTGTTCAATGCTTGGGGTTTGTGCTAAACTGTTATTTTTCTCAATTCCCATCAAAAGAACCCCATCATTGCCATTTATTGTGAAATTCACCTTTCCGCTCTTATTAGTAAATGTGAAAAAAACTGGTTCTATTGTTGGAAAGCTGATCTTTATTTGATTCATATCAGTGCTTATGATAAATTCCGCTGATGAGGTATTAGGTAAATAATCAATGGAATCAAAGGCTTTGATATATAACGATAAATTATTAGGGAAGGAGGGTAAAGATATTTCGTTCTGGATGAGGGTCGCTGAGGTATCTTTGACCAGTAACATGTTCTTTTCTAGTTTTAGGATGTAGGTCATCATACTGCTTGCATCGCTTTCGACGAAGGCTGTTTGCAAAAGTCGCTTGGAAATGCTGGAATTGGAGATATTGATTGAATCTACGTGGATTGGACACTTTTTATCTATAAATTATTCGTAATTTATTGATAAATTTAATGAATTTTGTCAAAAAATATGATAAATTATTATGAATTATTACCATTTTCTGTCGATATTTGATTAGTATCTCCTAGTTTCAACAAATGCTGGAGTGCACAAGCCACAATCGGTAAGGCCTTATCAACGGAATCCTCTGTGAACATCCCATCCATATTGATAAAAATCAATCCCTCATCTCCTGTATTATCAGGGAAATAAAAATCAAAGATCCCAGGTTTCGTCTCATCAGAGAAAGTATTGCCATAAACGCAGAAATACTTCACTTTATAATGCGAATTATGTTTCCCAGTGATGACCAGGCTATTTTTATCACTATTTCCATAGAAATTCCATTCAGTATCAGTATAATTCGGTCTAGTCTCATTAACCTTTAAAGGGTTGACGATATATTCTATATCCCATAAGGTGAATTTATCGACTTTATCGTGATTTAATGATGCTATCCAATAGGAATGGAGTCTTGAATCAAGACTCCATTGACTTCTATTATAATCACAAGGGTTTTCAAAGACGGCATATCTTCGATTATTCACGATAGAGAATGTTAAAGAGCTATTGATAATGGAGGTATTAGTGTATTCAGGTCGAAAGGTATAGGGTTGACAGCGATAAAATTCGTTCAGGAAGTAATCTTCATCACAAATTAAGCATCGATTTGCAGGATAATCACATGTTTTACAGTTATTATAGGCCACACCACATGGATAACAAATGCTATAACCATCGTTAGAACCATTGTAAAAATTCGTGTTTGCAAGACAATCGGTACAGGTGAGGTTCTTATAAACGATATAGAAGCTAATATCGCAATGGGTGCAGGCGGTGGCGTTATCAGTACATTCATTGCAATCGTTTATTGCATCTTTGCAATATAAACATAGACCGGAACCGTTAAATGAACCGTTTTTGTACATAGTGGTGAAATTCGCTCTATTGCACGAAGAACAAGTGTTATTTTCATCGAAAAAATAGTTGTTAAAACAAAGGTCACAATGATTGGGATCGTTATTGCATTCATTACAGTTAGGACGTGCGAGGTAGCAGTCATAACAGCCACCTGAACCATTATTTGAACCATTGAAGAAATAATTAGTCTGGAGACAATCCACACAGCTTTTATCACTATAGAAGTAATAATCATTCATACATAACTGACAATCATCAGGATTTCCATAACAATTCAAACAATGAGATAATGAAGAATTACAATATTTACAGAGTCCAGTGCCGCTTGTGAGTCCATAAGGGTATTTATTGATTTCTGAACAATTAGTGCAGTTATAATCAACGTCTATATAGAGCTTATCCTCACACAAAGTGCATTTTTCACCGAATTCACTACAATCTATGCAATTATTTATCACATCTGAACAGTTTCTACAGAAGCCAGTACCATCTTTTTTGCCTATTTTAGCATATCTTTGTGAAGAACATGTGGTACAAGATAGGTTAAATTGCTCATCAAAATAGTAGTTTCTGAAACATTCGGTACAATTTGTCGAATTCCCGTTACAAATGTAACAATAAGGCATTGCCACTGAACAATTGTAACAGAAGCCGGTGCCGTTGAGACTGCCGTTATGGAACTCAGTGTTGTTGGAGCAGTTGTTGCAGAGACCGTCAAGCTGGCGGAAGAACGTCCATTCGCAGATGTCGCAGTGAGAAGGACTCCAGTTACAGTAGTAACAGTTATTGATGAATTGGTTGCACCATTTGGCAATTCCTTCACGATTTTTATTGAAATTTTTCGTTTTTATAAAAAAATTAATAAAATACCTGTTCCATCAGTTAAAGAATTGGCCTTTGTAGCAATTCTCCCATCTAATTTATTATAAGCGCAATGGCTATACTTCAAGCTATTGGTTGCATTGGTCGCTAGCAAAAAATAATCTCCCTCGCACTTCTGGCATTTATTTGTATAATTTCCTAGATCGACCCCGGCTTGACAGTTCAAGATCGTAGAATTGATATTCTGACATATATTCGAATAGAAATTATTCCCAGCATCAAAAATCGGTGTCGCATAGGTTCCATCAAGACATGAGGTAATACAGCTAGTGTTCGTTAAAGAAATGAAAGAATTATTACAATTTGGGAAACAAGCTCCTAAAACTGCATTTGATACAGTGGAACCAAAAGGACAATTCATATAGAAATGTGTTAATTCTCGTTCATTCACTGAATAGAAATAATTCTCAAGAAACTGGAAAAGAAATCCGTTTCTCTTCGGTGCGAAGCCTACTGAGTAATTGGCGATAACTCCCACGCCAGTAATAGCTTCATAGATGTAATTATCATAGTTATTTATCGCAGTAAACAAAGGATTTCCTTCAATAACCAATGAAGTGATATTCGTGAAATTCTTATTAAAGATCAGAGTTCCATCATACATCCACGTTTGAGTGATTGTGCTATTGGAGGTCATATAATAGCCTCCGTTTATGATGTTTTTACTGAAGCAATCGGTCATATTGGGATGTACTATTGGGAAAGCTAGAGGGAAATCACTGACGGAGAAATTTGTTTCATTAATGGATTTTAGCACAATTGTATCGTTTTTCAAGGAATAAGCGAAATTACTGAAGAAATTCTGTTTACAAAAGAATTTTATGCCTTCTGGTATTTTAAAGGACGTTAGGTTGGTTCCTGTGATGTTCAGTATCGTCGTGTAATTATACTGGTCGATAACTGAGACATAAGCGTAGGCATACCCTTGTATTTGATAGAGAAGCTCGAGATTAACGATGGTTTTGCCTGTAGGACTGGTATAGCTATGCACAGAAACAATGGATTTATCTTCATTTATCGCATAAACTGAATAGGAGTTGCCATACCAAATAAGCATCATATCTTGGAAAACTGGTAGATATCTGCCCATAATCTGATAAAGTCCTCTGATTTCTGTTGAATATGTGAAACTTGAGACATTTGTCACAGTTTTCTCATCGATGAAATATATGGTCTTATTGCTAGTATTGCTCACGATTCCCATGATACTAGTGGCTGTATTATCGCTATTTCTTCTTTTAAAGGTGGTAGCGAATAAAATCCTTTTAATCTGTGGGAATTTAGGTGTGAATAGGTAAGAAAGCGACACAACGCCTGATGTCTGGCTTAGAACATAGACTGTGACTTTACCATCACTGGTCAGAACCGCGATTCTCTCCTGTCTGGTTTTTGGCGATAAAGACAATACATCAAGAGCTACTATCGTCACATTGATGACCTTTATCGATGAAATCAAAGTACCGGTCTCCACATTGATATAATCAAAAGACTGACCGTTCCCATAGACGACTGCAGTTTTAGTGCTAATGGACTTAATCCCGACGATAAAGTCGCCGAAACTCACATTAAGCATCTTTGTCTGGTTAAGAGTGTCAAGACTCCATATTCTGAGCCTTTTTTCTGTATTATCTATCGAAAGGAAAACCCTGCTGTTTATGCCTCTTTCTAAGAATTCAACAGAATATGGATGGTATTCTGTGAAATTAAAGGTGTTATTTAAAGGGTTCCCTGCTGTGAAGTTCCATAATCGTATCTGTCCTAAGGTATTGCCAGTGATGATGACCCCCTGTTCAGGAAAGCCACAGACACTGGCCAATTGTAACTGTTCATTTGTAACACTGGAGACGATTTGACCGTCAAGCGTTAAAACCTCAAGTTTTGTCTGATTATAAACAAGGAAATAATGATAAGGCTCAGAACTTAACTGGTCATAAACTGGGTAAAAAGGAGACATTGTAAAGGAGTTCATATCCATATACATAGAGGTCTTTTCTAAGAGAAAACTAGCTAAAGTGTTCCATTTGATTAGCTGGTTACCAGCTGTCACATTATGGATAAAAGCAAGGCCTTGTGGGAAAAAAAGCATTTGACCGATTTTGAAATTTACCTGATGAAAAACGTTAAATTCACCGGTTTCTATATGAACTGATTTGATCTTTTGAGAGTAATTGTCGTAGGAATAGAGATAGGGGGAGGGGGAAGCGTAATAGAGGGTATTCAGCTGAGGCTCTATGATCTCTTGACCAGTGAAAAAACGGAAACTTTGAGTCGTGATTGGGTTCACACATAGGAAGGAATTTGGGAAAAGGAAGGGGATTAGGAAGAGAAAGAGCTTTAGAGGAAAATACATAAGAAAAGATTGATTTTTGGAAAGTTTTGCTTTTTTATTTGAAAATTATTAATAAATTTTCGGTTCATTGAGAAATTTATTTGAATTTGAATAAAATGGCAGTTCATTGTTTAAAAAAAAGGGATTTTTGAAGGCTTTTTAGATGAAAAAAAAGGGAGATTTTTTAATATAATGCTTCGAAAAGAACTTAATTATTAGCAGGAAAAATCACGCTTTTTCAAAGGAATTTCACACATTAGTTTCACTGTTAAAAGAAAAACTCAGACTTTTATTCAGAAATCTCACTTCTTGAGGCTTTTCCTCGAGAATTAATGAACAATTCAGGGATTTTAATAAGGGTTTTTCTAATAAAATAACGCTTTTCTTCAGTTTGCGCAAATCTATCACAAAAATCCGCTTTTTTAAAGGAATTTCACTGATTTTAATCGGGGTTTTAGTGATAAAATCAGCTTTTTTTTTATAACTGAATTTCTGCTTTTCCTTGATATTTTTCTCAGGCTTTTTTAAAGGAAAAGACTGATATTTTATCAGATTTTGGGGTTTTTCTATGAGTTTTTCACTTTCAGCTTTTTTTATGGGGTTTTTGAAAGGATTTTTTTCCACGAGCTTTTTCTGAGAAAATCCTTTGAAAAGCTCTTTTCTTCGTTTTTCATATAAAAAAGCTGCTTCTTTTTCTTCCAATTTACTCAATCGACCATCGATTTTCGGGGTTTTTGGCTTATTTTCTTGCGATAAAGAGCTAAAAAACGAGGGAAATCAAAGGAAATACAAAGGAAAAAATTACAGCTCGAAATTCAGAAGTTTTTCAATGGTATTTAGCCTATAATTTATCGAGTTTTCTTCTATAAAATCAGCGTTTTCAATGAATTTATCAGGGTTTTTGTTCATTTTTTGGGGTTTTTTTAAAGGGAAATTCAAATAAAAACACCTTGTTTTTTAATTGAAAATTTAAAGGAAAAAAACTACATAAAAACACATAAAAACATTAAAAAATCAGGCATCCTGACCAAAAGTCCAAGTTTTCTTCACGAATCGCTGCATTTTGTAGGTTTTCCCCTGTTAAAACCCTTATAGGCGGCCTTTCCTTTTGTAAAATCTCGTTTTTTTCATTGAAATTCTCTGGGTTTTTCTCAGAAATCGCCTTAAATTTTTCATTGATAATTTTAGTGACTTTTTCATTGACTTTTTCATTGAATTTTTCAATGTATTTTTTTTTGTATTTTTCTCGAATTTCCTTCAGTTTTTCTTCAATAATCGCCCCATTTACAAGCCAATTGACAGTTTCTTCGATAAAATCCTCATTAATTACTGGTTTTTCGTTGTATTTCTTGCGAAAAACCTCGGTTTTATCAGTTTTTTCTGCTAAAAAGCGCCTTTTTATCTCGAATTTGAGTTTTTCTTGAAAAAAGGGGTTTTTTCTGATATTTTCACTTTCCTTTGCAAAATCATATAGCACTTTTAATGGTAAAACAGGGAATTTCAAAGCTTTTAATAAGAAAGTTACGGTATTTTGGGGCTTTTCCTTAAGGTAATTATAAAGAAAAACAGCAAGGACTTTTTCGGAAGCTATCGCTAGATTTTCGCTGTTTATAAGGCAAAATACATCCAAATACCCCATTTTATTGAGATTTATCGAGCTTTCTAAAGGAAAAACTGATTTTTCTTTGAAATAACCGCTTTTTTCATCAATCTTTCCGGTTTTTTCATTGAAAAAGCCTATTTGTTCAGTTTTTTCATTGAAAAAGCCATTTTTATCAGTAATCTCACGACAAAGCAGTATTTCTTTGACTTTTTCTTGATTTTCCTTTATAATTCCCTCGAAATTCTCAGCGAAATAGTGCAAAATCC
>JFJP01042559.1_pt1 | contig 15836 bp, 27 predicted proteins | sample 431651 | NCBI WGS metagenome assembly JFJP01 (sample SAMN02602958, study PRJNA72255) | Microbial mat metagenome, whole genome shotgun sequencing project. | biome: fresh water; feature: sink hole; material: water; isolation source: purple microbial (photo- and chemosynthetic) mats found in... | reverse complement strand
GCTCTCCGACCTGGCAGCCCGTCTCGGTTCCCCCGAAGAGAAAACTGCTGCTGCATACCTCTCCGGCGAAGGTCGCACTCCCGGCGTGGCACGTGCCCCGGCTCAGGACTTCATGAACATCCTGTTCAAGAATACCATCGGTACCGTGATCGGTGAAGGCGAAGTCTTCAAGCTTACCAAGATGGGACGCCTCGAGATGCGTGCGTTCATCAAGAAACAGGTCGCAGCCGACCGCTACGTTTCCTTTGATGCCGCCAAGGAAGAGTACAAGTACGAAGGTACTTCCAAGCCTGCCAACTGGACCGGCCCGAACAAGCCCGCTCCCAAGCTCTAAGAACTATGGGGTCAGACGACAGAGCCTGACCCATACAGCACTCCAGTTCAAGACTGGTACCGAGGTTCATGACCTCGGGTGCTGAGACCCCTTGGATGTGCCATGGACAAGTTTTACCACTTTCTTGTCCATGGCTTTTTAATACTGAGAATTGACTTTATATCTTTGCAACTATGAGTCTAAATAAAGTGAATAAATCAAGTACACATATACATGTCTAAGTTATTACAGTCCTTAAAAGAAACATATTTAAGGACTTGAAAAGGAGGTTATTATGTTAACTGAGAAGGTTGATCCCGATACCTGTCGCCATCTGCCAAGAGACACACCATTTGCTGGCTACATAACGGTATGTGTTCACTGTGGTTGTACTCTGCGCATCTTGGGTAAGGGTAAAGTCAACAAGAGCAAGAAACAGCGGCGAAAGGAAAAAGCCTTGGCCAAAGGAGAGCTTACCAGTGGATAATAAAAGCTTTGAGTTCATACCAATTTCAGTTCGTCTTATTGACCCTCCTGATCACATTGATATGATAGCGAAACTGGGCTATATTGCGGGTGTTGCATATCAGGCATCGGAAGGCAACAATGAACGCCGGCTCAAGTTATGTATGACCAATGGTCACACCTCCGTCCTCGAGCATGCGGTTATTACTATAGAAATTGTATGTGACCGAGCCACGACACATGCTTTGGTTCGTCACAGGCACACCGCATTCACTCAGGAGTCTACTATCTATTGTAACTACAATAAGAGGGGTATCATCCAGCTGATTGAACCACAAGAGTATGCAGACACGGTGTATGAACTACCCTGTTCAACCTACCTGGAGGACGACAGAGCTGCATCTAGGAAACGGGACATACTCCCTAACTGTACCAAGACCACATTGGTTATGACAACCAATATCAGAGAGTGGCGGTACATTCTGGGGCTTCGTTCTGACCCCAAGGATAGTGGACGGATGCATACTGTGATAGAAAAGATTAAGGATCTGTTGACCCTGACTTATCCTCTGTTCTTTAGTGAGGTACCGCAGGTGTGGAAATAATTGATGGTAAGCCTTACAAAGAGTGTGCTAAATGTGGTGTGGTAAAGTTAATAACACACTTCACCCCCGCACTTAGGTATAAGGATGGTTATAGATCTTACTGTAGAAAGTGTGAAAGGGATATGGCAAGATCTACAAATCTGAAGTATGACTTCAATAGAGCAAGGAGGTATAGAAATGACACATATTGAAGATGAGATAGAATACATAGACATACACGATTATGCTGTAATAACTTCAAGGACTGTATCCGCAGTGAGAGAGTCCATCATCAATGGTAATAGAGTTCGTAAACTCAAAGCCATAAAGAAGGGGCGATCATATTATGTCAAGAAGAGTGAGTATTATATCTACCCTTACATCAATAGTGGTAAGGGCACAGACAAAGTGTACCACTTTCCTGGCCCCACTCTTTGTGAAGCATGCACAGCAGGAAAGCGCTGCACAAAGATTGATGCTACAGGAGAGTGGAATGGACTTGAATGAACCTGCGGAGGTTCAATGGAGTAGTGTTCATCAGGGGATGTACTTGACCTTGTTTCTTATGGGTTACGGCATCATTACTATTGGTGATGATATGATTTGTGTTAAGGAGCTTCTTGTATGAAAATGACCATTTCGTTACTCCAGTCTTTTGATTGGTACAAAGAGTGCCCACCAGATTGGAAGGCAAAAGCGAAGCAAGACCTGATAGGGCAGTTAAAGAAACAGCCCTTCGACAATGCAGCAGTTAAAAGGGGTCAGGACTATGAAGACCTGATCTGTCAGGCTTTACTTACAGGTCAGCCTGTCGATCCCGAACTCGAGTGTCTCCGAGGTATGCGACAACAGGCCTGGCTCAAAGGTGTGACAATCAAAGGATTCACCTTCCGTGGTAAGATGGACTTTGACAATGAGTCCTGTATCATCGACTTGAAGACCACCAAAAAGTATAGTATGCGGTCGTATGTTTCTAAGAAGCAACACCACATCTACTGTCTGTCGGAGAACAAGAATCTCTTCTCCTACAAGATCGCTCTGTTTCCTGATGAGACTGGACTGGAACACAGCAAGATTCATACCATCGATTTGACTCTTGATCTCAAGAAGTCGGAACTGGAGATGTATGCAGCAGTTGGTGAGTTTCAGACCTGGCTCATTGCTGAAGGCTTGTGGGGGCTCTACTATGACGTGTTCAATGGTGGGGTAGCATGAACCTAGAGAAATGTAAGGACTGTGTAAAAGACATTAAAACGTGTGGTGCACACTACATACGTGCATGTGATCTACCCTGTGGAGACAAAGAAGATCTGCGGGTCGTAGCTTGTATTGCTTTTAAGAGCAAGGAGGATGTTGATGAACCTGTGTGATGATTGTGACAATGATGATTGTGAGTTCATTGGTGTAGCTCATGAGGAAGTCACGGAGTGTGACGACTACATCGTCTTCGATACGGAGGACACAGAAACCAAGACCTGTCCTGAGTGCTACAGTATCTGTCCTGCTGAGTGTGATGTCTGTTTGACCTGTGGTCAAGATCTCACTACAGTTGCTGTGGACGATCCTGACATGAATGATGATGACATGGATTGGGAGGAGCAGGAAGGATGATACTTTTCGGTGGGAGCTGTGAACAGTGTGATTTCAACTCTTCCTGTTCCCACCAAAAGTTGTTGTGGGATGGCAAAGAGTTTAATCTTGTCGCTGCCTGTTGTAGGTGCACTAATGGGACTACCTTCTATCATAAGGGCTATGAGAACATACCCGCGGAACCAATGGACTGGTACCTATGGTACCTAATTGGTAAGAAGGAAGTTATATATGGACGTGAACAGTTTATATTGGAGGAAGATGATGAGCCAAGCGTGGTCAGCAGTAGTGTCATCGTTAATCATAGCTGTAGCCGTGTATCTGTGTCTGTGGCCCACAAAGAAGAAGTAAAGCCTTTACCCCTGAAGGGGCCAAGACTTGCTTCAGTCTACACTGAATCGGATAATACACAAGGGAGTCTATTTTGAAAAAGGTGGTGTGCTTAATCTTACTTACTGTCTCATTGGTCTATGCCCAAACAGACGTAGGTGATCCTAAAAAGGCAATAGAACGTCTATACGAACCCGCTATGGAAGTAGTAGAAGACATATGTACGTATTCAATAAATCATTGGGAAGAGGGCTGGTCTGATGAGTTCTTGCGGAAGTGTATAGTCATTGTTGATCTTCGTATGAAGGGGATAATATGATCTATAAAACAAAACCCATGGAGCATCAGGTACGTGCCTATGACTTCTCCCACGATAAGGAGTATCTTGCCTTATTCATGGAGCAAGGAACAGGTAAGACCAAAGCTACCATCGACTTGGCTTCTAACTGGTACAAAGAAGACATCATTGATGCAGTCCTCGTTATTGCTCCCAATGGAGTACATAAACAATGGGGTGTTGAGCAGATACCTATTCACTCACCCATTGACACAGAAATTGTAGTGTTCAAATCCACTTCAGGAAAAGCACTGAAGGATCAGATACACTCTGCGATCTACAATCCGACCCCGGATCGTCTTAAATGGTTCATGGTAAATGTGGAAGCATTCAGCTACCCCACCTACCTGAACCTGTTCCAGACGTTCATTAAGAACTGGCGGACATTCATCGTCATTGATGAATCAACTGCGATCAAGAATCCCGATGCCAAGAGAACTATGAATATCATACGTGGTCTCAGTGTCTGCAAGTATAGAGGGAAGTCGGTTATATCCTGTCTCCCCCTTTCTGTAAAGAGAGCTGTGCTTACAGGTACACCGATAACCAACTCTCCCTTTGATCTCTGGGCTATGTTTGAGTTCCTTAAGCCCGGTTACTTTGGTAGGTCATACTACAGCTTCAAGGCACATTATGGGCTTGAGAAGAAAGTAGACATGTGGCAGGGTTCAGTTCAGCGTTCTGTTACCATGCCCCTTAAACCGGATGAGATCAAAGAGATACGTAATGCAGAAGGTGATGACTATTATTCCATCTGTGCAAAGTATGGTCTCCGTGAATCTGATGTACAGTACATAAAGGATCATCCTGATTGCACTGTGCCTTATAAACATCTTGAGGAATTGAAAGCTGCGATTGAGCCTACTGCATTCTTCGTCTCCAAAGATGAGTGTCTGGACCTCGAACCAAAGATCTATAAGCGTCGTGTAATACAAATGGATGAGGAACAAGAGAGACTGTACTCTGAACTTGAGGTGCAGTACATCACGGAGTTCAAGGATCAGGAAGTATCTGTTTTGAATAAGGTAGTACTCTATACCCGACTGAGTCAAATCTGTGGCGGATTCCTACCTTATGAGGATGAAGAGACAGGTCTCAGGACAGCAACATCAATTGGCAAGAATCCTAAAGCAGAAGCACTGATTGAGGAGCTGATGCTCTGTGACTATCCTTGCATAGTTGTTACTCGCTTCACTGCTGAAGCACTCTATCTTTATGAGCTGATTCAACAGAAGCTTACCTCGCTTAATGTAGGCATCTACATTGGTCCTAAGAAGGAACCCAAAGATGTTATAGAACAGTTCAAGATGGGTTATATACATGTTCTTGTTGCCAATGAAAGGATGATAAGCAAAGGTCACAACCTACAGAATGCTCACATCGTTCACTTCTACAGCAACAGTTATTCTTTGGAGGACAGAGAACAAACTGAGGACAGAACCCATCGTAATGGCCAGACTGAAAAGTGTCTGTACATCGACTACGTAATGTATGGTTCCATAGACATGAAAGTGTATGCTGCACTCAAAGCAAAGAAGAATCTTTTGGAGTACTTCCGTGATACATCTGTTGATGCAACACTCAATGGTGTGACAGAAGAAATGCAGCAAGAGTTCCAAGGTTGGTTGTAACCCGTTGCCACGACGGGAAGGAGATATGATGAGTGATATTTACGAGACTCTGGATGAGCAACCTCTCAATGCCAGTGTCATGGAGAACGTTGCAGCCTTTGCACGCGCCTTGCAAGAAGCGACCACTGAGGTTGAGGAAGCGGAAGAGGTTCTCAAGGGGGCTAAGGAACGCTTACGGCTCTTGGAGCAGGAGACCATCCCTCAGTATTACAAGTCCCTGGGGATCAGCGAGATACGTCTTGATACCGGTGAATTAGTCAAGGTACAGGAGAAGTTAACTTGCTCACAGGTCAAGGATGAGAAGAGGCTTCAGGCAGCGTACAGATGGTTGGAGGCACATGATGGTGCTTACCTTATCAAAAAGAAGCTTGAGGTTGAGGAACTCAATGCAGCCTTCACAGATAGCCTAAAGGCAATGGGTTATGTGGAAGGTAAGGATTTCATGGTTAAGGAGAATGTCAATACGGCATCCCTTAAGTCGTATCTCTCTGAGAAGTTGGGCCGGAAGTCGGCGGTCGCAACAGTATCGTTGGAAGATGTGCCCAAAGAATTTGGTCTGTACATCTTTAATGAAGTGACAATAACAGGAGCAAAGAAATGAAAGCAGTGAATGATGCAATGGCAAATGATGATGTATACGCGGGAACTGAAGGTGTTGGTTTTGATAACATGGGTGGTGACAAGTTCACGATGCCCATGCTCCTCATCGCACAGGACACTTCGGAAGTGGTACGGGACAAGGTCAATGGTATCGAGTCCGGTTGCTACTACAACAGCGTGACCAAAGAGAACTACGGTAAGAAGATTACTCTGGTCATCGCCTACTTCGAATCGGTCTGGCAGATATGGAAACCGAACATGGGTGGTTTTGTGGGTCGTGTACGCCCCAACAGTATCCCCGTCAATGGTGATGTGTTCAAGGGTATGACTACCAAGGATGGTAACATGAATGATGTTATCGACACCTGGCTCTACTTCGTACTCATCAAGGACAGGGAAGATGAAGGTGTGCTCATGATGCCCCTTACCTCCAACAGCATCAAGTATGCCAAAGTGCTTAACGGCATGATCCATGACTCACGGATGTCCTCTGGTAAGAGAGCACCGTTGTTCTACAACTACTGGGAGCTTGGCAGTGGTAAAACCAAGTTCGACAAAGGCAACAGCTACTCCTTCGGTGAAGGCAACACTGCTCTCATCAAGTGCATGGGTATGGTGCCGGGTGAAGTGTACCTTGAGAACGTCAAGGAAGCAACCCTCATCGCCCCGACTGCTGTAATGGGTTCTGTCCCTGCTATCGAAGCACCCACGTCGCAGCTGGCTATTGCTGACTCTTCCGAAAAGTACTAAGTCTTCAGCCCGTCAGATTAAGTTCTGACGGGCACTTAAGGGGTGTATATGTCCTTCTCAATGCTCTCTGTTGCAAGCTTCAAAGATACCTTTAAGGGCAATTATTCTGTTAAAGGTAGGACTAATACTAAAGCAGTAAATGACAAGGGAAAGCTAGAAGCTGACTCTTTTCTAGATAAGACTAGTATAACTAATGAAGACATCATAGCCCATCTCGATGGTCGTAAGGGAATCGGTATGTCCCCCATTGACGATAAAGGGCTTGTCTACTTTGGTGTACTTGATATAGACATTTATACGAATGTGGTTGATGACTATATCCGTATGGTACATACTTTCAATATCCCTCTCTGTCTCTTCTATTCTAAGTCGAAGGGTATACATGCGTATATCTTCTTTAAGGAAGGGTACAAGCCTACTGAGGTAGTTGACCTTCTCATTCAGTTCCGCATACTTCTTGGCCTATCCAAGGATACAGAAATATTCCCTAAGCAACGGGCTGCGGATAAAGTGTCTTATGGATCATGGATAAACCTACCATACTTTGCCGCATCAGATAGTAGCAATTGCCGTAAGCTCATACGAGAGGATGGCACACTCGCTCCTCTTGAAGAGGCACTTGCTCATTGTAAGAAGTCTGAAAGAACCATCAAAGAGTATGAGCAGGTTCTTGCAGCACTGCCCCTGTCTGATGCTCCACCCTGCCTCCAAACAATCTACCTACGACAGAAGACAGATTTCAGGAATGAATACTTATTCTCACTGGCAACATATTACAAGACAAAGTATGAAGACAATTTTGAGACAGAGTTGATTGAAGCTAATCACAATCTACTTGAACCAATAGACACAGACAGACTGTTGAAGACTGTTATATCGTCGCATCAGAAAAAGAACTACAGCTACAAGTGTGGTTCAGCCCCTATCAATGTTCTATGCAACAAGGCAACTTGTAGAGAACGCAAGATGGGTATAACAGGGGACAATATAAGTTCACTGTCTTATGAAGAGTTCATACAGTATGAAACAGATCCACCATATTATGAATGGGTAGTTAATGGCCAAGCACTTAAGTTCTTTAAGGAAGCAGACATAATCAATCAATTTGCATTTCGTGAAGCCTGCTTTAGGAAACTGCACATTCTGCCTAACAAGATGAGTGATGCAAAGTGGACAAGAATAGTCAATGATGCACTCGCCAGTGTAGTTGTAAAAGAAGTAGATAAGGGTAGTGACGTATCCACAGGTGGTATGTGGTTGAATCATCTTACTGACTTCTTTACTAATAGGGTCAAGGCCGAGAATAAGAGTCAGCTTAAGACAGGGCGAGTATATAAAGATGAGGAGGAAAAAACATACATCTTTAATGGTACCATACTTCTTGAATATTTGCGCATGCAAAAGAACTTCAGGTCTTATACTGACGTAGAAGTACAAGCTCGCTTGAAGGATATGAATGCCCGTCAAATCAACTATGACATTGGTGCGGGCATGATACTTAAATTGTGGTCAATACCTTGTGCTATAATAGACATGAGAGAAACTACTCTCGAGGGTGTTGATGTAGACTTCTATGATAAACTACAAGAGGGAGATAAATACTGATGGAAAAGAAGTGGGTAGTAACTTTCACAGTGTATGAAGATGGAGTCCTTATTGAGCAGGAAGAACTCGGGGTTAGCATACTGGAGAAGCTGGGATGTGTAGAGATACTCAAGATGGATATTATAAATAAGGAGCAGCACCACGTTGGCCCCTGAAATAAACATAATATACGGTCCACCCGGCACGGGTAAGACCTCTACACTTATGGATATCTTGGACTTTGAGATAACCAAGAAGTGTACACTGAGAAGTTTGGTGTCACCAAGAAGGGTGTACCATACTTCAAGACTCTTCATGCTATGGCTTTCGCAGCGGGAAACACGAAGCATGATGCGCTTATGACGAGGGGTAAGTATTACGATTTCTCCAATAAGATGGGCATGAGCTTTACCGGTTACTATGATGCAGAACTAAAGGGGGGTGATGACCAGTACCTCTTTTGGAATGACCTCTATAGAAACAATAAAGAGGCATCGAAGAAGATGTATGAGAAGATGGACAGTAAGAAAGCTCTCTTCGTCATGACACAGTATGCCAACTACAAGAACACTTTTGGTTACAAGGACTTCACTGACCTCATTGAAGACTTCGTAAACAATAAGACAGTGGTTCCTGTTGATGTAGCAATCATTGATGAAGCACAGGACTTAACTACGCTTCAGTGGCAAATGGTATGGACAGCCTTCAGTGGATGTAAACGTGTCTATATTGCTGGGGATGATGATCAGGCCATATATCAGTGGTCAGGTGCTGACGTTAACTGCTTCCTGTCTATCAATGGACATAAGGAAATACTCCGAGAGTCATGGCGATTACCTAACAATCATGTTACCTTCTCCAAGAGAGTAAGTAAGATGATAGGTAACAGGGCTGACAAGGATTACTACGGTAAGAAGGAAGATGGTCCTATCACCTGGGTAAACAATCTTGATGAGATTAAATTGGAGAGTGGAACTTATCTTTGCCTTGCCCGTAACAATGTTCATCTCCCTCTTTATGAGGCATGGCTCAGTGATAAGATAATGCCTTATCAATTGAAAGGGGATGATCTTATTAAAGCCAAAGATCTTGAAGCAATAACGGTGTATGAGGGTATACGGAAGAACAAGATAATGTCTGCCCAGCAAGAAGCAAAGTTTTCTAATCTAAGGAAAACTGGCTCATCATTGAATGATCCATGGTACGAAGCATTCAATTGGGATGACAACAAGATACTTCTGATGCGCTCCCTCATTGCTGAGAAGCGGATCACGGAAGATGCTCGCTTCAACATATCTACAATTCATAGTGTCAAGGGTGGTGAAGCAGATCACGTTGTTATTATGACAGACATCACGGCACCAGTCAAAGAGCAATTAGATACTGATCCAGACTCTGAGCATCGTGTATTCTATGTGGCTGCAACACGAGCAAAGAAGACTTTAACTATAGTCAAGCCACAGACAAAATATTCTTACGGAGGATTAGACAGATGATAGATTTACCGAAGGACAAGAAAGGAAAGTATATGCCCCACCTTGTATGCACCTCTCTAAATGAAGCTATAGCACGTGTCCGTGAATATGGTGTTAATAAGTACCATGGTGAAGATGGTTGGAAGCAGCAGACTGCTCTCGACTACATGGATGCAGTAGGCCGACATTACGATGCTTGTCGCAATGATCCCAAAGCCCGCGATGAGGAATCAGGTCTTCTGCACGTCTGTCAGATTGCTACTGATGCAATGTTTATCATACAAATGCTCATCGAGGAAGGTGAGGACATATCTACTATGAAGGAGTCAATGAAATGATTATCAAGAGAAACTATCTGTTGTTACAGGATGTCCGAGCCTATGAACTGCTTGAGACTATCAAGACATTCTCTGAATGTAAAGACAAACAGGTAGCAGCGATCTCCTGTGATGAGCAGGGCAACATCTTGTCTGTGTCTTGGAACAAAAAGACTGAACACTGCAAAGGTGACTGTGACTTGGAAGACAAACAGTGTGCCATCCATGCTGAGGCAGGACTCATACTCACTGGTGCACACTCCGTTTATGTCTCCCTCTTTCCCTGTCTTCAATGTCAGATGATACTCTACTCCGCAGGAGTAAAAACAATTTACGTTTTTGGTGAACAACATAAAGAAGACACCGGTCTTCTTGAGCTTGTCCTTCTCCCCAACATTGCCAACGTACTTTACGGCTTCAATGGGGCAAGACGACAAGAGTCAGTTGTCATCGGAGAGATGGCAGAGCTTACTTCTGCTATCTGTAATAGTCAGAGAAAAGATACCCGTGACAGTAATGTTCCTGAAGAGGTAATTGATGTTGAGCTTCAGTTACATTGCCTAAGACGCATACACGATTGTACTGAGTCTCTCAAGATGAGACAGGATAAATACAACAAACTTATTCACAAGTTTGTACCGGAGGTAGATGATGGGAATGATTAAGAAGTGTGCAGTTTGCAACAAAGACTTTCTACCCTTGGTAGGGAATCAAAAGAAGTGTGCAGTGTGTCGTATGCAGAAGAAGGATACACGTCCAGCACAGCGAGTAGTCTGCATTGTCTGTGGTAAGACATTCAGTACACCCCTTTACAATAAGAAGTTCTGTAGCAGAGAGTGCAGAGAGCGTTTCCACTATCTGCCTATACCTCAAACCAAGGTATGCCTTTGCTGTAACAAGAGCTTTACTACAACAAAAGGGAACAGGAAGTATTGTTCAGACTACTGTTCATTACAAGCGAAAGTGGGGAAACTAAGATATGCACAAGAGCTTACAACAGATTAGAGAGCAAGGGGGGTCATGCAAAGGCCTTATATGTCCTGAGTGTGGTCTACGGGACTACTGTCATATTACAGTTGTCCCAAAGACTATAGAAGAATTGAATGCCGAAAGATTGCAATGGATAGAGGAGTTAGATGATGCTCGACCCTAGTTACATGGTTGTTGATATAGAGACCTATGACCCACTTCTCAAAGATATGGGACCGGGCGTATATCGTAAGGATGGTTATATACTTGGTGTGGCGGTGTATCAGAAAAGTTCAGGGCTCAAGGAATATTTCAATCTACAGCACAAAGGCATCTCAATGGAAGAGCGGGCGATATCTATGCGTCGCCTCACACTTCTTCTTGATACACCCTGCACCAAGGTTGGGGCTAACTTTATATATGACCTAGACTGGTTAGTTAACAGCCTAGGTCTTACTGTTTCCGGTCCTGTACAAGATGTGCAGAGTCGGGAATGTCTGATTGATGCTTACGCCAATTCATATTCCCTTGACGTGCTGTCCCTTAAGTATGGTAGTAGGGGAAAGCATGATGAAGAGCTAATTGCATATTGCAAGGAACGGGGTTGGGGAGACGCACCCCAGTCTCATCTGTGGCGTATACCTTTTCCCATCGCTGAACGTTATGCTCTTGGTGACGTTGAAGAGACTGGGCTGGTCTATGAGAAGCAGGAACCAATAATTGTGGCTGAAGGTCTTCAGCCCATCCTTGATATTGAAATGGGTCTTGTACCTGCTCTTATCAAGATGAAGAAGATTGGTGTCCGCATCAATGAGTCTCGCAGGCAGGAGGTAGCAGATACACTGACTGCAGAATATTATGCTGGGATGAAGGACTTCATCTCAAAGTATGGTGAATGCAATATCAACTCAGGAACAGACTTAGGTAAGATATTCCGTTCCTTAGACATCCCAATAATACAGACTGCGAATGGTAATGACTCATTCAAAGCAGAAGTCCTTGGTCTAGTGGATCATCCCATTGGTCATGAAGTTTTGACCCTGCGCTCCTACAAGACGGTTATCAACAATTATATCAATGGTTCTCTTCTTGACTATCAGATCAATGGTCGTATCCATGCGAACTTCTACCCCATGCGAAAGGATGATGGAGGCACTGTTACAGGTCGCTTCGCTTGTGTCAAGCCTAACCTGCAACAGATTCCAGCAAAGGAGGAAAAGCATGGTGACCTGATCCGTTCTTGTTTTGAAGCGGAAGAGGATTGCTGGTACGGAGCACCTGACTATAGTCAGATTGAATACCGTCTTCTTGTACACTTTGCTACTGGAGCAGGAAGCGAGGAAATACGGTCAGAGTTCAATAAGAATCCAAAGACTGACTATCATAAGTATGTACAGAGCATGACAGGCCTTGACCGTAAGCATGCGAAGAACTTCAACTTTGGTACTGTTTATTGCATGGGCAAAAAGACAATGAGAATGAAGTTCGGGTTCAGTGTAGAAGAGTGTGATAGACTCACTGAACAGTATTACGGCGCTATGCCTTTCATCAAACCGACTCGTGATGCAATAATCAATACAGTAAAGAAGAGGGGGTATGTAAGAACTATACTGGGTAGGCGGGCAAGAGTAAGCAAAGAGATGAGGGATAAGGATAAGTACTATGTTATGGTAAATTATCTTATCCAAGGTTCTGCTGCGGACGTGATGAAGAAAGGAATGTTTAATGCCTACAACGCAGGTATCTTCGACTACCTCCCTCTTCATCTTACTGTGCATGATGAATTAGGTGTGTCTGTTCCTAAGACAAAGGTTGGAGTAGAGGCATACAAGGAGCTTATAGAAATAATGGAGAACTGTATTCATCTTGATATCCCCCTCCGGGTTGATGGAGACCTTGGTACGAACTGGGGAGCATTGGAAGAACATACTGATCTGGATGCAACGTTGAAGACGATTGAAGCTGGGTACCCTAAAGTACAAACAAAGTGAATAAATCAGGTATAAGAATACCTGGCTTAACTATTAAGGTTCTTGAAAGAAGCTTATTTGAGGACCTCAAAAGGAGAATAATATGAGCATTTCAGTCTGGGAAACAACACTTGCAAAAGAATTAAGTTTAATAAATGATGTAGGGTTAAGGGCTAAGGTTATCAATGTACTCACCAATGAAATATCTGAACGTCATCTTAGGATGCCTGCTTCAAGCACCGGGAAGTATCATCCTGACTTCAGCAATGGTGAAGGTGGGCTGGTAAGACATGTCAAAGCAGTCGTTTTACTGGTCTCAGAGCTCAGCAGGGCTCGTCCGGATATGAATCCTGATATACTTATTGCCGCGGCGATACTACATGACTTCCGTAAGTATGGTGAATCTGATCCTCATACCAAGCATGAGCACCCTGCAACAATGGCAGCACTTTGTTATCAGTATGACATGCCTGATGTTGCGAGACTTATTGAGAGTCACATGGGTATCTGGACCACAACAAAGTACAGTAAAATCATTCTCCCCGTTCCCTCAAAGGAAGATGAATGGCTTCTGCATTACGCAGACTACATTGCTTCCCGTAAGTGGATGAAGATCAGCTTCAACGAAGGTGGAGACATTGTACAAGAGTGAGAATGAGTTCCGCACAGAGCTCAAGAAAGCTTTTGAGAAGCTTGGTTGGCAAGTACAGAAGATTGAGGTAGGGGCAATCAACACGGGTGTCCCTGACCTCTATGTCTGTAAGAATGGCGAGGAGCATTGGATCGAGTTGAAGAACTCACATGCAGAGCTAACCAGTCAATGGCACATTGACTTCCGTCCAGGGCAACAGGCTTGGCTGAGAAGGAACTACGTGCATGGGGGGCACCCTATTGTTATTGAAGCAGGTAAGACACAGTATGCTATTCACTTTTTCAGTAGTGTAATTAAAGATGATACATTGACCGAGGACTATCACCTAGTCAATGGGTTTGAAAGGCTATCTTATTTATTGTTGGGAGGCAAATAATGGTAGAGAAGGTGTCAGACTTTGGTAATGATGGACCACAGTACGAACTTGTCTGTGACAGCTGTGGTAAGTCGGGGGGTCTGTTTGAAGAGTTCCTTGGTGCAGTCCAAGGTAAGAAAGACAAGGGGTGGAAGAGCAAGAAGATTGGTGGGATGTGGATGGACCACTGTAAGGAGTGTCAATGAATGCGAGTACAAAGGTTCTGCTTCTTATTACTCTTACTCTCGGTGTGGCCCTTGGCATCACAGTCTATGGATCTCAAGTCCGGTCTGCTAAATCTGAAAAGTATATCTCTGTCCTTGAAGCAAGAAACGCAAGGTTTAGTGCTAGAATCTCAGACCTTATTGTCTCAAGCAGAGCAGAGTCAGAACAAAGTGACCGAATTACAGAAGGACTCAGAGGACTTGTCACTGAAGCTGGTGCTCAAGTCGAAAGAGCTAGAAGCATTAAAGACAGAGCACAACGCATTAGTTACCTCGCAGATGCAGTTAATAAAGGAATTGACGAGCTCATTGTCATTTTGGAAGCAAGCAGCCTTAGTACTACTAGTCGTTGAAATTGTAACATTGCTTGTTAAATGAATAAACCCTGCACCATGGTGCAGGGTTTTCTTTTACACAACAGGAACCACTTCTATTGATCGCTGTGTCAGCTGACCTATAATTGGTTCCAATGGGTTCAGTATCAAGACACTCTCCAAAGCATGACCAAGAGTATCTGCTACAACTGTTGCCCTGCTACCATCCTCATAAGTAAACTTATATTCATTCATCTATATCCTCCCCATAAACAAGACTCACAACATCATTAAAAACTGTTCCCATCTTAACCTGATAAGACAAGGTAGTTCGCCATACACCTTTAACACATACTTGTTTGGGCAGGAGAGCAGAAAGAACATAGCATACACCATCGCTTGTCTGCTTCAACTGATCCGTAGCAATGAGTCCACTGTATGACTGCAGTCCTTCAGCCTGACTTACCTGAACCAGTTGCTCCGTAGCAATGAACCCCGTGAAGGACTGCAGACCGTTAAGCTGACTGACTTGAACTTTCTGGGAGGTAACTACAGTTCCAGTGAAAGCCTGAACACCCGTTCCCTGAGTTACCTGCTCTTTCTGAAGGGTAGCGACAACGCCTGTCGTTCCCATCACAGTCACACCATCAATCTGGGTGACCTGCTCTTTTTGTGTAGTTGCTACTGTTCCGGTTATAGGACTTGCAACAAGACCGGAAGCCTGAGTGACCTGCTCATCTTGAAGGGTCGCCACAGTTCCAGTAAAGGACTGAGTACCAGAGGCCTGACTAACCTGCTCCTTCTGGTCTGTTGCAAGTATACCTGTGAAGGTCTGTGTACCAGAGGCCTGACTTACCTGCTCATCCTGGTCAGTCCCAATTGCTCCTGTGAAAGACTGAAGACCACTGGCTTGAGTGACCTGCTCCTTCTGATCTGTTGATACTGTACCCACAGTGCCCGTGGCAACCATACCACTAGCCTGAGTTACCTGCTCTTTCTGATCAGTAGCAACAGTACCAGTGTTTCCTGCTGAGTCCAAGGTACGTGTAACGTAGGTCCATACGGCATAACCAACATCATCGACATATCCACCGATAGGGGCGGCAGGAGCCTGACCATCGAGAGTCCTTACTGGATTTGCCCATATTGCATCGACAACCTCGGTCACGGTCATGCGGTCAACGGCCTTCCAACCCGAGTCCATACGCCTTGAGCAATCGCGGCAACATCGACAACAGGGGTCTCGTCAGAATAAACCGAGCCAGCGACAACCTCATTCCCGCAAGAGAATGAATCAATGCGGAATCCGATTGACGCACTCTCCTTCAAGGGAAGGTCGTAGAACGGAAAAACCAGTCCGTACACTCCGCCTAATA
>JFJP01039016.1_pt1 | contig 15837 bp, 7 predicted proteins | sample 431651 | NCBI WGS metagenome assembly JFJP01 (sample SAMN02602958, study PRJNA72255) | Microbial mat metagenome, whole genome shotgun sequencing project. | biome: fresh water; feature: sink hole; material: water; isolation source: purple microbial (photo- and chemosynthetic) mats found in... | reverse complement strand
GAGTGGCGCGAACATATCAGGCTGAGGCCCGGTATGTACATCGGCAAGCTCGGCGATGGTTCTTCGCAGGATGATGGTGTATATGTTCTGCTGAAAGAGGTTATGGACAATGCCATTGACGAATTCATGATGGGTAATGGCAGGAAGATCGATGTCTCAATTAATGGCAAAGAGGTAAGAGTTCGTGACTATGGCCGTGGTATACCTCTCGGAAAGGTTCTGGATGTCGTTTCCAAAATGAATACAGGGGCTAAGTACGATTCCAAAGCATTTAAGAAATCAGTAGGTCTTAATGGAGTTGGGGTAAAGGCAGTAAATGCATTATCGAGCAATTTTGTAATCAGATCTATACGTGAAGGTCAGGCTAAAGCTGCCGAATTTGAGCATGGAGTAACGATTAAAGAGTATCCTGTTGTTACAACTAATGAAGAGAACGGTGTTGAGGTTATCTTCAAACCTGATGAGGGTATGTTTGGCAACTACTTCTTTATCTCGGAGTATGTGGATACAATGCTTAAAAACTATGTGTATCTTAATTCCGGCCTTATAATTAACTTCAATGGGAACAAGTTCTTCTCAAAAAACGGTCTCGTCGACCTGCTGAATGAGAATATGAGCAAGGAGGGCCTGTATCCTATCATTCATCTTACAGGCGAGGACATCGAAATAGCCTTTACCCACGGATATACATACGGAGAAGATTATTACAGTTTTGTAAACGGACAGAATACCACCCAGGGAGGAACTCATCTCCTCGCCTTCCGGGAGGCAATCGTAAAAACAATACGCGATTTCTACAAGAAGGATTTTGATCCGGCCGATATCAGATCTTCGATTATTGCGGCAATCAGCATAAAAGTAGAGGAACCGATTTTTGAATCACAGACTAAAACAAAACTGGGATCAAAAGATATGGGACCAGAGGGCCCTTCTGTGCGAAACTTCATCAGCGAGTTTATTAAGAAGCAATTAGATGATTATCTGCATAAGAACCCTGAAACAGCAAGAATTATCCTTAAGAAAATACAGGATTCTGAGAAAGAGCGAAAAGCGATTTCATCTATTCAGAAACTGGCAAGGGACCGGGCAAAGAAAGTAAGCCTGCATAATAAGAAGCTTCGCGATTGCAGGGTGCATTATAACTCAAATGATACAAATAAGCTTGATTCAACATTGTTCATTACCGAGGGAGACTCTGCCAGTGGTTCTATCACAAAATCGAGAAATGTTGAGACTCAGGCAGTTTTCAGCCTTCGCGGCAAACCGCTGAACTCATTCGGGCTTACCAAGAAGATCGTTTATGAAAATGAAGAGTTCAACCTTCTTCAGGCGGCACTGAATATTGAAGACGGAATAGAAAACCTCAGGTACAATAACGTGGTTGTTGCTACTGATGCTGATGTCGACGGAATGCATATCCGTTTACTGCTTCTCACCTTTTTTCTGCAGTTCTTTCCTGATCTTGTACGGAAAGGACATGTATATATTCTTCAGACACCACTCTTCAGGGTGAGGAATAAAAAAGAAACACGTTACTGTTATTCCCCCGATGAGAAAGCAAAAGCTATAGCTGCACTCGGACCAAATCCTGAGATGACAAGGTTTAAAGGGCTTGGTGAGATATCACCCGATGAGTTCAAGCACTTCATCGGAAAAGATATGAGGCTTGAGCCGGTAAGGATGACAAAGACAGACTCCATAAATGGATTCCTGGAATTCTATATGGGAAAGAATACTCCTGACAGACAGGATTTTATTATTGATAATCTCCGGATTGAAGAAGATATTGTTGATGAGGAAAAAAAGGCATATTAACCAGGTGCCGGATTTCATATGGAAGAAGAACTTGATATAAGCAATGAAGAAGGGAAGAAAGCAGCTCCGGCAGGACCGATAGCTCTTCATTCCGTTACAGCTTTATCGGGCATGTACCAGAACTGGTTTCTGGACTATGCTTCATATGTTATTCTCGAAAGGGCTGTTCCTCATCTTCACGACGGACTGAAGCCGGTTCAGCGTCGTATCCTGCACTCAATGAAGAGAATGGATGATGGGCGTTACAATAAAGTAGCGAACATTATCGGTCATACGATGCAGTTTCACCCTCATGGCGATGCATCTATTGGTGATGCTCTCGTTCAGCTTGGTCAGAAAGAACTTCTTATTGATGCCCAGGGTAACTGGGGAAACCTTCTTACCGGCGACGGAGCAGCAGCACCAAGGTACATTGAAGCCCGGCTTTCAAAATTTGCACTTGAGGTTGTATTTAATCATAAAACAACTGAATGGAAATTATCTTACGACGGCCGTAACAAGGAGCCTGTCACTCTGCCTGTTAAGTTTCCTCTTCTTCTGGCTCAGGGAGTTGAAGGTATTGCAGTTGGTCTGGCATCAAAGATCCTTCCTCATAACTTCAACGAACTTATAGATGCTTCCATTGACTACCTGATGGGTAAGGATTTTGTATTATATCCCGATTTCCCGACAGGAGGAATGGTGGATATCTCAAAATATAACGACGGTCAGAGAGGTGGAGCAATCAAGGTCAGGGCAAAAATCGAGAAAATCGACAAGAAAGCACTTGTAATAACAGAGATCCCTTTCGGGAAAACTACAACAACACTTATCGATTCAATAATAAAGGCAAACGAGAAAGGCAAGATAAAGATCAGGAAGATTGATGATAACACATCTGCAAATGTGGAGATTGTGGTACATCTTATTCCCGGCGTTTCGCCCGACAAGACAATTGACGCTCTTTATGCATTAACTGATTGTGAGTACTCAATATCACCGAATACCTGTGTTATTGTAGATGATAAACCCTCTTTTATGGGGGTAAGTTCTATTCTGAAACACTCTGCTGACAGAACAGTTCAGCTTTTAAAGTCGGAACTTGAAATAAGAAAATCTGAACTGCAGGAAGAGTGGCACATGTCGTCACTTGAAAAGATCTTTATTGAGGAGAAAATATACAGGGATATTGAGGAGAGTGAAACATGGGAGGCAGTTATTTCTGATATTGATAAAGGACTTAAGCCGTTTAAAAAGCTGTTGCTTAGAGAGGTAACCAGGGAAGACATCATTTCTCTTACTGAAATTAAGATTAAGAGGATCTCTAAATTTGATGTTAAGAAGGCAGATGAGCACATAAGAGGCATTGAGACTGAACTTGAGGAGGTTAAGAATCACCTGAACAATATTATTCCTTTCGCCATTAATTATTTCAAACAGATAAAGAAGAAATACGGAAAAGGCAGGGAGAGACGGACAGAGATCAGGAGTTTCGATACAATTGAGGCTACAAAGGTGGTTGCCAACAATGCAAAATTGTATGTTAATTACAAAGAGGGCTTTATCGGGACAGGACTTAAAAAGGATGAGTTTATCTGCGACTGTTCAGATATCGACGATGTAATAGCTATCAGAAGAGATGGTGTTTACCAGATAACAAAAGTGTCAGATAAAGTCTTTGTTGGCAGTGATATTTTATATGCACAGGTATTCCTCAAAAACGACGAGCGCACTATCTATAACATTGTTTATCAGGATGGTAAGGATGGTCCTTTGCTTGCAAAAAGGTGTGCCATTTCAGGTCTTACCCGCGATAAGGAGTATTTCCTTACCAGAGGAACTCCGGGATCCAAAATTGTTTATCTGAGTGTAAATCCAAACGGTGAAGCGGAAGTTATTAAGGTCCATCATAAACCTAAAGCACGCCTTAAAAAGCTTGTTTTCGAATTTGACTTCGGTCAGATGGCTATTAAGGGTAAATCATCCATGGGTAACATTCTTACAAAGAATGCTGTTCATAAAGTTACACTTAAGGAGAAGGGACTCTCTACACTGGGCGGAAGGAAGATCTGGTTCGACGATGCTGTATTCAGACTTAATGTTGATGGAAGAGGAACATTCCTTGGGGAATTCAGTTCCGACGATAAGATACTGGTTATTACCAAAAACGGATTTTTCAGAATTGCCGGATTTGACCTTTCAAATCATTTTGAAGATAATATACTTATAATTGAGAAATACCGGCCCGGGAAAGTATATTCGGTTGTGTACTGGGATGCGGAGCAGAAATTTTATTATTTGAAACGTTTCACAGTTGAGGAGTCGGAAAAACCTCAGTGTTTCATTAATGAAGACCCTGATTCAAAACTGATTAGTCTTACAGAAGTAGAATATCCTCGCTTAGAGATCCGCTTTGGGGGCAAGCATAAGGAAAGAGAAAATGAGATAGTTGAGGTTGCTGAGTTCATTGGTGTGAAGAGTTACAAAGCCAAAGGAAAGAGGTTAACCAGTTACGTAGTTGACAACATTCAGGAGATAGAACCTAAAGTGATCAAGGAGGCAGTGGTGCCACGTGCAGAACAGACTGAAGAGGAATCACCTGAAGAGCCTCAGCATCCTCCGGTTCATGAGGATCCTGCACAAATGAAGCTGGAACTGTGATGCCCGGCGGAAAGAAAGTATATATCATAGGTTTTATGGGTAGCGGAAAAACTACCGCAGGTAAAAAGCTTGCGGCAGTTCTTGGCTGGCCTTTTTTCGATCTCGATAAAAAGATAGCAGATTTAGCAGGTAAGAGTATCCCTGAAATCTTTTCGCAGGATGGAGAGAATTATTTCCGGACCATCGAATCTGAAGCGCTGAAAACAATTGAATATGAGGTAGATGCAATAGTATCGACTGGTGGGGGTACCCCCTGCTATTCCGATAATATGGATTTTATGCTTAAAACAGGACTAACCGTCTATCTCAAACTTAATCCCCTTCAGCTTCTTAGCAGATTATCCGGATCGAAGGGTGAGAGGCCACTTATAAAGAATCTGCCCAGGGAAGAATTACTGGCTTTTATTGAAGAAAAACTACATTCCCGTGAGCCCTGGTATAACAGGGCTGAAATAATTATTGAAGGTATAGATGTAGATATAAAGAGATTAAGTTCAGTAGTTGAATCTGCTTTTAGTAGCAGATACTAAGACTCTTTCGTCGTTTATTTCCTGAATTCCGTCAATTAAATTCTAAAAAAATGGATTGCGCACTTTACTATTAATATTAAATTATTAATTTAGTGTGTTTTAATTTGAAACGGGGAAAAATATGAGAGACAAGCTTTTTGCTCTTCTGGGTGTTGAATCAGGAGAGGAATCAATGGTATCAATGCTTCTGATGCAATCTGTCTTTCTTGGTATTTTCTTCGGTGCCTTCGATATAAGTGCCCACTCTCTGTTCCTGTCGATCTTCGATGAAAAAATGATGGCAAAGGGATATGTTGTTTCCGGTATAGCCGGTATTATCCTGACTTCGATCTATACATGGTTACAGGCCAGAATGAAATTTAAGAATTTTGCCATTCTGAATCTTATCACTGTAACATCACTGACAGTTGTTCTGTGGCTGGCCCTGATTTTATTTTCTTCAAAAGTTATAGTGTTTATTGTTTTTTTAATGCTTGGGCCATTAAATATTCTGGCTATGCTTGGATTTTGGGGAACTACCGGAAGGTTGTTTACACTCAGGCAGGGAAAGAGATTATTCGGGCTGGTTGATGCCGGACTGATAATTGGTGTTATAATAAGCTGTTATACAATCCCGGTACTTCTTTCATTCAAATTTGAGTCTCATAATATACTGCTTGTCAGTGCCTTCTCAGTACTGGTAGCAACTATGATTCAGATTATTATCGGTATCCGTTTCAAGCTTGTGAGCGGAAGCACTGAGAAAAAAAGCGAAAAATCGAAAGAAAAAAAATCTGTATTGTCTGTTTTTCGCGAAGACAAGTACACCAGGATAATGGGAATTTTCATTGCACTTTCGGTTATGACCGCATTTTTTGTACAGTATTCATTTATGGCTGTTACCAGAGAGCAATATCCGGCGGAAGAGGATATGGCCAGATTCCTGGGGATCTTCACAGGCAGCATGATGATATTTACTCTGATTGTAAAACTGTTTGTATTCTCATATCTGGTCCGCAACTATGGTTTACGTACCTGTCTCGCTCTATCCCCGATTCTTGTTGCAGGGTTTACGGTTTTTGCGATACTGATTGGAATGTTCATGGGATATACACCGGAATCAATGAGCGGTTTTCTTATTTTCTTTCTTTTGCTTGCTCTCAGCAGACTATTCTCGAAAGCACTTAAAGACTCAATTGAATCGCCCTCGTTTAAGGTTATTTATCAGACAATTGATGAGAAGATCAGATATGAAGTACAGTCCGGAATGGATGGCACTGTAAATGAGATAGCTGCCCTTTCATCGGGACTTTTGCTGGCCGGACTGGGTGTTCTGAGTTTCATAAAGCTGATTCACTTCTCATGGGTTCTGCTTTTTATTATCCTTTTATGGACATGGTTTGCATTCAGGTTGTATGCTGAGTACCGGAAATCAATACGGAAAGCTCTCGAAGCAGTTGGGACATCTGACGAAACTGAATCCGGTTCCGTGGTTAAGGAAGTTCTCAGAAGCAGTTTTTCGGTTCACCGTGCATTCAGGAGGGATTATTTCAAACTTATTTCAGGAGATGATCCGGGCCCGGAAACTTATGGTAACAGGTTGTATCTCGAAAAAATAATCGATCATTCCTCTTCTTCAAATGATCTGAACCTTGTACCCCTGCTCAGAAAGATCTCAGTCAATGCCTCGGTTGATGAGAATATCAGAAAGTTATCAAATGAAGCAGCCGGACGACTGGAGAAGGGTGCAAGCGGTTTAAAAACTGACGGGGAAAAGATAGCTAACGCGAAGAGAATGCTGTCAGGGATACGGCAGCCACAGACTACCGAAATATTGCGTCTGCTCAGGGATAACTCAATTGAATTGAAAAGACACGCGGTTTATATTATCGGGAAATTCAGACTTACTGATCTTATTCCTGAGGTATGCGAATGTCTCAGTATCCCCGGACTTGAACCGGATGCAATTAATGTTTTGAAGTCATTCGGAAATGATGCTGTTGCTGAGCTTACAAGGTTCTATCTTGTTTCTTCAGGAAACCTGAATACCAGCAGGATAATACTTACTCTTCTTGGGAAAATGCCAACTCCGGAGAGCCAGGCATTTCTCTTCTCCCGACTCTGGTCAAATTCCAGGATGCTCAAGGAGGTTGCTGTAGGGGGGCTGGTTGAATGTGAGTTCAAACCAAATAATGATGATAAGGACAGGTTACATCAATTAATATCCGACACAGTTGGCTTAATGACATGGAACCTCTCTGCAAAAACATGCCTGGTAAGAGCCAATGATCCATTCCTTCTCGAAATTCTAAAAAAAGAGATGGACAGATGGATGACATTCCTGTTTAATCTTCTTTCAGTTACATACGATCCGGGATCGATTGCTAAAATTAAGGAAAACCTCGGGAGAGATACAGTTGAGAGCGTCAATTATGCCCTTGAAATGATGGATATTGTTATTGATGAGTCCATTAAACCAAAATTGATTTCACTTCTCGATGTCGTGTCTGATGAAGACAAACTGAAAAACCTATATCACTTCTTCCCCGGTGATGTGCCAAATTACAGTAAACTTGTAGAGGATATTCTTAATCGAGATTATAATCTGCTCAGCCTGTGGACCAAGGCATCAGTTCTGAGCAGCCTTAAAGAGATTGATGGTGACGACATGGCTGAAACGGTAGTTGCCCTTCTTTTCAGTCCGGAGATTATCTTACAGGAAGAGTCGGCACTCTTAATAGCAAGGTCGAGCAAAGAACTTTACAGGTCTGTTTCCACACGATTGCCTCAGTCAACAAAAAGAAGACTCGACGATATTGTAAACGGGGAAAAGGATAAAAAGGATTTGTTACTTGAAAAGGTCAGATTTCTGGCAGGTTGTTTTAAAGGAATTCCTGAAGAAGATCTTTTGCCACTTTCAGTATCTGTAAAACATGTGAAGGACAGAGAGGCTGCTTCAGCACTGCTCAGTGAAGGTTGCATAATCTGGGCACTAACTGATAATGAGGAAGAGAAAAAACCTTTCATTTCTTTTAATGCCGGCGGGCAAAATTTAAAAGAAAATGTTCATTTACCTGAAACGGATTCTTATTACTGCCTGCGTTTAGAGGCTGTTGAAGAATACCAGGATCATTACCCTGAGAAAGAACTTGAGATTTTGAAATATATTGATAGTAACGAAGTATAACCTGTTTTATAATGGCTTCAAGAAAAACAACAATCTTCAGGCAGCTTATTTTCAACATTGCCATTCCTACATTGCTCGCACTGTTAGTTTTTTCTGCAATTAATTTCCAGAGAACAAGATCAATATTAACCTCAGGTACTGCTGAGAAGAACAAGCTTCTGGCAAATGAAGTTACAAAAATCCTGAAGTTTCAGGATATCGCCACTAATCTCATTGATATTCAGTTAAATAACAGGTTAAAAGAGTTAGATTCACTTCTTGTAAATAAATATTTCGCAAATACCTCAAACCTCGATAAAGCCGATCTTTTCGCAATAGCTAATGAGATCGGAATGGATACTATTAATGAAGCCATTTATGTAATATCCTCAGATGGGATAATAGTTAATACAACTTTCAGAAAGGATCTTGGGTTTGATCTGTACAGTCTTGGAGAAAAGATGAAACAATATCTTCAGAACATGCAACAATCCGGTGAGTTTTTTGGCGAAAGATTTGCCATAGAGCATACCACGAAGAGACCAAAAAAGTATACCTACCAGGCAACCAGGGATAAAAAATATATTATCGAAATAGGTGCTTATTCAAAACAGGTTGATGATATCGTTGAGGCTATTGAAGATACGAAGGAGGAATTAAAGAGAGAAACACAGGGTATAATTGATGTTGAATTATTTCTAAAGGCTGACTTCCCTTTCAGTATGAATAAAAATGTAATGAAAGTTGATCAGGATAGTATTCTTCTGAAAGTATTCTCGGGGAAAGACACTATAGAATTCATGGACAGGGCTGGCGACAGATGGTATCATTACAATTACATCTATATGGAAAGGTTTGCAGCAGAGGATGTTGTGGGGGCAAGCTTTTACCAGGGATCTGTTATCAGAATTATCTCCGACCGTACAGAACAGATGGAATTATTCAGGAAGGAGGCTGTGAGATTCATGTTTGTTTTTGTGATTACTATGATTGTGCTAAGTGTGGTTATTTACAGGAAAACAAAGGTTATTACCCTCCCGATTAAAAAGCTTGTGGAAAATGTCGACAGAATCACAAATGGAGATCTGAGGGAGAGGGCAGAGGTAATCGGCAATAATGAGATTACAAGACTTTCAGAGAAATTCAATATGATGATTGCCCAGCTCGAGAGTTATTATTATGAGCTTGAACAGAAAGTAAAAGACAGGACTATCAAGATAGAGAAACAAAAAGAAGAGATAGAGGAACAGAAGAAGCATATTATGGATAGTATTTATTATGCAAGACGTATTCAGAATGCTATTCTTCCGTCATTTACCATGATTGACAAGCATCTTAAAAGTTATTTCATCCTCTATCTGCCAAAAGATATTGTGAGCGGCGATTTCTACTGGATGCATGAAGCAGATGGTCTGTTTATGGTCTCTGCTGTTGATTGTACCGGACATGGTGTTCCTGGTGCATTCATGTCAATTGTGGGGTATAACCAGCTGAATTTTGCTGTCAATGTTAAGAAAGCACGCACTGCTGCAAATATACTCGATGAGCTTAATAAGGGTGTTGTTACAACACTTAATGAGAATAAAAGCGATAGTTCAATAAAAGACGGTATGGATATGGCGCTGTGTGTTTTCGACTTTTCAGCCAAAAGAGTCGAATTTTCCGGAGCCAATAACCCCCTGATTATGGTCAGGAACAATCAGATAATTAAATTTAAGGGTGACCGGTTCCCGATTGGCGCTTTTGAAGGAGATAATCCTCAGCTTTTCAAAAACACTGAAATAGACCTGATGGATGGAGATGCTCTGTATATATCTTCAGATGGATTTGTTGATCAGTTCGGCGGACCGGAAAACAAGAAATTCATGTCAAAACGATTTGAGGACCTTCTATTGGAAATAAATAGCCTTTCAATGACAGAACAAAAGGAAGTGTTACAAAAGAGGTTATCTGACTGGAAGGGAACAAACGAACAGGTTGATGATATACTGGTTATTGGAATAAGAGTTTAGAAAGGTAAATTTTAATTATGGCAGCTCATATAGACAACAAAAAATTCAATCCTTTTCCCGGACTAAGACCATTTGCTCCGGAAGACAGTGATCTGTTTTTCGGCCGGGAAGGTGAGAGCGAAGAGGTAGTTGGCAAGTTGATAAAAAACAGGTTCGTAACTGTTATTGGTGCTTCCGGAAGCGGTAAATCCTCACTCATTTATTGCGGTGTTTTACCTAAAGTCAGGAACCATAAAGAAAAGAGTGCCTCCGGATGGAGAATAATCTCCTTCAGGCCGGGAAACGATCCATTTGGAAATCTTGCTGATGCAATTTCTGAAAAGATATCAGAAGATTCATTGAAGCCTGCCGACAGAAATACGATCCTGACAGAACTGCGCGATAATGCAGGTGGTATTGCAGCTGCCGTAAAGAAATTCATGATAACATCCAATGAGAAAGTACTTATCGTAGTTGACCAGTTTGAGGAGATATTCAGATATAGTGCCCTGGGTAAAGCCGATGCTGTTATTTCTCCGGCAGCCAGGTTCGTTGATTATATGGTTGATGCCGTTACACAGTCAGGTGTCGAGGTATACACAATTGTTACAATGCGTTCCGACTTTATCGGAGAATGCGCACATTATCAAGGTCTTACACAGTTAATAAATAACAGTAATTACCTTGTTCCCCACATGGGAACAGATAATTACAGGGAAGCAATTGAAGGTCCCGTCAGATATGCCGGCGCTAAAATTGATCCTAAACTTGTTGATCTTCTTCTCAGTGATATCGGCGACAGAACCGACCAGTTACCGGTTCTGCAGCATGCCATGATGAGGACATGGAACCACTGGCGTCAACTTGATGAGCCCGATAAACCAATCAGTAAAGTTGATTATGATTCTGTTGGTACCATGAGCGATGCTATGTCGCTTCATGCCAATGAAGCATATGAAGAGCTGAGTCTGCGGGGTAAGGAGATCTGCGAGATGATGTTCAAGACTATCACCGAGAAGGGTTCAGATAACAAGGGGATCCGCCATCCCTCAAGTGTGCCGACCATTAAATCCATAGCTGCCTGTACCAGTGATGAGTTATTTGAAGTTGTTGAGAAATTCAGGATCACTGCAAGGTCATTTATCACACCAAGAGAAAATGTCCCGCTGAGTGATGAATCAATAATAGACCTCTCGCATGAGAGCCTTATGAGGTTATGGGACAGGCTCCGCGAATGGGTTGATGATGAGGCATCATCTGTTCAGATGTATACCAGGCTCTCTGATGCCTCTGCGATGTACCAGCAGGGCAAAACAAGTCTCTGGAGACCGCCTGATCTTCAGCTGGCCATTAACTGGCGCGATCAGCACAAACCTACTCTCACCTGGGCTCAGCGTTATAATCCTGCTTTTGAACGCGCTATGGTTTATCTGCGTACAAGCGAAAAAACCTATGTTGAGGAGGAAGAAAACAAGATCAGGCTTCAGAAGAGACAGATGCAAAGAACAAAAATTGTGGCAGGGATCCTTGGTGTTGCCGCTATCATATCTGTTGGATTCATGCTCTTTGCTTTCGTTCAGAAGATTGCTGCCGACAGACAGACAATTCTGGCAGAAGAGAGGAAAGCTGAAGCCGAAGTACAGAGATTAAAAGCTGATTCAAGTAAAGTTGTTGCAGTACGCCAGAGCATTCGTGCAGATTCAAGTGCCACACTTGCATTGCAAAGGGCAGAGGAAGCCAGAATCGAAAAAGAGAACGCGGAAAGACAAAGACAAATAGCTGTAATTAATGAAAACCTTGCCAAGAAGAATGAAATTTATGCAAATGAGCAGAAAGATTCAGCAACATTAGCCAAGGAACGTGCAGATAAGAATGCAGAACAAGCAAGAATTGCTAGTGAGCTGGCTACAAGACGCAGGATGCTTTCCATTGGTAAGGCCATGTCAATTAAGTCGTTGCAGGCATCAGGGCAACAGGATCTTCAGACGCTTCTTGCATATCAGGCATATCTTTTTAATAAAAATAATGGCGGTGTTGAGAATGATGCCGATATATATGCCGGATTATACAATGTCTCAAAACTTTATGGCAGTGTAAATTACAAAACATATACCGGTCATAAAGGTGGAATAAAGAGCGTTGCATTAGTACCCGGGAAAAATGAATTTTACACCTCAGGCGAAGATGGCCAGATCCTAAAATGGGCACTGGACGCTAAAGACCAGACTCTCCAGATCGTGTATTCCGGTACAGACATAATTGAGGTACTTGCAGTAAGTCCGGATGCCTCATGGCTTGCATGCGGAAGCAGTAATTCAAGTATTAAAATGATACCTCTTAAACCAAATATTCCCGGATACGAATTAACCGGCAGTAAGGGAAAAATCAAGTCACTTATTTTCTCCTACGATGGTAAGTACCTGTATTCTGCTTCGCTCGACGGAAGAGTACTTAAATGGGATCTTGCGGCACGTACCAACACAAATGTAAATAATGGTTCAATGTCTATAACATCGATAGATCTTTCATCCAACGGAAACTATCTGGCAGGGATAAGCAGCGACGGAAGTGTTCTTGTCTGGAATCCTGAAAACAATTCAGATACTTTTCAGCCTCCAACTACTCTAAAGAATATCAAGGTTGTGAAGTTTAATCCTGAAAGCAATCTTATTGCCCTCGGTGATATAAACGGTACCGTTGAATTATGGGATATTAATAAGAAGACCAGAGTTTCATTTGTGAAAGCGCATACAGCAGCTATTAATGATATAAAGTTCAACACCAAGCTAAAGCAGATGGCAACTGCGAGCAACGATTACTCTTTCAAAATATTCAATATATCAGATCCGTCCGACCTTACCGAACCACCTATTACTATTAAGGATCACGAAAATCTGGGATTTGTGCTTGTTCTTCAGTTCAGTTCCGATGGTCAGCTGATTATTTCAGGAGCTTATGATGGTACTCCGAATCTTATCAGCAGGCCTACTCATGTTGACAGCTTTGTGAATGACATCTGCAATATTGTTTCAAGGAACATGACACAGGATGAATGGAATACTTATGTAGGTAAAGATATTACTCTGCAAACGACATGTCCTGAGAAGAGCTATAATATTAAGGTAAATGCAATAAAATAAAGTTATCAGACAAATGAAAATGCAAATCCCTGAAAAGAAATTCCTGCACATCATACTTATTGTACTGATGTTGGCTTTTCCTTTCAAAGTTTTTTCCCAGGAGGCAGGAAGCTGTGCCGAAAAGCTTAAGAATGCACAGGCACTCTTTTCGCGTGGCCAGGTGGAACAGGTGCCTTCTATGCTGAGTGAATGTATGAAATCAGGTTTCTCCCGCGAAGAATATCTTGATGCTTACAAACTTCTTATTCAATCTTATCTGTTTGAAGATAAACTGGAAAAGGCTGATTCAGCAATGCTTGAGTTCCTCAAAAAAAATCCTGAATATGAGCTTAGTCCGACCGACCACTCCAGTTTTGTTCATCTCTTCGGGAACTTTATAGTAAAACCTGTTGTTCAGGTGTCTTTTCATTTTGGAACAAATATCCCTTTTGTTACATCTATTACGGATAGGGGTGTTTCAGGTGTCCCCGGTGACAGTAAATACAGTTCAGGTTTTCTTAATCTTTTTGCTTCATTAGAGGCTAAATTTGAACTCAACAAGAAAATGGAGGTCAATTTTGAACCAGGATTTTCACAGCTCTCATTTACCAATGTTGGTGATTATAACAACATAATTAATAATGATGAGATTTTAAAAGTTGGAGTGACGACTTATAAAGAAAGTCAAAAGAGAATTGAGTTGCCTGTAAGTATTACATATAATTTCAGAAAGTTTGGAAAATTCACACCATATGGTCGGTTAGGAGTCGGTCCTGCTTTGTCATTAAGTTCTACTGCAACCGCAGAGTATATACCAACGGCACCAAATGATCCGGTTCATACAGGGTCTGAAATTAACATGAAAGCTTCCAGGATCTCACTCGACTTTTTTACGCAGGCAGGGGCCGGAGTTAAGTATAAAACACGTGGAGGATATCTCTTTTCTGAACTGAGATCTAACTTTGGCTTTTTATACCAGGCCATAGGTAACGGATCTACACCTGAAGAGCAGGAATTGAGCGGATTCTATTATTATACCGATGATGATTTTCATCTTAATACTATGAATCTCACATTTGGATACACACATATCTTCTATAAACCTTCAAAAAGACAATAGCAGTATATGATCAAAAAATATGGAATATTAGTATTGATGGTGATCCTTTCATCCTGTGAACCAAATACGGATGAGGATACTTCTTTACTCAGATTATATGGAGATGCTCTTGAAGATATAGGTTTCAGCATCGCTAAGACAGATGACGGATATATTGTTGGAGGTCAGTTTACTGAAGTTTACAGGGATGGAAATTCTATCAGAGTTGACAGCTCCAAAAAGAAGATGGGGATAGTCAAAACTGATATCGATGGGAAGTCATTTGCCGCAACAGGTTATATCGAAAATACAGTGAACGATCTGAAAGATGTATTTGTGGTTAAAGTATCGGCAGATGGATCAACTTTCACTCAAAAGAGTTTTGGAGGAACTGGAAACCAGTTAGGTATTGATATAATTCAGACTGATGAAGGATTTATGGTACTTGGATCGACTGATGTTGCACGCGCAGGAACAGCTGATTCAATCGGAAATATTTCGGGGAAGCGCGATATTTATCTGCTGCGTCTGAATAATAACCTTGAACTTATTGGTGCTCCGAAAGCTTTTGGATATCCCGGAAATGATATAGCAGTGGCAATAAGAAATGATGTTAAGAATGATAAGGGAGGTTATATTATCTTAGGAACCACAGAAAATAACTGGCCAAAACAGAAGCTGAACAATATACTTGTTCTTAAGACAAATATCTATGGTGAACCCAGTTATGGTCCAAGAATTATAGGAACCACAGATGATGAATATGCTACCGACATTGAAATACTGGATGATGGTTATCTTATTTCAGGAATAGTTGGTGCTGAAGGTTCCGATCAGTCAGTGTATCTTCTCAAAGTGCCTGTAAACATCTTTAGCCCAATTATTTATACAAAGAAGTTTAAGGTAAGTACCGCATCCTCAACTGCTACATCGTTTGCTGTGAGGGCAATCAATAAATATGGAACCGATTCGTTTGTCATGGCCGGACAAGCCGGTACAGGTTCGTCTGCAAAGATGCTGATTTTTGTTGCCGATGCTGAAGGCAACCAGGTTGCAGGTAAGGATATGATTACAACTGCCACCGGTGTTCAGGTTGCATACGATGTTATTACTGATGAAAATGATGATATAGTAGTTGTTGGCAAGAACAGTTTTGAGAATAATTCCATGATAAGTCTGTTTAAGATCAGGTTCTGAGAAACCGGAAAGTATGTGATGTAAGCGGATAAACTGAAAAACCAGGAAAATGAAAACAAAACCAATTATATTAATATTTACACTGTTGCTGATTGCGGGACGGGTGCCCGGGCAAGTTTGTACTACAACTTTATCATCAGGTTCAGTTAATCAGACAGTATGTATCAATACACCTATAACCTCAATAGTCTGGACTACAACTGCTACTTCGATTACCTCAGCTGTAAACCACGGTTTGCCTACAGGTCTAATTGCAACTCTGGTACCAGGTGTTTCTTTAACAATAAGCGGTACTCCGTCT